>TARA_B100000674_G_scaffold111150_1_pt1 | contig 13578 bp, 13 predicted proteins | sample TARA_B100000674 | Tara Oceans TARA_B100000674 (sample SAMEA2622759) | marine metagenome | biome: marine biome (ENVO:00000447); feature: surface water layer (ENVO:00002042); material: "saline water (ENVO:00002010), including plankton (ENVO:xxxxxxxx)" | depth 5 m
CAGAAACGGTAACTCCTACATTTGTATTAGATCCAATACTACTGGTGCAGCAACTGCTCCAGAACTTGATACTAATGCAGTTTATTGGAACTACGTCTCCCAGGGTGGTGACGCTGCTCAGGTACTACAAGAGACTGGTGACCTTCTCTATCAGTCTGCATCTGGTATTAACAGAATTGCTCTACCAGCAAACCCAAATACTGCAACTGCAGCGGAACTCCGCGAAGCAAGTGGTCAGGTTCTAACAGTTGGTGGTTCTCCAATTCTACCAAGATGGGAAACAAACAATGTATCTAATGCTGTTTACTACGTAACCAAAGAAGGTTCTGATTCAAACAGCGGTAGATCAATCTCTAGAGCATTTGGTTCTTTACGTTATGCTTGCGATCATATTGCAATGCTAACTGGTGCGGATGCACCTTCTGCAACGAATCCAATTGCAATCTACATTAAAGCAGGTGTCTATGAAGAGACACTTCCTATTGTAGTTCCTGAGTTTGTCTCTCTTGTAGGTGACAACCTAAGAACTTCAATGATTAAGCCTAAGGCAGGCTTTAACTCCAATACTCAAAATCTAACACTAGCAACTGCTGCTGATAGCTTCCAGTATGGAGATCTTGTTTCAAATAAAGCTGGAACAAAGACCGCAAGAATTCTAGAGTCGGAATCTAATGTAGTTACTATTCTACAGGTAAGTGGTGGTACTTGGAATAATTCCGATCTTTGGACAAATACAATTTCAAACTCATCTGCAGATGCTAATGAGTTATTGAAGTCTAACAGAACTTTCCTTGCTCACCAAGCATATTATGAATTTGCTGCAGGACAAGGTTCAAACCCAAGTGGTGCTGGTCCAGATGTTAGAGCTAGACTAGAACTATTTGTTGATGCTCTAGGAGCTAACGTTAGATCTGGTGGTAATGACAAAGTTCACGCATATGCTTCTGGTGTAATTGGTGGTACAGCTATTACTGGTGTTGCTGCAGAAGATAAACTACTTATTGATCTGTTAAAAGTAGATGCAGTTAAAGTTGTCAAAAACGAAACCGTAACCACAGCAACTGGAAACAATGAAACTCAAGTAATTGATAGTACAATTACTCAAGATCCAGGATTCTGTGCAACTCAAACTGCTGCGGTACAAACTCTATGTGATTTAGCAGCTAGTTCTATCCTTGCAGGATCCATGCAAACTGGATCTAATGATGATGGATATAGAGCTATCACAACTGCTTCTGGCATTCCTAACCAGGAATCCACTATGTTCTTCCTGTCTTCACATAATACCGTTAAGGATATGGTATTTGAAGGCATGTCTGGATTCGTTCCTTATGGTCCAGATGATAAGAACACTGATCATGGAACCCTCAAAGGTGTCTACTTCAGACTCAATCCAAACTCTGCAATTACCAAGTCACCTTATGTACAGAACTGTGCCGCTATCGGTGGTGCTGCTGTAGGTGTTGTTCTTGATGGTGGTACTCATGAGAAGTACGATAACACCGCAACCAAGTCAAACAAATCAATGGTGTTTGACTCCTACACCCAGATCCTTGATGGTGGTATTGGTTTCTATGTAACTAGAGGTGCTGCAACTGAGATTGTCTCCTCCTTCACCTATTATTGCCACATTTCTTACACCTCTACAAGAGGTGGTAGAATTCGTGCTGTTTCTGGTAACTCTTCCTACGGTAAGTATGGTTGCATATCTAGAGGATTTGACGCTAATGAAGTTACCGTTGATGGTAAGGTCAAGGGTGGTCGCCTAGAACTCAACCCTGGTGCTGCTAAAGATGGTGGATTTACTCCTGGTGAAAGAATCATCGGTGGTACTTCAGGTGCAGTTGGTGAATTGATCAGCGATCAGTCACCTTCTGGTTACCTTTACTACTTCCCAGTTAAGGGAACCTTTGTACAAGGTGAAACTGTCACTGGACAAACTTCATCTGCATATGTAACTCTCGTTAATAACACTGATGCAGTTACTGGACAGAAAGGTTTCGTACTTACTGTTGTTGATCTTGCTGCTGGTCCTGACCAGGGTGGTTCTGTTGAAATGCAGGACAATGGAGTTAATAACGATGCTGGTTCATACGTTATCTCTAACTCCAGCTACACTGCTCCAGATGGCAGAGGTTCTCTAACCGTTAATAGAGGTGCTCTAGGATCTACTGCAGCAGCTCATGAAGGTACTACATCTATTACCCATTATCCAGAGAACGCAACTGCTGTAACAACCACATTGAGTGGTGCTATCAACTCAACCTCAACAGGTACTGAGCAAGCACCATACATCATGGGTGTTGATAGTGTTACTGGAATGATTGCAAACGGTTACGTTGTTGTTAACCAGGAACTCTTTAAGGTTGTGGCAATTATCGCTGCAGACCAGATTGAAGTTGCTAGAGCACAAGACGGAACGATTGCACAAAACCACGCACAAGGTGATGCGGTAACAATTTATCAGACAAAGGTTACTTCTCAGGATGAACTGATTGAAGATGCAACCGATGCTCAGACATTCCTCCGTATCAAGCGTGCAGACCTCAACTTTGAGGCAAATGATTATGTCAAGATTGACAATGAATTCTTCCTTGTCTCTGCAGTAACTGCTGATACTACTGGTATCACAACATTACTATTCGCCGACGAAAAAGTAATTGCTGCTGGTGACGGTCAAGACTTTAAGATTCGCTATCGTTATTCGCAGGTTAGACTAACTGCTCACGACTTCCTAGACGTTGGTACTGGAAGTAAGGCAAATACTAATTGGCCTGGTCTACCTTTATCGCCAAACATTCCTTCATACGAGACTGATGAAGACCGCCCAGGTCGTGTTTACTACGTATCCACGGACCAAGATGGTAACTTCGCAGTTGGTAAGTACTTCAGAGTTGAACAGGCAACTGGTAAAGCAACTCTAGATGCTTCCGCGTTTGACTTGTCTGGTCTATCAAGTTTGAGACTTGGTTCTATTGGTGCTCAGTTGGGTGCTTCTATTAACGAATTCTCAACTGACGGCACGATGGCGCAGAACAGTAACGAGAAAGTTCCTACTCAGGCAGCAGTCGTTACTTATGTCAACAACCTAAGCGGTGTTGACTCTGACTTCCTTATCGGTGGTAACCTTACTGTTAAAGGATCCACTACAACAGTTGCTTCTGTCACTGTTACTTCTAAAGATCGTAACATTGAACTCGGTACTGTTGCTTCTGGAACTTTCACTGGTGATATCGCTGCTGGTGATACTGACATCACAAACGTCAGTGACACCACAAACTTAGCACCAGGAGTTGCTATCTCACTAACTGGTGGTGGCGGTACAGTTACCATGTCTGGTTCGTATACAGTCGCTTCTGTATCAGGAACTACAGTTACTCTAAGTGCTGTATTCCAAGGCAGTGGTAGTGCAACTGGTGCTTCATTCAGTGCTGGTGGTCCTTCAGATATCACAGCTGACGGCGGTGGTATCACACTAAAAGCTGGCAATGATAAGTCAATCGCTTGGCAGGCATCTAATGATGCTTGGAAAGTTTCTGAGCACTTAGATCTACAAGCAAGTAAGGTATTCATGATTGACGGTACTACCGTCTTGACTGATTCCGCAGTTCTTGGTAAGACTTTTGACACCGATGGAACTCTTGGTGGTGGATCTGCTTCAGATTCTAACATTCCAACACAGTTGGCAGTCAAAACAGCAATTGCTAATGCTACTCAATCAGTTACTGCTATTGGGTACTTCATAGCAGCAATGTGATTATAAATAGTCACAACACTCTAAAGTCCGATCACCACAAGGAGAATTAAGAAATGGCATCAGGAGTATATGGAAAGGCGGATTTATCCGCCTCTACTTGGACAACACTTGTCCCCGCACCTACAGCTGGAACTAAAGTCTGTACTGTTAACCTAGTTAACAGAACTGCAGCTAATGTTAAAGTACGTATTGCTATTGCAGCAAGCACTACTGTAGCTGACGCTGACAACATTGAATATGATGTTAGCCTTCCTGCAAACGGTGTTTTAGAAAGAACAGGTATTGTTCTAGATACCTCAAATGGTATTCAAGTATATGCAAATGCAGCAGGTGTTTCTGCTGTCTCGTTCGGCATTGACGGAAACTGATAACATAGATAGGAATCTCAACCAATGGCTCGTAGAATAACTACTGCTGATGTTGCGACACAGCAGAAAACGATTAACCCATATTCACAACCATGTTTTACAACATACGCTTGTAACCACTCACATGGTGCTGGATATTATCAGTATGATCATAACATGCAGATTATTTCTGCGGACCATGGAACTGGATCTAGTTCGTATGGATCATTCAGGTCGCATACAACAACAGCATCTGAATTCTTTGAATCTAGTAACAGCTATAGCAGTACTCAGTCTAATGAGGCATCCAGTTCCAACGGTGGTTGGTATAACGCCCACCTTTTTACTGTTGGATACCTAGGTCACCTAAACCATGGTTCTAGTAGTTCTAGAGGTGGTAACGTCGGTGCGTGGTTGACTGCTGGTCGTGATAATGGATCTTCATATAGAGCATATGCCTTTAGAGATTGTGTTCCCATTGTAGGTGAGACTCATCAAGACTATGCATTGTTCTATGTGTATCAAGGTGATGGCAATCAAGAATTTTTGATTGGTCAAAGATCTGCAACTCAATACTATCACTTACGTCATAATCAATTCAGAAAAACTAGATCATTCATCCCAAGAACATGGGATGGTACTAGCTATCGTTCTACTTACTGCGGTGGTTGTTATAACAAGAAACAGAATAAGTTTCTGGTTACCTACACTACATCAGACGGTTTCTTTAAACCTATTATTTACGAAAATACTCCAGACTTTAGAAAGATTGCATCTGAAGGAAACAATCAATGGTCTGATCAGATGAGTGCGTACAATACGGATTCTTCTGGTGAAGTTCATGACTTCTTCAATAACACTGCTAATGCAACAACATATGATCAGTGTAGTTTCTCTCCATATAATTCACTCAGCAGTACTGACGAATCGCGTTACAGACCAATTCCTGTCTTATGCGATAACGGAAAGGTAGTTATTTGTTCAATGAACCCAGGATGGGGTGCATCACTCTTGCGTTGGAATGCAAATGGAAGCTATGAATCTGGTTCATCAAGGACTCACGGAATGAGTTGGACAACTTCTTATGGAGTTGAGCAAGGACACCAGTATGGTGGAAGATGGCAAGTATCTAGTGATGGTAGATACTTGTGGTTCTTCTGCGCTTCCTATTATTATGGATGTGGAATGCAGATGTATGTTATCAGAGTTTCTGATGGTAAGTACTTGCATACACATATTCAAGACAGTTCTCATGGTAGACATCCATTCCCAATCGGTAAATGTAGTATGGGTGTTCATTATAGTGCTAACACTGATGGTGGCGCTGGTATGAGAATTCGTACTATCAATTTGGATGAAGAATTTGCACTACGCAATGATGGTGACTCATTCAGTATTGATAATCATTACCTTGCATATCACTTTGAACCAGGAACTTATAGTACTTCTTATGGAACTATTGTTCCTTGCATGTATGATACATCTTTGTTTAGTCCAGATCTTCCACACGTCCCTTCCGTTCCTGAATAATTAAAGCAATGGCATTTCTAGTTTACAGACCCCAAGATAACGATGTTATCGGACCTTATGAGTCTACCGAGGATTGTTTAAACGATCCTGGTAGACCAGGAAATAGAGTTTTTGAAGTAGCAGATTTTGATGCATCTGCTGATTTTGCAGCTGCATTTAAATTGTCTGACGATGGAAACAGTCTAGTTAGAAAGTTTCCAGGAAAAACACTTGAGGAACAAAGAGATCTTATTGCTCAAGAAAAAGCAACACTCCATTTTGATATTTGCAAGGCAAATAAAAGAGGATTGATTGGTGATCATTGCAATGAAAGATTGAAGGAGATGAAGTGGAAGAAAGATAAAGCAACTGATCTTGATTTAATTAATGGTAATACAAATGCCATGGCAGCTTATTATGCAGAAAGAGAAGCAATTAGAGTTGCTAATAATAATCATGTCGCTGCGTTAGAGGCACTAACTACTCAAGAAGAAGTTGATGCTTTTGATCCAGCAGGATTTTGATAAATAATTATATCAAGAAAGAACACCACCATTGAGATTCAATAATGGCAAGAACAATTACGACTAAACCAGCAACGGTTAATTCAAAAACTGAGAACCCATATAAGCAACCTGCTTTCTCGGTATTTACCATGCAATACAATGTGTATGGTGGTGGGTGGATTGCTTTTGACCATGATCTAGAGTGCTACGCACAACACCAAGGTGATGGTGATTATGCTTATAATAGATACAGGACTTATAGTAGTTATTCTCCTGAATTTATGAATGAGTGGGCGGGTAATCAATATAGAGAGACTACATCACACCCATCATCAAACTCAGAGTGTTGTTCTAATACTTGTAATGTAGGTTATCTAGGACACTGTTTCCAACCTTCAATTACAGAGTATTCTAAAACTGCTGGTTGGTTATATGGAGATCCTTCAAGACAATCTTACAACCCACAAGGTTTTAGAGATAATAACGTAATCGTTGGTGATATTAACCAAGACTGGGCGTGGTGGTCAGAAAGAACTGGTTCTGGTTCTTATATTAGACTTGGACAAAGAAGTACTGCTATCTACTATAACAGCAGATCAACTAGTAGAGATTATTTTACTTATAATGCACAAAATAAAGGTGCAGATTCTCAAGATTGTCATCATGGCGGGATGTGCTACAACGCCAAGACTAAAAAAGTTCTTATCATGCATACCAATGGTGAGGGAAAGCATGAACCAGTAGTATTCCACAATGCTCCAGATTTAAGAGCATATGCTTTATCTGGAAGTTATACACCAGACCATGCTATTGGTAGTGGTGAAGCATATAATGCATATAGTAGAAATAGTGGTGTTCTTTATGACTTCTTTAATCCATCTAGTAATAATGGTAAGTATACCGTTTATGAAAGAGCAAATACTAGATTGTATAATGAGTATTCTGGTACTGAGGAATCTAGATATAGAACTCAACCAGTAATTTGCGATGATGGACAGGTATTTACATTTACTATGCTTCCTAGTTGGGGAGCATGTCTAGAGCAATGGGATGCTAGTGGAAATTACCAAGGACGTGTTTGGGAACAAAGCTGGACAACTAGCTATGGTTACGAGCAAGGAACCGATGGTAGATTTGGTTCTAGATGGCAGGTATCCAGTGACGGTGAATACTTCTGGGCATGGTGTCCATCGTACTATTACGGATCTGGAATTTATTGGATTTGCATCAGAGTTTCTGATGGTAAGTGGGGTCGTTTCTACAATACAGATAGTAATCATGGCAGACAACCATGTCCAATTGGTAAGAACAATATGTTCTGGTCATATTCTCATAACAAGGATGATCCAGGTCTTTATTTCCAAGTTTATGAAATGCCAAATATGTTTGCTAAACATAATAATGGAGATAATTGGTCTCAAATGGATAACAACTGGTCTACATGGTTACTAGATACTCCTGGCAACAGCACTGGATATCCTACGATCGTCCCTGCACTATATAATACATCACTGTTCAGTACTCAGTTCACAGAATAAATAGGATAAAAGATACCAATGGCATTTTTACACTTCACAACCACACCCGCAGGTGAATATAGAGTAATTGGTGTTTATGAGACTCACCCTCTAGAGGGTGAGACTCCTGATGAACCAAGTGTTATTCTTGAGTATGATCTAGATCTTTCTACTGAGACGATTGAATCATTAACTCTTTCAGATGATAAAACATCTGTTGTAATGAGATTCCCAGGGAAAACTCTTGCTGAGCAAAATATTTTGTTAGCAGAAGAAGCAAGGGAAGCTAGAAGACAATATCATATTGCACATAAAAAGGACAGAATTAAAACTCAGGTGTGGGAGAATCTAGAACTCCAAATGTGGAGGATGGAAAGAGCTGAAGAGCAAGATTTACTTGAAGGTGTTACTACCAGAAGATTAAAGGTTGCACAATTCAGACAAGGTTTGAGAGATGCTAACAATGCTAAAGAAGCTGAGTTTGAAACTTTCCTCGCTGGTAATCCAACACTTGAAGAAGTGGAGGTATGGGATGAAGATTGGAGCACTTCACATATGGCAGGAGTAACACTAGATTTCTGATCGCCATTAGGAATTATAAATACCCCTAGGAAACTAGGGGTATTTTTTTATGGCTCAACCTTCTAGCAGGTCCGAGCTAAGGGACTACTGTTTAAGACAATTAGGGTTCCCAGTTCTGGAAATCAACGTAGATGACGATCAGGTTGATGACGCCATTGATGATGCTTTGCAGTATTATAGAGAGCGTCATTACGATGGTGTTGAGCATATGTATCTCAAGCATCTGTTTACTGCTGCAGATGAAACAAAGTTTGAAACTTCCGATACTATAACTACGGTCAACGGAACTGATTGGGAAGAAAGAAATAGATACATTGATATCCCACCTCATGTCATGGGTATCTCTAGAGTTTTTGGACTTGCAAGTAATGCAATTAGAAACAATCTATTTGGTATTGAATATCAAATCTTTCTAAACGATCTATATGCGGTCGGTTCTCTTGACATGCTTAACTATTATATGGTTAAGCAGTGGATGGAAACTATTGACATGGTTTTGAACAATGGATCGTTTGTTCAGTATAGATTTAATCAACGTCAAGATAGATTATATCTAGATGTCGGTAAAGACATGCTTGATGAAGATGTATTCGTGATTATTGATTGCTATAGAGCACTTGATCCTGAAACGTTTACTCAAGTCTACAACGATCCGTTTGTCAAGAAATATACCACTGCATTGATCAAGCGTCAATGGGGACAGAACTTAATTAAATTCAATGGTATCCAACTTCCTGGTGGTGTCAGTATGAATGGCAGACAGTTATATGATGATGCAGAAAAAGAAATTGCTTTGCTAATGGAGAAATCCAGTAGCACGTATGAATTGCCCCCCATGGATATGATCGGATGAAAAAGGTTTACTTCCCACAAAATGGCGGTAACAGAACCGAACAGAATCTCGTACAAGATCTCGTGGACGAGCAAATCAAGTTGTTTGGTGCTGATGTATTTTATATACCTAGAGTCAGCATAAAAGATAAAACTCTTGGAGAAGTTATCCAATCAGAATTCAATCAAAGTTATATGATTGAAATGATGTTGGTTAATGTAGAAGGTTTTGGTGCAGGTTCAGAATTTGTTAGTAAGTTCGGACTGAGAATCACCGATGAAATTACTTTCGTTGTTTCCCGTAGACGATGGGAACAGTCTGCTAACCCTGCTTTAAATTTATCAGTAGATGGTAGACCTAACGAAGGCGATCTAGTTTATTATCCTCTAACAGAAGATATTTACGAAATCAAATACGTTGAACGAGAACAACCATTCTTCCAACTGGGCAAACAGTATTTTTATATTCTTACTGCTGAGCTCTACGAGCAAGGAGCAGACAAGTTTGACACAGGAATTGACGAGATTGACGATATTGAAAGAGATTTCAGTAACATCACAACCCTTAATCTTGGTCTTACTACCAGACAGCAAGCAACTGGAACAATTGCCGTTGATTCTAGCGGCGGTATATCTGGAGCAACTGTAACGCTAGCAGGAACTGGATATAATACGGCACCTTCTGTAAGTATTACTGGTGGAGGAGGAACAGGTGGTATTATTGAATCTACTATTGAAGATGGTGGTGTAGTGTCATTGTCTGTTGTAAATCCTGGAGTTGGATATAGTCCAGCAAATCCACCCGTACTAACTATTGAAGCTCCACCAGAAGCAGTTCAGTTTATTAAAGATGAGCATGTTGTTATCGGTGGAATGGTACAACAGAGTGGTAGTAGAACATGGACATCATCTAATGGTGTCATTGAAGTAACTGCACTTGGTGGGTTTGATCCTAACTATGCAACTACTACACAGAAAAAATACTACTATTGGAAATTTGAAGATAGTAGAATCTCCTATGTCTATACATTTAATGGCACGGATGCAACAACTGTGCCAGGACATTTTTATTATGACTCAGCAAATCTGAAGTATGTAATTAATGCATACACTGAGACCGTTACTAGCGGTCAGAGAGCACAGATGTTTGATCTAGATAGCGCAACAATCGCTGAGGTTGCAGATTGGAATGGAGTTGACTATACCCTAGAAGTAATGAATCGCACTGGCAACTTCTTAGATGGCGATCTCATCAGAGGCGTTGAATCTAATGCGATATATACACTAGGAACATTCTCAACTATTAATAACACAAGCACTGAGTTTGATCAAAATCAATCAATAGAAGATGGTGCGGACGATATTATTGACTGGGGTGAAAGAAACCCCTTCGGTGAGTTTGGTAATTTTACAGGTAGCTTCTAATGTTAGGAACACAATTTTATAACGAAGCGGTTAGGAAAACAGTAATCGCTTTCGGAACACTATTCAACAACATTGAATTGAAGAAGACTGTTGATGGTCAAACGATTGAGACTGAAAAAGTCCCTCTCGCTTATGGTCCTAAACAGAAGTTTCTTTATAGACTTCAGGGTAACCCCTCTGATGGTAGAAAAGTAGCAATCACTCTACCAAGAATTTATTTTGAGATGTCAAGTATTGACTACGATAGCACAAGAAAGACAGCAGCAACACAAAAATATAGAGCAGTAATTGACGACGATGGGAATGAAGTAAGAACTCAATACGTTCCTGTTCCATATAACATTGGGTTTGAAGTTGGCATCATTGCTAAGTCCCAAGACGATGGTCTGCAGATCTTAGAACAAATTCTTCCGTTCTTTCAACCATCCTTGAACGTTAGTATTAAGTTCATTCCAGACATGGATGAGATTAGAGATGTTGCGTTTGTTTTGAACAGCGTGAATATGGAAGACGATTGGGAAGATGACTTCACTACAAGAAGGTCTATTACATATACTCTATCATTTACTGCCAAGTCTTACATCTATGGTCCTTACACCAAGGCAGACGTTATCCGTAAGGCACGTGTCATTGAAACTATTGGCGATCTTAATGTCAATAAGAGACATGTTGAATTGTCTTACACACCTAAGGCAACAGTTGACTATAACCAAGACGGACAAGTTGATGCTGCGGATGATCAGTTTGTAACTGCATCCGATGACTTTGGATTCAATGAAGGTATGGAGTTCTTATGAGTTTAGAAGAAAACATGGAAGACATCCTCAACATTGATGCTGAGGTTGTAGAAAGCAAACCAAGTAAACCAGTTCCTCCTAAGGTGGATAAGGATGACCGTACAAAGGACTATGAGTATACCCGTGGTGAATTGTACTCACTCATAGATCAGGGTCAGGAGGCGGTCAGAGGCGCTTTAGAGGTTGCTCAGGAGTCAGGGCACCCAAGAGCATATGAAGTCGCTGTAGCGGCAATGAAGCACGTTGCAGACATGACTGAGAAACTACAGGATCTCCATAAGAAAATGAAAGATCTTGACGAAGAAAAGAAAGGACCTAAGACGGTCACTAATAATGCTATGTTTGTTGGTAGTACAGCAGAGTTGCAGAAGATGCTTAAGGATATGGGCGGTGGTAAACGGTAGATAAATATTATTGTGAGCAACTAAATTATGGATTTTCAATACCCCGATGAATATCATTTCATGGAGGGAATAGATGCGTTTCCCGCATACATTTATAAAACAAAATTTAATTTTAATTTTAAATCGTTTCAGGATAAAGTAGACGAATATTTAAAAGCATCAAAAGAATTTTCCACAAAAACTGGTTGGAGTGATCCAGAAAATGGTGATGCTATTACTGGAGTGCATTTAAATAACACACAAGAATATCATGGGATAAAATCAGATTGGGATATCCCACACAATTGGGAAGAGTTTGAAACGTTTTTTAAATTTGTTGAGTACGTAACTCCATTTTTAATGAAAACTTGGTATGGTGCTCCTACTACAAACATGAGTGTCTCAGATTCATGGATTAATGTTCATAGAAAAGGAGGATGGACTGAAGCACACCACCATCAAAATGCGTGTATTGCAATTGCAGGATACTTAGAAGTTCCAAAAGATAGTGGAAATCTTTTAATTGAAAATCCTCTTAGACCATATAAATGTTCTGAACCTCTTGGTAAAGATCACAGTTATTGGGGACCTATTGAAGTAGAGACTAATGATGTTTTATTTTTTCCTGGTTGGTTAACTCATAAAACAGAATCTAATTCTACAGACAATCCTAGATATGTTCTTTCAACTAACGTATCAGTTTTGACTAATTGGCCTGGTATTCCTGCTTGGCATTATGAAGGTAGAAAGATAAATACTACAGATTAATCTGTGGTCTCATGAAATCGTACAGAGAAATGAAAGAACTTTCTGAGTCTGCATGGACAAGAAAGGAAGGTAAGAAAAAATCAGGTGGTCTAAATGAAAAAGGTAGAAAGTCGTATGAGCGCGAAAACCCAGGAAGCGATCTTAAGGCACCTTCAAAAAAAGTTGGGAACCCTCGTAGAGCAAGCTTTTGTGCGCGAATGAAAGGCATGAAAAAGAAGTTGACTTCCAAGAAAACTGCCAACGATAAAGATTCTAGAATTAATAAATCTTTGCGTGCTTGGAATTGTTAATACACTTTATATAATTATAAGTGACTGTTTTTACTATGATGAAACTAAACTCAGATGACGTAACAAGACTCATTCGTGCATGTAGAACATATCAGGACCAAACAGGTTCTGAATATATGTGGGATCAATATGAAAAATTGATTGATAAACTACAGTATTACGAAGAAGAAAATAACTCAGGCTAGTGTACAGAGAACCACACCTCCAGAAAAAATCCGATCAATGTGCAGACCTTTGGAGGGAGTGGGAATCTCTGTGGCGAAAAAAGATTTAGGTGCGCCAGAGGCGAGAAAGAAATGGTGTAAGTGCTGTGATGACTTTGGTGAAATGGTAAGTCAGGAAGTCAAGACAAATCCACGTTACAATAAGCTTCGGATGGACATTGGGACACCTGAACCACCTAGATAAGATAGTTGTATAAGTTTTATGAAGTTCTTTTTCGCACTTCTAGCTACACTATTTCTAGCAGCACCAGCATGGGCAGTTGATGTAATGATGGGTGCTGATGGTAACTTGGTTTTTGAACCAGCAGAAGTTACTATCGCTGCAGGAGAATCGGTTCATTTCGTCAACAACATGCTTCCACCTCACAATGTGATTGTGGAAGATCGCCCAGATTTAGGTCACGAAGCTCTGGCAATGATGCCAGGTGAAGAGTTTGATGTTGCATTCCCCGAAGCGGGTGACTATACTTATTGGTGTGGTCCTCACAAAGGTGCAGGCATGATCGGTACTGTACATGTGGAATGATGCAATCACTCAACAGGTTTGTTTTAGATATCACTGTTGCAATATTAGATTTTCTTTACCAAGGTAGAGATTATCAACGCTTTTGGGTGCTTGAGGAAATCGCTCGGGCACCCTAT
>TARA_B100000674_G_scaffold215351_1_pt1 | contig 13542 bp, 11 predicted proteins | sample TARA_B100000674 | Tara Oceans TARA_B100000674 (sample SAMEA2622759) | marine metagenome | biome: marine biome (ENVO:00000447); feature: surface water layer (ENVO:00002042); material: "saline water (ENVO:00002010), including plankton (ENVO:xxxxxxxx)" | depth 5 m
CATTTCAACGCCATCTGCAGTACAACTATCATAACCTGCTGATAGCGTCCCTTGGCCATTATCTGCAATGATTTCAGTATGTAATTCGCCATCAAAATAAATCGAATAATTTTCTGAACCATCCGTTGTGATATTGACTTGAATGGTTCGATATCCTACATTTGGTTCAATCGCATCAGCTCTCTGAAGATTTTCGATTAGGGAAATCAATTCGTCGTTTGCATCTGTTAAAGCATCCGAAGTTGTAGCCGTCTCAGTATATGCTTGTTCAAATGCTGTTGAGAGCGGTCCGTATACCAAGGACATTGCACGGGTTGTAGGTGCAGGAGTCGCTACCTTAGTTTGGTCAAGGAATCCTGCAATTACCTCATCGCCAAGAATATCTTGGTCGGTCTCAAGAGCTGTGTGCGTCGGCATAGTATATGTCTCTAAGGCAAATTCTTTCTGAACAGATGCTGAAGATAGCCACAACGCAAGTTCAGTTGCGGCAACTTTGTGAGCACTTTGCTTACTGACTGTCCAACCTTTGTAGGTGACAAGTGGTGACATTCTTTCACCGGTTTCAGTAACTGTTGGCAACAGGGTTTGACCAATATTCAATCTGCTATCTTCATAGGTTGCCCAATTCCATGGCCCATCAATAATCATTGCAGCCTTTGAAGTAATGAATTGGTTTTTCATTCCCTCGATTTGGGTACCTGTAGCAACAACTTCATGCTCCAGTTCAAGGTCTAACATCCACCTCATTGATTCACTTGAACCATTAGAATCAAGTGTTGGGTTGCCGTTTTCATCGAATAATGAACCGCCAAAGCCTTCTTGGATTGGGAACCACCAATATGCAGTCTTAATTGGTAATGCTAAACCTTGAACATCTTGCCTAGTCAATTGCTGTGCTGCTGCTAACAAGTCTTGTTCGGTCCATGTTTCATCTGGATAATCTAAGCCTTCAGCATCAAATAATGCTTTGTTGAAAATCAGTGACAGACAATCTTGGCTTGCTGGTATGCCGTACAATTCATCCCCATAGCGCATTGATTCTAGAGCTCGTGATTCAAATTGAGCACGGTCTTGTGGAGTTAGGTGTGGCCGCAGATCTTCTAGTAGAGGGAATCCATCCACTCTAACTTCACCAATTGCACCTAATTGGTCGCTTGAGAGACGCATCAGGTCCGGTGCTTCACCACCTTGAGCAGCCGTCATGAATAACTGGTCTGCATTACCAAATGGAACAAGGGTAATCTCAACTGTAATATTGGGGTTGGCGGCTTCAAAATCCCTAACTGCATTAGTGAAAGATTCCTCTTCTTTGCTTTCAGCGGCGAATGTATGCCATACTTCAATAGTTATTGGGCCATCTTTAGACGTGCTTGAATCGTCATCTGTACCACCAAAATCCAAACAGCCTGGTAGAATAAACAGCACTGCAATGAATACAAGCAATACCTTGCGGGGGAACACTTGCGTATCACTTCCCCCGAACATGCTTGTTGCTCAAATATAGTTGGATAAAAGAGGTTTGGTGAATGCTAAAACCAGAAAAATCTAGCCCATTCTTTGTTTCAAGGCCTCGACGGTAAGTACGCTTACTGCGACCTGAAGATTGTAAGATGGGACAAATCCATCCATGGGCAATCTAACAATGTAATCAGAGGCGTCTAAGGTCGCTTGACTGATTCCTTCACGTTCAGCACCTACTACGAGCATGACGGCTTTCGACATATCGACATCCCAAGGTGCTCTATCACCAACATCTTCAGCGGAAATAATTGTCAATTTGTGCTTTTTTGCACATTGAAGGATTTCTTCTGTACTACTGTAGATGACTGGTATGAATCGATCTGCACGCATGCTTGCTCGGCGTATTGTTCGGCGCTCTTCGTGAGTTTTTGCCACATTGAGTACTACACCATCAGCTCCGCTTACTTCGGCGGTTCTAATCGCAAATCCTAGATTAGTTGAGTAAGTTACCCCGTCGAAAAACCAAATCGTGCCGCCCCTTGACATTAATTCATCCATTGACTCGGTTTGAAAACGACCAATTAGCGCAAGTGCATCGACATGCCCCTCGGCAGACATACGCCACAAATCATTGGTTGAGCCTTCATCAAGCGGGATTTCTTGTTCTTGGCAAAGTCTTCTTATCTCCTCTGTATCTTTTTCCCGATCGACCAAAACTCGGTCAATGGCTACGCCGTCATTTAGAGCCTGAAGTACTGCTTCTGCTCCAGTTATCTGTCCGGCCATGAACATGTGTGTAGGATTACCCTCATGAGCCTGCCCACCATGGCGAAGCCATGGCGAAGAAGCATAGCCCACTATTCTTAGCAATAGTAAATGCAGCAAGGGATGAAATTCAAGAGTGTGAAGCAAACGACTTACCTAGATTGATTTCCACCGGCGCAGTATTAATCGATGTCAGAGAGAAGCACGAATTCGAGGCAGGTCACCATGTTGATGCGATTCACATTGGTAAAGGCGTCCTTGAACGGGATATTGAGAAACAGAATTTTGACCTTGAGCAAAAGATAATCCTATATTGTGGCGGAGGATTCCGCAGTGCTATAGCAGCAAAATCTCTGTCTGACATGGGTTACAGTAACGTGATTTCGCTGTGGGGTGGCTGGCGAGGCATATTGGCTGAAGGCTTAGAAACAAAATCACCATGACCGCGCTAAGGGAATAAGACAAATCATTATTAGAGCCTGCTGAGACATTTAATCATGCCAAAGAAGGGGGTTCTGCTAATTAATGTGGGAACGCCCGATGAGCCCACGGTAAAATCAGTACGAAATTATCTGCGCGAATTTTTACTCGATCCCGATGTAATAGATGCTCCATACATCATCAGACAATTATTGGTTAGAGGAATTATCCTAAGAGTAAGACCTCGAAAGGTAGCCCCACTGTACCAAAAAATTTGGATGGAAGACGGCTCTCCGCTTCGAGTTTACTCCGATAGAATAACTAGATCACTCAATGAGATGGTGGAAGACATCGAGTTTGAGTTTGCTATGAGGTATGGCAATCCCTCTATTGAATCTGGACTTAGGTCGCTGCAACAAAGAGGTGTCGAAGAACTCTTGCTACTGCCGATGTTTCCACACTATGCACAAGCAACTACAGAATCTGCATTGAAGCACGCGTACAAACAATTGAATTCGATGGATTGGAATCCAGAAATTATTGAAATGGGTAACTTCGAAACCGATGAAGAGTATGTCATTCCGTTAACCAACTCAATTCAATCCCAACTTGATGAAGATGCTCATCTACTATTCTCGTATCATGGTTTACCTGTATCGCACGTCAAGCGTATTGATAAATCAAAGAATCATTGTCAAAAAATCAGCGAATGTTGCTCGATAAAAAGCGATGCTAACGAGCTATGCTACGGACATCACTGTATGAACACAACTCAAACCGTTGTGGGGCTATTAGGCTTAAACGATGACCAATGGTCTCTGAGTTTCCAGAGCAGAATAGGGCCAGTAAAATGGCTTGAGCCATCAACTATGGATAAGGTAGAGGAATTGGTTCAGCGAGGGATCAAGAAATTGGCAATCGTTGCGCCCGCATTCTTAGCAGATGGGTTGGAAACATTAGAAGAACTTGACATCGGTATTCGTGAACACTTCATTGAACTTGGCGGCGAGGAATTAACCGTCATCAAATGCCTTAATGACAACGAAGATTGGGTTCAAGGCCTAAGTAAACTAATCAGCAAGAGATTTGACAGTGCTGCCACGGCTTAGAATAATTCAGCGACTCTTTCAGCCTCATCAACCACATGAGTTATTGATACCCCACTAACTGACCAACCAACATAAGATTCGTCGCCCTGCCATTTAGCAATCTTCGCCATATAACCGGGTTGGTATTTCGGTATTTTTCGTTCACCTATTTTCACAAACAGGTCCGGCTCATCTGCAAGCAGTCCCTCAGCACACGATAAGACAGATTGTTCCTTGCCGTCCCAGCGGTCATGTGGGACCATCAGTCTAAACAATCGATGTCCTTCCGGACAGCGTTTTGATTGATGAATATCACTTTCATGTAAAATACCACTTATCGGGATACTTCTGTCAGGAATAAGTGTTCCATAACCAACCTCCACGTCAGCAACCTTACTACTTTGATAGCCGATTGCAAATATTGACAGTGACGTCTCATCGTAGTCTTCTTGAAATCCCGGTGCTGCCCACAAGATTGAGTTATGATTTACGCCATATTGCTCAGCAATAGATTCTCGCGATTTAATGTCTTGACTGAGATTAACCTCAACATTGTTTAGTGCGGATAACTTCTCTGACAGAGAATCGATTAAACTCTGCATTCCACCTCGAAGGGAAGCAATCGACCCTTTTTTGGGAGTGAAAATGGGGTATGACGCGTTGATCATCTTTGTTAATTTTGATTTCTTAATCGGGGGGTTAGGGCCAAATCTGGTTAGTGAAGGGAGTAAAAAATCAGCGTCTACATTGGCAGAAACATCGTTTACTATTCCTAAGCATAGCGCATCAGCTATTGCTTTATTGGGCAATGCCTCTGCAACTGAAAAACCTCCTGAGCGTGATTTCTTTATGGCTCGATAAAGTTTGATAGGGCCAATTTTAAACAAAGTCGACCAAGATAATCTATGCTTTTTGCCATCGATTAAAATCCAGCGAGATTTTGCATTCCGTCGCGAACTCGTGAAATCTTCTGACAATCCTAAGTCATCAATCAAGCGCCAAAATGCAGGATGTGGGCGGGTTGCATTAACCGCTAAATCACATATCCATTCACCATCCTGCCAGGTAGATATGACTCCACCAAGTCGATTGCCATGCTCATGAATAATTATGGAAAGGTCTGGTCGTTGTTGAGCAATTCGAAAAGCGCAACACATTCCCGACAAACCTCCGCCAACAATCACTATCTTGTTTGAGTTGGCTATTTCGTGGTTAACAAGTAGTGGGCGACGCATCTCATCACCATGCTTTACCCACCTCTGCAAATCTGTCATGTTAACATCTCAATTAATATTAAATCCAGTCTTTCGGTTGTCGCAGTACTTCTAATAGACGGTTTTCGTCACTATTATCCTCAACTTCGTGACAATATTCCCAGCGAGCCGTGAGTGGTAATGACATCAAAATACTTTCAATGCGCCCGTTTGTTGTTAGACCAAATGTCGTGCCGCGGTCGTATACTAAATTGAATTCAACGTATCTTCCACGCCTTATTTGCTGCCATTCTTTGTGTTTGGCTGTATAAGGTAAATCCTTTCTACGCTCAAGAATTGGTAGATAAGATGCCAAGAATGACTCAGCGCAATCAGTAACGAACGCAAAGCAATCATCTCTACTCGCGCCATTGATATCGTCAAAGAAAATTCCCCCTAAACCTCGTCTTTCGCCACGATGTTTGATGAAAAAATAGTCATCACACCACTGTTTAAACTTAGCAAAATCAGCAACTTCATGGCGGTCACAGGCATCTTTGTGGACTTGGTGAAAGTGAACTGCGTCTTCTTCGAATAAGTAGCTTGGAGTCAAATCTGCACCACCGCCAAACCACCAACTGCCGGGTTTTTTCCCCTCACCACGCTCAAAATATCGATAATTAGCATGAACTGTTGGCGCCATTGGGTTGTGCGGATGTAAAACTAAACTGATGCCGGTAGCGAAGAAATCTAAATCTGCACCTTGTAATTCATGTCCACCGCCCATACTCTTTGCTGCTTGAGGGCTGAGTGTGCCATGTACTACGCTAACATTAACTCCTGCTTTTTCGAATACTTTGCCGCCGGAAAAAACCCGACTTCTGCCGCCGCCGCCTTCTTCTCTTACCCATTCATCTTGGCGGTAGTCAACACCATCTATTTGTTGCAGTGCTTGGCAAATCTCGTCTTGAATTCTATGGACCATATCGGCCATTTTCTGACGCATGTTCAGTCACCTACAATTTCTCGTAGCACAGTTTCAACACACTCTATCCTTGCTGATGGTGCAAAGCCATGTCCCAAATTAAAGATGTGGCCCGGTTTATTGCCAGCAGCATCCAACACCTTGCGCGTAGCCAGTTTCGCCATTTCGGTTGAACCGTGAAGCAGCGACGGATCGAGATTTCCTTGGAAAGCAAAATCGTTACCAAATTGCTGGCGATTAAGTGATAAATCGTCGCGCCAGTCCAAAGATATTGCATTTAGGTCAAGTTCCCTGATGGCTGGGTGTAAGTGACCTGAGCCTTTTGCATAGTGAATCACTGGAACTTCTCTATCCACCTTTTCTCTGAATACTTCGATGGTTCTTGCAGTTGCTGGCATGGCAAATTCTCGATATATCTCGGGCGACAACAGACCCGCCCAGGTATCGAATAATTGGACTCCATCAGCGCCGCCGTGGTTGACTTGGTCGGCAAGCAAGTCACCAACGATTTCGCCCATTTGCATCAGCATGTGTTTCGCTTGCTCAGGATTCGAGTATATCTTTGCCCGCGCATTGTGGAAATCTTTGTCGCCGGTACCACCTGACAGTAAATACATGCAAATGGTCCATGGTGAGCCAACAAAACCGAGTTTTGCAGTCGTATCACCCAGTGCTTCACCTACTGATTGAAGGCCATCTGCAGCCCACGGAGCGTGCTTTCTGGCATTGAATTTAGTCCAGTCATCAACATCATCTAAACTAAAATCACTGATTCTAATGCCACCACCATACTCAACATCATAACCTAAACTCGGCAAGGGTGTTAGTATGTCGCTGAAGATAATCGCAGCGTCTATTTTCTGGTAGCGCTCTAATGGCTGAAGAGTAATTTGGGTGCATAAATCAACATCCATACAGCGTTCCCAAAAAGAGTGCTCAGCAGCGATTTTACGGTATTCTGGCAAATGTCTGCCTGCTTGGCGCATAAACCACACTGGAGTCCTGTCTACCGGTTGACGATTCAGCGCAGCAACAATTCGCTGTTTACCATTCATAATTACACCGCCAATTCTGTTAAAACTTCATCAAGAGCTTGCACCATGCCAAGAATATGTTGTTCATCATGAACCGTGGCGATAAAACCGATTTCATAAGCAGATGGGGCAAGCATGTATCCTTTTTCCAACAAACCCTTGTGTACATCAGAATAAAGCGTGCCAGCATTACTCGGAATTAAATCGGCTCTTGGAGGTGGATTATCTGAACCGGGAGAGAACCAAAACAGACTCCCTCTCCTAACTAGGCGCATTGGATGACCGTGCTTCTCAAGAACGGGTTCAACATTAGTCTGTAACAATTTACCGAGCTCTTCGAGGCGATCGTATGCTTGTTCATCAAGAAGGTCTAGAGTCATTATTCCTGCAGCCATTGCAAGTGGATTTCCGGACAATGTTCCTGCTTGGTACACCGGCCCGAGTGGAGATAGGTTTTCCATTATCTCACTTCTCGCACCATAAGCACCAACGGGTAGGCCGCCACCGATTACTTTGCCAAGAGCCGTGATGTCGGGAGTTACTCCAGATAAATCACCATAACTACCGTCTTTGAACCTAAAACCACTGATGACTTCATCAAAAATGAGTAAGGCCCCGTATTCATCACATAGTGCGCGTAGTTTTGCGAGATATTCATGCCGTTGTACCAATAGACCGTTGTTGGCTGGAAGTGGTTCAATGACAATAGCAGCGATGTCTTCACCGTGTTCTTTGAACAAAAATTCTACTGCATCTTCATCATCTAAAGGTGCTACAAGGGTTGTTGCGACTGTATCTTTAGGGATGCCCGGGCTGCTAGCGATGCCAAAGGTTGCTAAACCACTACCAGAACTGACCATCAAAGAATCGACGTGTCCATGATAACAGCCTTCAAATTTAACTAACAAATCTCTACCTGTATAACCACGAGCAAGTCTTACTGCACTCATCACTGCTTCAGTACCTGAGGAAACAAATCTAACTTTATCCATAAATTGGAATCTACGTTTGACTCGCTTGGCTAACTCAATTTCGCCGATATGAGGTGCGCCGAATGAGGTCCCATTCTGCATTTTTTGGTATACAAGATCCACAATTTCCGGGTGAGAATGGCCGTGTACTAATGGACCCCATGACTGAACAAAGTCAACATATTCATTGCCATCGACATCAGTAACAATTGCTCCGGATGCTTTATCGAAATAAATTGGATTTCCGTGAACGGATTTGAAGGCTCTAACTGGAGAATTTACCCCTCCAACCAAATGGTCAAGAGCCTCGCTATGCAATGAATTTGATTTTGCTCGTTGCATTATTACACCTCACTCTAGCCAGTTCCCGACGAATGCCGCCCTTGTATGGTAACTCACTATTATGTCGGCGCCGGCCCTTTTGAAGGAATGGAATATTTCTCTAACAAGATTTGGACGTGACTCTTCATCTGTAGATGACATCACCATGGAATATTCGCCGCTGACATTGTACACTGCGACGGGTCTCGCAACAGCATCTGCCACTTGACGTACAACATCGAGATATGTTAAGGCAGGTTTTACCATAATTATGTCTGCTCCTTCACCTTCATCAGATACTGCTTCTAAGATCGCTTCATCGTAGCCCGAGCGAATGTCCATCTGATGACTGCCTCGGTCGCCAAATGATGGCGAGGATGATGCCGCATCTCTAAATGGGCCGTAAAAAGAACTTGCATATTTTACCGAATAGGAAAGGATTCCTGTATTCACATGCCCTGATTCTTCCAATGTCGCACGGATCGCCTTCACTCGACCATCCATCATATCGGATGCTGAAACATAGTCAGCACCAGCCTCAGCGTGTGAGAGCGCAATTTTACATAGTTCTGGGATTGTTAAATCGTTATCAATTTGATGATTGTGAACAATCCCACAATGACCGTGGTCAGTTGCGGTACACAAACAGACGTCGGTCATTATCACAATTTCACCGCCATACTCAGCTTTCAATTTAGCAACCGCCTGCTGCAGAGGCATTGAAGAATCGGAGGCCTTCGAGGCAGTAGGGTCCTTTTGATGATGATCAACAACGGCGAATAGCATGTGTGCCTTGATGCCCAGGGCCATATCACTGGCTATTGTCTTACAGAGGACGTCAACCGATTGTCGATTTATTCCGGGCATGCTTTGAATCGGTTCATCGACGCCCGAACCTGAAACTACGAAATGTGCCTGTACTAATGAAGATTTAATGTCTGAACTGAAGTTTAAATTACGGCGGGAAATCGTCCATCGATTAATTCTAGGTCTTATATTCAATTAATCACCCCGGTTTTCCTTCCACCATTTAGCAACAAAATCTGAAGTCGGTCCCTGAAGAATTTCTACTGTTGAATCCGAGAAATACTCCAGTGAATTGATCTCCTCTAATGATGACTTCCCCATGCAAAGTATATTTTTAGGTATGGGTAACGAGTTTTTGACCCAAGCTCGTGCTGAAGATGGTGAAGATAGCAACAAGACATCGGTCTCGCTGACTTCCATTGCTGGAAGTTGCTTGGCTTTATTCTCATAGCCAACCCAACTTACGGCATCAAAACCAAGTCCCTCAAGTTTAGCAACTAAGTCGTTGGTTGCAACATTTGAGCGCGGAATCATTAGTTTAGTATCTCTGTCAATCATACCGTCTATGTAATCGATGAGTTCTTCGGAATTTCTTGCTTGAGCACATATTGAAACGGTAACTCCGCGCATAAAGCAGGCTCTGGCAGTACCCTCACCTATCGCCAGCCATTGTATGCGGTTCAAGTCTGGATTAGATTTTGCAACCTCGATTGCACACTTGGCAGCGAACGGAGATGTCAAAACAAGGTATGGCCACTCCGCTCGAGGGGTAGAATCATCGAGAAACGATTGCGGCCAATTGTCTGGTTTGGCGACTAATTCAATGACTGGTTGATTGAGAACATTGATTGCATTATTTTGCAAAATTCTTGCCAGCCTATCGGAATTCAGTGTTGAGATAAGTTTGGGGCCGGAATTTGGAGTGTAACTATTCTCTACCTCTTGAGTTGGAAGTGTCGGTTTGAAATTGGCTAATTTACCCACGAACCTAGAACTATTGAAGGGTAATCCTTGGCAAAATATGTCGCGCCAGTTTTTCGGTGAAATCTGTACTGCTACCTCATCACCTGCAACTTTGATTCCGGCGGGATAAAGACAGCCACCGCCTATATCAGCCAATATTTGCCGCTCGGTAATAACGTCTCTAGCCGTAATTTCATCGTTTAACACCGCCCTCAATGGTGCTAAATTGGTAAATTCACTAGTTTTACAGTGCACTGAAATTGCTCCTTGGCCGGGTGCTGTTGGCCATTCTGCATCGCTGATGCGAATGGCGCTCATCTCCAGTATCCAATCGTCTAAAGCATCGATTTGAGAGAGACGTTGTAACCCTACTTCTGCAAGAACGATGGCATCAGCCCGACCTTGTTGAAGCCGTTTCAAACGGGTTTCAACCTGCCCCCTCACGGCAATCGGAATAATGTCAGGGCGCTTACTTAGAATAAATGATTGACGTCTTCCTGACACAGTACCGACCATTCCAGCATGAGGAATTACCTTTAGAGCATCAGCAATTGATGATTCACTATCCGTTTGGAGTAAATCCCCGAGTGACTGATAATCATCTGATTTAGGGAAAATAAGCAAGTCGTTGGTGCAACCTCGTTCGGTATAAGCAAGAGTCGTTAACTCATTAGAAATTTTAACCGGGACATCTTTGGTAGAGTGTACGGCGATGTCAATATTTCCAGCCAGTAGTTGTGCATCAACTGCATGAATGAATTGTCCGACAGAACTTGCTAGGTCCCCTCCAAGAGATTTATCACCAGTTGAAGTGATACCAATTATTTCGGTGAGAAAGCCGTTTTCCTCTAACTTCTGTTGCACATGTCGGGCTTGCCACATAGCAAGAGTTGAGGTTCTTGTCCCGATTCTTATCTGTTTCAATGCGGAACCTCCGAAAGAGTTGACTTTGCGTTGATGCGAATAATCGTCTCATTCACATCACTAGCCACCCTCTTAAGAAGCGTTGGATTGATTTTGCGCTTGGTTGAAAGCACCATTTCATCGAGTTGAACGGTGTTAAATGGCCCTTCTTGATTACATATCCATGTCGCAATTTCACGGGAAAATGCGTCGAGTTGGGCATGCGAATTCTCCACGAGGTCAGACTGCTTCCATTGTTTTGACAGCGCCTCGAGTGTTTGGTACATGAATGATCTAAATTTGGCTCTTGTTTTGTCGGTTAAAGCAGCCATAAATCGATTTTGGATTTCGGTGATCATGTCTTCACTCTTGCTTATGGTTGAAGAGTAATCCCACTCAACCCCAAGGCGGTGAGCCGCTCTAATCCAGTGTTCTGTGCCGAATAACTCCTGATTTCCGTTTATACCGCTAACATCGATTGACGGTGGCCATGAAAAATCCATGATTATTGCGTCCGAGGTCGTAGGAATTGGGTTGGATGCATTGTATGTTGCTTGGTTGTTACGAATTGTGGAAATTATCAAACTGGGAGCTAGGTTTTCTGACTGCCACTGTTCGAATGTCATGAAATTGACTTTTGCTGCGATTTCCGGATTGCGTAATGCGGCTTGTTCTGGAGACCGAGAGATTACTGTGATATCGGTTTGGCCGAGCTCGAGAAGTACTTCTACGGCTTTAGTGCCCATTTCACCGAAACCAAGCACTATGGAGGCTGTAGCCACGTTGTTGGGAATTATCTCTTCCAAAGCATTAGTGGCCAGATTAAGCATTGATTCTGTAGTTTGATTGAAACCAAATTCACGCCTAATCATTCGGTTAGCAGACACTACGTGCTCGAAGAACGAGCCGTTGACATCATCAACTAATCCGTGCTTCCTGTGCCAAGCGACTGAGCCTCTAAACTGGGACATTACCTGTAGTTCTCCCATAATAAAAGAGTCTAATCCGCTGCAAACCTTGACCAGGTGGCGCCATACATCAATACCGGTATATTGGTCGAAGGGGGCATCGCTTAACGATGCAGTTTTTAGGACGCTTGCTTGAAGTTCCTCACAGGTAACATTGAATCCAACATACAAAACTCGGTTACATGTTGAAAGTTCGAACAAATCAGCACGGAGTTCTTTTTTTATGTCTTGTAAGAAACTCAACCGTTGTTTTTTGGTTAGCCCTTCTGTAGTCAAATACTTGACATGTTCAACGTTTTTAGAATTCAATTTCATTGAAATCATGCTGACACTATTCATTAGTTCTTTGGCGTCAACGGTTTTGCCGCGGATTTCATGTTTTGGTGGCGACGCGAAGAATTTGCTTAAGTCAATATTAGGTGTCCCTAAAGTTTTCACTTCCTCACCCCCCGCGTATCAAGCCTAACTTTCACCTCTTATCAATGTCTTTTCTTTTAGCAGGGCTTAGTAAATTTGCGTACCTCGAAATTGCAAAAATTGGGGTTTGCGTTCGCGATTCTTTAGTGTTGATGAAAATAGCCACTTTTCAGAAAAATATCAACAATTTTTAACAAGGATTATTATCAATTTATCAACAATTTACGCGCAGTATCGCGAAGGTAGACTCATAAAGGGGAGTTTTGTCGGCCAAGTGCTGAGAAGCGGTGATAACATGGCTCAAGGACTATATCAACACGTTCGTGCAACTTGGAAGAGACCTAAGGATGCTTTGCCTCACATGTACCGCCAAGCCCGTATGGCACAGTGGAGAAGAGAGCCGGTTAACTGCAAAATTGACCGCCCTACCCGTCTAGATGCTGCTCGCAGAATGGGCTACAAAGCCAAGCAAGGCGTTGTTCTTGTTCGTACTAGAGTTCGCCGTGGTGGACTTAGAAAGGGTAAAATCCACATGAAGAGAAAACCATCTAAGGCTGGTATCTCCAAGATTACTATGGCCAAGAACACTCAGAGAATCGCTGAAGAGCGAGTTGCTCGTCACTTCCCTAACCTTGAGGTGCTAAACTCATACTGGGTTGGCCAAGATGGTAAGCACAAGTACTTCGAAGTCATAATGATCGACACTCACCATCCAGCTATCATCAAGGATAAGCAACTTGGTGTCTTCTGCTCCGCTAACGGTAACAACGCTCACAAGGGCCGTGTCTATCGTGGTAAGACCTCTGCTGGTAAGCGAGGTCGTGGTCTACACAACAAGGGTAAGGGCGCAGAGAAACTACGTCCTTCGCTAAAGGCCAACCAGAACCGTGGTAAGTAATTTTAACAAAAAATTGGCCTTTTGCCAAAGTCTTTTTTTGACCAATAATGCCAACGAAGTTGTGGTTCCGACTGGGTGAAATGGAACCACAACTCCGCCAGCGGTGAAATTGGAGGACAATTGCCACTTTTAGGCTGCCCTAAACATTTTTATATTTATACGCGCGTAGATTTTGGAATTTCGTTCTTGGATAGAATTCAATAAGTGTTGACATTTTGAGATTATCATGGCGAGCTTAGTCGAGTTTGGTTTAGTAATCGTGGGGGCCGTTCTAGGAATTATAATCGGCTATTTATTGGGCGGCAACAAAGACAATAGTTCAGAAGTTAGAAGTGAACTCAGAGAAAT
>TARA_B100000674_G_scaffold262724_1_pt1 | contig 13514 bp, 12 predicted proteins | sample TARA_B100000674 | Tara Oceans TARA_B100000674 (sample SAMEA2622759) | marine metagenome | biome: marine biome (ENVO:00000447); feature: surface water layer (ENVO:00002042); material: "saline water (ENVO:00002010), including plankton (ENVO:xxxxxxxx)" | depth 5 m
CGCAAAAGTGATGGAAAAACTTGGTGTTTCCACCCAGCTTCTGGCTGGCGGCGACATCTATCCGGCACTTGAGCTTGGCACCATTGACGCCACCGAATTCTCCATGCCGGCGATTGACCTGAAGCTCGGCTTCCACCAGGTCGCGAAATACTACTACTTCCCGGGCTGGCATCAGCAGTCGACCCTGTTCGATCTGATGATGAACAAGGAAAAGTGGGATGGTCTTTCCGACACCCAGCGGGCCCAGATCGAATCCGTATGTAACGACAACCTTGCATATGGTTTCGCTGAAGGTGAAGCAATCCAGTTCAACGCCCTGAAAGAACTTCAGGAAAAAGGCGTAAACATCAAAAAATGGTCGCCGGAAATGCTCGACGCCATGCGTGGTGCCTGGGAAGAAGTTGCAGCCGAGCTTTCGGCAGAAGATGCGAACTTCAAAATGGCTTACGAAAGCCTCCAGAGCTTCCGCGCAAACTACAAGATCTGGAAAGACATCGGATATCTCGATTAATCCAACAGGTCTGAACGACTGCTAAGCCAGTCGACAAAACAAGTCTCGGCAAGGCCGGGTGCTCCGTGCCCCGGCCTTGACCGCGATAAGAAGACCCCGGGAGACCTTCTATGGAAGCGCTACTGAAATTTAGTGACGGCATCGACGCCATTGTGACCCGTGTGGGAAAGTGGGCCAGCCTGCTTGCCATACCGTTGATGATCGTCATCCTTTATGACGTGATCCAGCGTAAATTCGGCGGGCAGGGATCCATCAAGCTTCAAGAGCTTGAATGGCACCTGCATACCGGCCTGTTTATGCTGTGTTTCGGGTTCGCCTATATTCGCGACTCACACGTCCGTATCGAACTTATTCGCGATAACCTTCGCCCCCGCACCCGTGCCATCGTCGAGATGATCGGCGGACTTGTTTGTGTGCTGCCATTCTGCGCGCTGGTGCTGTATTTCGGTTTTGATTTTGTTGCCCGCTCGTTTGAAAGTCACGAGGTATCGGCCTCCACGACCGGCCTGACCCATCGCTGGATCATCAAATCGACCATCCCCATCGGCTTTGGCCTTCTCGCCATGGCGGGGCTTTCAATCTTCCTGAAATGCTTCGTCTTTGTCTTTGGCCCGACCAACCTGCACAGGCGCGCAGGCTATTATGTCGGCACCCACCATCTTGAAGACCTTGGCGCTGCCAAGATCGAAGACTGAGCGGAACGGGGATAAATCCAAATGGGTAACTTCTATATCGAAGACTGGTTTCCGCTGTTCATGTTTGCCTCGCTGGGCATTCTTGTCTTCACGGGACTTCCGGTTGCTTTCGTCATTTCCGGCATCGGGATTGCCTTTGGCTTCCTGGGCATGGCCTATGACGTTTTCTCCTTTATTGAATTTTTCAATATCGTCTCGCGCATCTGGGGCGGCATCTCCGAAAATATGGTGATGGTTGCTGTGCCCATGTTCATATATATGGGCACGATGCTTGAAAAAAGTGGTGTTGCAGAAGACCTTCTGGAATGCCTCAACATGCTGCTGCGCAAGGTTCCTGGCGGTCTTGCCCTGTCGGTCACCCTGATGGGCACCATCATGGCGGCAACCACCGGCATCATCGGCGCATCGGTTGTGATGATGACGCTTTTGGCCCTGCCAGTCATGATGCGTCGTAACTATGACCCGTCGCTTGCCACGGGGACGATCGCAGCATCCGGGACGCTGGGTATTCTGATCCCGCCATCGATTATGCTGGTTCTGATGTCCGACCTTCTGTCGGTATCGGTTGGCAACCTGTTCCTGGCAGCCATCATTCCGGGCCTGATCCTGGCGGGTCTTTACACCGTCTATATCTTTGTGCGCTGTCAGCTTAACCCATCCCTTGCCCCGCCCCTGCCGGAAGGCGAAGCGGTTCACGGCAAGGACCTTGCCATGATGGTAGTGCGCAGCTTTGTACCGCCGGTCTTCCTGATTGTTCTGGTTCTGGGTTCGATCTTTGCCGGTTTTGCAACCCCGACCGAAGCCGCAGGCGTTGGCGCGGTTGGTGCGACCTTCCTTGCATTGGTCAAGGGTCGCCTGAAATGGCCGGTCCTGAAAGACGTCTGTGAACGTTCGGCCCTGACAGGTGCGATGCTGTTCTTCCTGTTTGCTGGCGCGACGGTGTTCTCTTATGTGTTCCGTTCGCTTGGCGGTGACGATCTGGTGATCGATCTGGTTGAGGGCGCCGGTCTGGGTCCGTGGGGCATTTTGCTTCTGCTGATGCTGATCGTGTTTATCCTTGGCTTCTTCTTTGACTGGGTCGAGATCACCCTGATCGTTCTGCCGATCTTTGCACCGGTCATTGCCCAGCTTGATTTCGGTCATCACCTTGATATCGGTGGCCTTGAAGCAAGCGAAGCACAGGTTCTGACCTGGTTTGCAGTCCTTGTGGCGGTGAACCTGCAAACAAGCTTCTTAACCCCACCCTTTGGATTTGCGCTTTTCTATCTCAAGGGTGTGGCGCCGAAATCGATCTCCATCCAGCAGATCTACAAGGGGATCATTCCTTTCGTCCTTCTGCAGGTTCTGGGTCTTATCCTCGTGATGTATTTCCCGGAACTGGCACTCTGGATGCCAAATACGCTGCTTGAGTAGCGTAGAGTTCAAAACCAATGATAAAGGGCGCCGTTTTATCAACGGCGCCCTTTTTTCGTTCTGGCGTTAATTACCCAAAAGAAAACCGCCCGGATCATGGATCGGGCGGTTCTAACGTCTTTGTGACCTTACTCGGTTCGGATCGGCGCGTGCGATCAGTGATGCATTGGCCGTTCGCCGGGAAGCTGCAGCATGCGGCCCATCAGATAATCCACATCGTCTGAATCAAACTCGACGCCCAGATCACCATATTGGGTCAGAACCCGTTCAATCATGCGGCGCGAATAGCGTTCCTTGTCGTGCTCTTCACCATCAAAGGAGGTTTCGCGTGCGACTTCGATTGCGGCACGGACACCCGGGAAGAAATGCTCCGGCATGCCGGCCTTGTTATAGATCGCCTCAAGGCCGAAAGGACCGCTATCGTGAATAAGGATGCGCGTATTGATCAGCGAGACACCAGCCCGTTTTGCAAGTGCAGCTTCAAAGAAGGACACATCGCCCATGCAAAGTGCGCGCAGGATCAGGCCGCTGGTCAGGCGATTATTGTTGTGCAGATGTTCGACAAGCAGTTCGACATCGCGTTCTTCAACCCCGTCACCCAGCAGACCGATGGTCGCGCTTTCCTGTGACTGGGTCATCACGGCATTGACGATGCCTTCGGGGATGTGACCCCGTGAAATCAGCTGGGAACGCATGCGTTCCGACACCAGCGTCACCATGCGTTCGGCAATCGTGATCGGCAGGTGGTTGCGTTCGATCATCGGTTTCTGGATGCGCTCATTGTCGCCGAAATCATCAACGACCTTCTGAAGCGACACCTCGCTGATCTCGGCCCCCTGGTTTGACATCAGATCGACCATCACGTCTTCATGGCCGATATCAACCAGCGTTGCCGAAACGACCTCGGACACATAGGCACGCGAGGCAATCGCGCGCTGCTTTTCGACACTGTCGGCGTTATCACCAATGATATCGACAAGATCGTCGTCATTGAGAACTTCGGAAAACTCAAGAACCGGAAGTGCGACTTCATCGACGTCGCGCGCAAGCGTTGCGGCAACATCGTGGGGCACAAGCGGTGTCTGGGCGAGGTTCTTGGCAAGGGCCTTGCGCACACGGACTTCCGCGTCACGGATCATCAGACGGAAAATATCTTCGGCCAGAACACGTTCGCTGTCCGTCAGGGTTTCGGTCGTGAATTCACGACTGATCTTTTCCGCCGTATCGGCACGGTTTGCGCCGGACGGGTCCTGAACCAGCTTGCTCAGATCTTCTTTGGTGATACGTGGCAATAGATATCTCCTGGCACGCTTCTCACATGGCTGCCAAATTCCTGCGCAAGATTATACTTCTGGCAGGGAATCGACAAACATATTTTCCTTAGTTGGGGCACAAGACCCTGATTTTCAACCATCCTGTTGATCAATTCTATACCGGGTATTTTCCCGATCAGAAAGGTTGTCATCAGACCATCTGCCACCATAGCGCAAACACACTATTTCAGTCGCAATTCAGACGCCAGCAATCAGAGGCTGCGAAATCTGGCAAATTCCGACAGCAAAGGCGAAAAATTGACTAAACTCAAATTCTTCACCATCACATTATGATAAATCTGGTTACCAGTTTTTGAAGATCAAGCAATCTCGCACCATCTCAGACGATGACAAGAGACTATTTTTGATCTTACGGTTACCCGCATATGCGCCGCATAACGGTGCATCGTCCCGATCACCGGGCACTTCGAAATAAGAGAGAGGCTTTATAATGACGTTCTCGCGTAAACTGGTTCTCGTTGCCAGCTCCCTCGCCTTCCTGTCTGCGGCTCCTGCGATTGCCGGCGATGCGGCAAAGGGTGAAAAACTTTTCAAACGCTGCGCTGCCTGCCACAGCCTTGATGCTGGCGTAAACAAGGTCGGACCGAGCCTTGCTGGCGCGTTCGGTCGCGAATGCGGCACGGTTGAAGGCTTCAAATACGGCAAGGGCTATCTTGCAGCCTGCGAAAAAGGTTTCGTTGCCGATGAAGCATTCCTGACCGGCTACCTTGAAGATCCGTCCGCGAAACTCAGCGAGATCGCTGGTTCCAAGGAACGTTCCAAAATGGCCTTCAAACTCAAAAAAGGCGACGATATCGCCGATATCATCGAGTTCCTGAAGGCGCAGTAACTGCTGCTATCATCTGAAAATGCGAAATGGCCGGGGCATATTGCCACCGGCCATTTTTGTTGTCTGCTGTTACGACAAGCCGGCCGGCGCTATGCCGCCTCACGCCGACGCAGAATTTCCTCGCCGATCGCGCGCATCTGCTCGACGCTCGCGACATCCAGTGTCGAGGTAACTTCAAGCTCGCGGTCTTCATAGACATCACGGTCAGGATGTTTGTTCGCCCATTCGGCAACCGCCTGATCACGTTCCCGGATCAGCTTTTCGATTTGCGGGCGGAACAGGATCATCATACCAGATACCCAGCGATTAACCGGCCAGGATGGCTGCGCATGGTCGATGACAAACCCGTCAAGCATGGCAATGACATCTTCCGCGTCGTACCAGACTTCGCCGGTAACCCAGCGGTTGGTGGTAAACAGGCGCTGACAAAATCCGAACTCATCCATCGAAAACGCAATCAGGTGCGACAGCGCATCATTGGGGCCTTCGGGATAGTCAAAACCATCAATCTGTTTGGGCTTGCATCCATCCGGCATGCCACGCGGGCGCATGAAGGTGTGAAAATGCCCGTGCTCATCCCAATCGCGACGTTCTTCCTTGGGATGGGCATGATAATAGAACTGCGCATGTGACTGACGATCATAGACATCGCCTTCGGGGTAATGGTTCCATTCATAGAATGTCCCCGCACTTTTGATCAGTTCACCAACGATGTTATCGCCGGTCGCCGTCAGGACGCGGTGACATTCCATAACGTCACGCCCCGCAGCCAACATCTTTTCAAGATGATCTGTCGGGATCGACGCCAAATCAAGTGTATCTTCAGTCATATCTTTACCAACATCGTTGCGATCCACCCGTTATTCCGTCTGAGCAGAATGGATGGTTTGCGACCGATCGCGCCAATAAACCCCTTTCAACAGTTAGTGATTTCAAGGCGCTTTGCAACAATCTTCGCAACAGCTCAGCGATCGCGCATCACCCGAAAGCCGATCAGGATATGTTTGAGATATTCCGGACGCCCGTGACGGGCAGCTGGCCGACAGACCCCGCACCCGCGATCATCCCATGATCCACCTTTAACGATGCGATAGCCCGGCTGGGAAGACGTCGACGTCCATTCAAACACCTGACCCGCACCGTCAAGCACGCCATAGGGTCCCGGCTCGAACCGGCCAACCGGCATGGTATCAAACGGGCCGTTATCGGCACTGTTCAACCGACCGGCGTCAAAAATATTGCCCCACGGATAGAATGTGCCGTCCGGTCCGCGTATCGCCTTTTCCCAATAAAGTTCATCGGGCAGGTGCCACGTCTCACCGGTCTTTTCACTCAACCACTGGGCATAGGCATTGGCATCCTGCCAGGATACCAGCACAACCGGGTGGCGGCCGCGCCCACGGGGTGGGCGACCATTTTTCCAAAGGAACGGTATAATGGTGTCATAGGTATAAATCAGGCCCTGACGTTCCCAGTCTTCCTGACTGATATCAGGTGCCGGGTGACCGGTTGCGTTGACGAAAACAGCGTATTGGTCATTGGTCACCGGTGTCTTGGCGATATCATAGGCCAGAAGGTGGACGTGCCACTTATCGGTTTCGAGATCGTACCAACGATTACGGCGACTGATATCGTGGCCATAGACCTGCTCGTCAATCTGATAAGCATATTGCCGTTCGACAGAATCGGACCCCTGCCAGAACCAGCCAGACGGAATGCGCACCACATCGGGGATTCCATCGCCTGCAGCCTGTGCGTGGGAGACTCCCGCAACGGCCAAAAGGCATCCAACAGCGCAGAATTTCCAGATATCTGCGATACAGTCCCCGACTCTCATACAAACTTCCGTCCTGATGGGCAGCGTGGCTCACGCTTTATTCAAGCGCCACAACATATCCTGCCCCCTTGTTCCCTATCCACAAGATGCGGAAATTTCGCCACACTTTCAATCGGTTTGACGGTTTCCGGCACGAATTTATCACATCTTTTTTGTGAAACAGTCTTCTAATTAACTGTACGCAAACAACTTTTTGAACACGCAGGGCTCACATAACAGTGAAACCATGTGACGCCGCAGCGATGAAAATTTGGACCATAGTGCCTTCACCGACGGGCGACAGAACGCCCCGGCTGAAACTTACCGGACATCCAGAGAGGCACTAATGACCAAGAAATCCAAGACTTTCGCACATAAGGCACTGATCCCGGCAATGGCGATCGGCACCACCCTTGCCATGGCAACCCCGATGGCGATGGCAGCCCCGCTGCCGGCACCGACTGCTGAGGTCGCAAGCTGTGCGCCATGCAGCCCTTGTGCAGCCAACCCGTGCGCGGCTAATCCCTGTGCAGCAAACCCATGCGCTGCCAACCCGTGTGCTGCCAAGAAAGTCGTTAACCCCTGCAGCCCGTGTGCTGCGAACCCCTGTGCGGCAAACCCGTGTGCAGCAGCCAACCCGTGTGCTGCCAATCCGTGCGCTGCGAACCCGTGCGCAGCAAACTGATCATTTGATCTGTTCCAACAGCAACGGGGGCGATGCATTCACATCGCCCCCGTTTTTCTTTATCTTTGAATTGCCTGACGATCTAGTCGCGAACGACCATGACCGAGCAATCCGCATGGCGGACAACGCGCGCCGCGTTCGGGCCCAAAAGATAGTCTTTGAGTTCCGGGCGATGCGATCCGATCACGATCAGGTCGCAACTGGTTTTCTTGGCCATCTGCAAGATGACCTCGTAAACCGTTCCCTGACCAACGATGTGCTGAACCTTGATGTCTGAAGGAATGTGTTCAGACACAAACTGGTGCAGACGTTCGTTATAGGCATCAAGAACCTTGGTTTCGTAGCCCTTCGGGAAGAACTGACCGACCATCGACATTCCGACCGTGGGTACCACTGTCAGAACATGAAGGCGCGCGCCAAAGCTTTGCGCCTGCTTGATGGCGACCGGCACGGCCTTTTTCCAGGAAGACTCATGATCAAGATCTACTGTGACCAGAATATCCTTGTACATGTTCACTCTCCCTGTCAGGCCGCACCAAGCGCGTCTTCACTGCGCTTGCGCCGGCGTTGAAGAACAATGATCCCGCCCAGCAACAGGAAGGCCGGAATAAAGAAGACTTCCTTGGCCGGACGATCAGCTTCGATCTTGACCGCAGTGATTTCAAAGTCGAAATCAAGACCGGCTTTTTCGGCCGGACCGGCAAAGACCAGATCATCGATATAGATACGACCATCTTCATCACGAATGCCGATACCGGCATGATACAGGCGATCCTCACCTGATCCTGCTGGCCCAAGTGGCAGCATAACGGATTTGGATACTTCATCGCCTTCGATGCTGATCCCTTCGACATCCAAAAGGATGCTGGATTCAGGCGGCATGTTGGCAGCGTCTTCGACAATGGTTGTCGCCGGCAGGTTTTCATAAGGCGGCGCAATCATGTCGAGCCAGAAACCCGGACGGAACAGGGTGAAGGCGATCAACAGCAATGCCGCACTTTCCCACAGCTTGGACCGGGCAAAGAAGTACCCCTGCGTCGCTGCAGCGAAGACCAGCATAGCGATTGTCGAAACCACCACCACAACAACCACATCAACCGGATGATCCAGACCGATCATCAGAAGCTGGGTGTTGAACAGGAACAGGAACGGCAAGACCGCGGTACGCATCGAATAGAGGAACGCAACAACCCCGGTCTTCATCGGATCAGACCCCGACACAGCCGCCGCGGCAAAGGATGCCAGACCAACCGGAGGGGTCACATCGGCCATGATGCCGAAATAGAAGACGAACAGGTGAACCGCAATCAACGGCACGATCAGGCCGTTTGCAGCACCGAGTTCCACGATCACCGGCGCCATCAGGCTCGATACCACAATGTAGTTCGCCGTGGTCGGAAGCCCCATGCCAAGGATCAGGCTGATCACGGCGGTAAAGATCAGGATCAGCATCAGATTGCCGCCCGAAATCAACTCGACGAATTCAACCATCACCTGACCGATACCGGTCAGTGAAACCGTGCCCACGATAATACCGGCAGCCGCAGTGGCAACACCGATACCGATCATGTTACGCGCCCCCGTAGCAAACCCGTCAATGACGTCGATGACACCAAGTTTCAGGTCATTCGCGAAATCGGGTTTCTTGCGGAAGAAGCCCTTGGCGGCGTGCTGGGTCAGCATGATGAAGATCATCAGAACCGTCGCCCAGAAAGCTGACAGACCCGGTGATTTCAGCTCAATCATCAGGAACCAGACCAGAACCACGACCGGCAGCAGATAATGCAAACCTGCCTTGGCGGTTTCACCCAGTGCCGGCAGTTCAACAACCGGCTGGTTGGGATCATCCATTTCAAGGTCAGGATATTTGGCGGCGTAATAAAGACCGGCCAGATAAATCACCGCACATTCAGCAGCAACAACCCAACCGACCACGTCACCAAACAGCCCCTTCTGGAAGACGATCGCGTAATAGACGACGCCGGAAAGAACCACGAGCGACAGCACGAACAGAAGCGATCTGATCAGGGTCTGCCCCAAGGTCGAGGTCACCCGTTTCGGCAGGCCCTGCATGTTCGCCTTAAGCGCTTCAAGGTGAACAATATAGATCAGCGCGATATAGGAAATCGTTGCTGGCAGGAAGGCATGCTTGATGACTTCGGGGTACGGAATGCCGACATATTCCACCATGAGGAAGGCCGCAGCCCCCATGACCGGCGGCATGATCTGACCGTTGACCGAAGACGCCACTTCGACCGCCCCGGCCTTTTCACCCGGGAAGCCAACACGCTTCATCAGCGGAATGGTAAAGGTACCGGTCGTCACAACGTTGGCAATCGAGGAGCCGGAAATAAGACCGGTCATCGCCGATGACAAAACCGCTGCCTTTGCCGGGCCACCACGCATGTGACCAAGGGCCGCGAACGCCACCTTGATGAAATAGTTGCCTGCACCGGCCTTATCGAGAAGCGAGCCAAACAGAACAAACAGGAACACAAAGCTGGTCGACACGCCAAGCGCGATCCCAAACACGCCCTCAGTGGTGATCCATTGATGCGACATCGCCTTGGAGAAGCTTGCGCCACTCCACTGCAAAACATCCGGCACCCAGGCCGCATTGCCAAAGAAGACATAAGCCAGGAAGACCATGGCAACGACCATCAAAGGCGGGCCAAGGGCGCGACGGGTTGCTTCAAGCAACATGACAAGGCCAACACCAGCCGCAACCAGATCAGCCGTAATCGGCAGGCCCGGACGGTCCGAGAGGTCGCGATAGAAAATGTAAATATAGGCCGCACAGAACGCACCGATCAAAGCCAGCACCCAATCAAGGATCGGGATATAGCTGCGCGGTGAATTCTTGAAGGCCGGATAGGCCATGAAGGCCAGGAAAATTGCAAAAGCGAGATGGATCGACCGTGCTTCGGTCGAGTTCAAAACGCCAAAATTAAAGATAAATGGCAATGGTGAAGCCAGCCAAAGCTGGAACAGCGACCATGAAACCGCAAGCCAAAGTAATATTTTCGCCGTCAAACCGCTTGGCTGACGGGCCCCTGTATCATTTTCCGCAATCAGGTCCTGCAGCCCCTGATCAACGGACGGATTTTCCGTTTTTTGATCGTCAGTCATCACAAACTCCCGGTCACTACGAAAGCCAATTGAACTGGTGGTCCAGAAACAAAAAGCCTCCGTCGACACACACCCGGTCCCCTACGGAGTACTCCAACACCTAAGTTACGGCGTTATGTTTATTCAATTTTTGTGAGCAAACCCGTCGGGCGCAAAAGAAAAACGGAGGGCGATAAACGCCCTCCGTCCCAAGGCTGATTACATCAGGCCTGCTTCTTTGTAGTACTTGGCTGCACCATCATGCAGCGGGGCCGACAGACCGTCCTTGATCATTTCTTCTTTCTTCAGGACAGCGAATGCCGGGTGCAGTTTTTTGAAATCATCGAAGTTTTCAAAGACTGCTTTGACAACGTTGTAGACAACGTCCGCATCGGTGTTAGTTGAGGACACGAAGGTCGCGCCAACGCCGAAGGTGACAACGTCATCCGGGTTACCACGATACATGCCGCCCGGAATGGTGGCTGCACGGTAGTACGGGTTGTCAGCGATCAGCTTGTCGATTGCCGGACCGGCAACTTCAACCAGAACCGAATCACAGGCAGTGGTTGCTTCCTGGATTGAACCGGACGGGTGACCAACGGTGTAGATCATCGCGTCGATCTTGTTGTCGCAAAGCGCCTGGGACTGTTCAGCCGGCTTCAGTTCGGATGCCAGCGAGAAGTCGTCCAGCGTCCAGCCTTTGGCAGCCAGAACGATGTCCATCGTGCCGCGCTGACCGGAACCCGGGTTACCGATGTTCACGCGCTTGCCTTTGAGGTCGTCAAAGGTCTTGATGCCTGCATCTGCACGGGCAACAACGGTGAACGGCTCCGGATGGACGGAGAACACAGCGCGCAGGTCTTCGAACGGACCCTGGTCTTCGAATTTCGAAGTACCGTTATAGGCATGGTACTGCCAGTCAGACTGGGCAACACCCATGTCCAGCTCGCCGGTACGAATGGTGTTGATGTTGTAGACCGAACCACCAGTGGATTCGACCGAGCAACGAATTCCGTGCTCTTTGCGATCCTTGTTGACCAGACGGCAGATAGCGCCACCCGTCGGATAGTACACACCGGTCACACCACCGGTACCGATGGTGATGAAACGGTTTTCCTGTGCCGAGGCCTGACCGGCAAACAGCGAGGCGCCAGCAATTGCAGCGACTGCACCCGCTACAGCAATAAGTTTTTTCATAAGGATTCGCTCCCTTTTTACACCCTGTTATAAGGCTTTCCAGTGTTCGACATTGAACAGCTGAATTAAACGGAAACATCAGAAAAATCAGATGTTTCGACGATGGGGATTATAGTGTCCGCCTTATCGGAATAAAACCCTATAACCCCGAAACCTCCTGACGAATTTACGCATTTTCGCGTATAGCCTGTTTCGTTTTGCCCCTCCTACCACATGGGTTGCATAATCTGGCGTGCCTGTTCGCCTGTTGCGATTGGCCGCCCCATCAAGATTGAACCGTCATGTGCCTGAGCAATAAGATCAGCATTGTTCGAAGCGGGCGATCCGTCAACCTTAAGGTGATTATTTTCAAACCCGATACGCGCATGCCCACCAAGCCCCGCCCCCGTCAGAATGCAGGCATTTTCATAAGCCCCAAAGGCACATAGCATCCATTCCGAGACATACGGACTGGACCCGATAAATGGCAAAAGGTCAGATGGCTGCGATACCTGCCCTGCGGTGTAACGGCCCAGCACGAACAAAACCGGGAACCTGTCGCCGGGCAGAACGCCGATTTCAACCAGCTGATTAAACCGCGCGACATCTTCTGGCCCATACAGGATCAGTTGCGGTGCGATTTTGGCTTCGCGCATGAATTCGAAAAACGATTTCAGCGCATTAAGGTCCGCATCATCTGGCGCAATTTCGCGCACGGCAATCGACACAGCCTCTGGCACGAGGCTTCTGATCATTTCCATCTGCTGCTGGGCTGTGTAGATGCCCACCGCCTCGGTTGTGACCTGCAACAGCATATCGTCACCGACCGATGATCTGACCTCGGCGAGCATTTCGCGATAGCGGCCAACATCAAGACTGTGTTTCTGCTCATCATCACGAACATGCAGATGCATCATCGACGCCCCCGCCGCCTTGCACTCAAGGGCCGTTTTGGCAACTTCGGCCGGCGTGATCGGAATGTTTGGCAAGTCGACTTGTGTTTTGCGCGCACCATTTGGGGCAGATGCAATCAGAAACGGCTTGTCACCATATTCCATTACGCCAGTCCCTCTGCCTTGAAGACGTCATCAAGCGCACCTGCAAACAGATCGACGATCTTGGCGACATCACTTTCATCAATGATGAAAGCCGGGGCAAACAACACATGGTCACCGCGAACACCATCAATCGTGCCGCCCATGGGATAAGCCATCAGACCACGCGCAAAAGCGGCCTTCTTGATCTTGGCATTAATCTTCAAAGCTGGGTCAAACGGGTCCTTGGTTTCACGATTGGCGACAAGCTCCACGCCGCGGAACAGACCACGGCCACGGATATCGCCGACAAACGGATGCTGCCCCAGTTTTGCCTCAAGGGCGCTGACAAGGTTTTCACCCTGCTTGACAACATTGGCCAGAAGGTTGCGTTCCTTGATCGCACGCTGGGTCGCAAGGGCTGCGGCACAGGCGGTTGCATGGCCCTGATAGGTATGGCCATGCTGGAAGAAGCCCGATCCATTGGCGATGGCTTCGTTGATTTTCTTGGATACAAGAACCGCACCAATCGGCTGATATCCTGCACCAAGCCCCTTGGCGATGGTTTGCAGATCGCCAGAAATGCCTTCCTGCTCAATCGCGTGCAGGGTGCCAGTACGTCCCATGCCGCACATGACCTCATCGAGGATCAGCAACACACCATATTGATCGCAAATCTCGCGCACGCGTTTGAAATAGCCCGGCACCGGTGCCAACGCCCCGGCGGTTGCCCCGACAACCGGTTCGGCAACGAACGCCGCGACGTTTTCAGATCCGAGTTCAAGGATCGCCGCTTCAAGTTCATTGGCAACGCGGAGGCCATAGGCCTCTGGCGTTTCATCGTCGCGCTGATCGCGATACTGATAAACGGGTGCGATATGGCTTGCCGTGATCAGAAGCGGTTCAAACTGCT
>TARA_B100000674_G_scaffold98039_1_pt1 | contig 13514 bp, 11 predicted proteins | sample TARA_B100000674 | Tara Oceans TARA_B100000674 (sample SAMEA2622759) | marine metagenome | biome: marine biome (ENVO:00000447); feature: surface water layer (ENVO:00002042); material: "saline water (ENVO:00002010), including plankton (ENVO:xxxxxxxx)" | depth 5 m
AATACTTGTGATACTATTTTATATTTCAACGAAGAACAAGATAATAATACTGTAGAAAATATAATTAAAGATATAAAAAAATCATATCCTCAATTAAATTTTATACAATGTAGTAATAATATTCAGGATTGGGAACAATTATTATTAATGTCTTGTTGCCAACATAATATAATAGCCAATAGTTCTTTTAGTTGGTGGGGAGCATATTTTAATATAAATCAAAAAAAAATTGTTTGTTATCCAAGTGTTTGGTTTGGACCAAAATGTAATAATTCAACTGAAGATTTGTTTCCAGAAAATTGGTTTAAAGTTTAATCATTTAATTTAATATATAAATATGTTATTTTCAAGTATAGAAGAATATCTTAATACAACAAAAAAAGATACTATCATTTTTTGTGTTGCAAATATTGGTATTTTAGATATGTTAGAAAATTTTATAATTTCTTGTTTAAAAAATAATATAGATATACTATTATTTGCTTTAGATAATGATGTTGCTTCCATTATTTATAATAAATATAATATAGATATTATTCTATATGGTGATGAATTTTGTAGTATTTTAAAAAATAAATTTAATGTAACAATTAATTTAAATAATTTTATTCGTATTGATACACATAATTTTAGATATATATCATTTGCTAGATTCTTTATTTCAAATAAAATTTTAAAACAAAAAATAAATATAATTTACTCGGATGTTGATATTGTAATAAAAAAAAATTTTTATTATGAAATAAAAGATATGTTAAATACAAATGAGTGTGTATATCAATTTAATGGTACAGATTGTTGCTCTGGTTTTTTTGCAATGAAACATACCCAAAAAATAATAAATTTTTTAGAAGTAGATAATCTAAAAAAATTAAATATATTTAAATATGCTAATGATCAAGATTTTTGGAATAAAGTGGTATACAATAATAGATTATTTGATATAAAATTATTAAATAGAGACTATTACCCAAATGGGATACATTATTATAAAAATCATAAAAATATAAAAGATGTATGTAGATTAATACATTTTAATTGTTTAATTGGAGAAAATAATAAAATTAATAAAATGAAAGAATTAAATGAATGGTTTTTGTAATAATTTATTGTTGGGTATTTGACTTTTTTGTTATAATAATTGTGTTTAATATAACAAAAAATATTGTATTTATTTAAATGATTTACTCGCATCGCGATTCTAAAGGAGTTCCTTTACAAACTAAATTCAATCAAATTTAAAAATAGTTTATAATAATGAAGATTTTAATACAATAATTAATTATTAAATAACTTATTAAATAAAGTGATATATACATATATATATATACATATATAACTATGTTAAATTTACAAGACATTTTTAATAAATTAGAGGACTATGTTATTATTAAATTTGATAAAGATTTACCAAAATATAATATTAATGATGATGTAGATATATTAACAAGCAATATACATAAAAATAAAAATATTATAATTAATTGGTATGATAAAAATATATTTTTACATAAAATTATTAATATAAATAATTTTCATATACAATTAGATTTATACAAAAAAGAGAAAGAAGAGAAACTACATTTTAGATTTGATTTATTTGAAAAATTACATTATACAAAATTTTCTCTCAATAATGATATATATCCATTAATTTTGCATAATAAAATATATAACGGTATATCTTATGTACCTTGCTTATTAGATGACTTATCATTACGGTATTGCGAATATATTGAATATATAGATGTTCGTCCTGATAAAATTAAACATCTTAATTATGTTAATAATTATAAACAAGAATTTTATAAAATCAATAAAGGTGAAAATAATTGTAAATTAAATTATAAAAATACAACAACTATGTATAATAGTATAATAGTATGGGGACATGGTATAGAATATATTTTAGATATTTTAAATACTATTAGTAATAATATAAATTGTACTATATTAAATATAAAAAAAGGGATTATTAATAATTATGAAACTTTTATCAAAAATATTTATAAATTAGAAATGGTTAATAGTAATCATATTTTCGGCAAAACACAATATTTAAAATCAGTAAAAAATGAATATTTTCATATTTTAATTAAAAATAATGGAACAAATATTAAGCAGTATGGAGAAGGAACTTTTAAAGTTTTTGCTGATGAAAATATAGTAAAGTTGAAATGGAAATTAAGAGAAAAATATAATCCAAAATTTAAAGATAGTAATTTACAAATATCTAATAATCTACCGCCTGGAATTTCACATAATCATATTATACATATAACAGATTCTAATGATGAATGTATTGAAGTATGTAAATTTATATTAAATAAACAACCTCACCAATTTGAAAATAAAATAGTAAATAATATAAATATTCCGTGGCATCTTGGAATACCAAAAATTATGAAAAAAGTAAATATTAATATTGACAAATTATATATTAGATTAGCAAATGATCCAAATAATTATAAAATTATAGAGTCCCCACATTATAAATATGTATGCAACGATAAAAACGCATATATAAATTATTACACAAAATATATGGGTATTTATTTACAAGATAATCATACACCACAACAATTTGATAAATTGATTGAAAATTTTAATCCTAATACTTATAACTTAGAAGAACAAAGATTAATTATAATTAACAATAATTTTCAAGTATGTGACGGATTACATAGATTATCAATATTAAAAAAAAATAATATAGATAATATTAATGTTATTATTTATGAATAATGTAATTTGGTGGTATCTTTATATTTAATAACCCCAGATTTAATTCTCTTTTTGTAGCATTTTCGCAACCCCCAACTTTTCCATCCTGATAAATTAATGGGGTTTTTAAACAATATACATTATAATGACTTTGGTTTCCTGCAAAAATATTATCCCATATTATATTTTTTTCCACACCTTTTTCCATAGATTCTTTAACATACTTTGCCCCTCGCATACTTGTTACTATAAATCCATGTGTTGATAACATATTAAATATGCGATATAAATCAGTTCGATTTCCAACATTTTCAGTAAATACATTTAAATTTGCCCATTTAATAGAATGATTATAACCATAAATACTTGTTCCAATATAAAGCAAATCTGCATTATCTGGGAGTTCTATAAAATCAGGAAACTCTCTATATTTATTTATATCATCTTCTAATAATCCAAATGGTTTGAAAACACCGTCTGAACAATCACTTACTCCTATATTTATCATTTTAATAAAACCCAAACCACCTGACTGTTCTTTGGTAATATTTTGACCAGTAACAGAATAAACTCTTGTTAAATTTAAATCATTAAAATTCTTTTCTATATTATTTATTCGTTCTGTATTTTTTGGTATAGTTAAATAATAATATTTTAATTCTTTTAAATTCAATATCATATTTATATATAATATTGAATAAACTATTTTTATATATTAATTGTTAATAAACAATTCTTTAAATTTTTTAGTATTATATAATTGTTTTAATGTATAAAATGTAAAAGAAACAAGGTGTATGTCTTTATCTGGATAAAAATTTGATTTCAATAATTTATTTTCATAATATAAATTATTTAATCCATTAAAATTAGCATGAGTATTTCCTTTTGGATCCCATATACATAATCCATTTATTACATTTTTTTTTATATTTCTTCCAATTATATAAATACCATTAGTTAATAAGGTTTTTTCATTACCATCTAAAATAAAATAAAAATAATAGGTAAATAAACTTTGCAAATCATATTCAAATTTTAAATTTTTTAATGAAATTTTATTATATATATCTATTAATTTATTATATAATTCAATGTTTAATTTCCATATATTTCCTTGAATCCATTTATTACGTGCTATATATATATTTGTATTATTTATTAACAAGTGTGGATCTTCATTTGTACCACCACAATCAATAAAAAAACTTGAAATATCATTAATATAACTAACATCACTTGTAAAAACAGTATCTAAGTCAACCCATGTAAAATCTATTTTATATTTATCAAATAAATATTTGTATATGTATATTTTATTAAATGATAAATTTAACCATCTATCTTGATATATAGATAAATTATTATCAAAGTATTTATGTAATACAATATTCGGATCATTAATATTAATATCAAAATTTGTAAAAATATGTAATTGATATTCATTAGTTTTATCTAAAGAATGTATAAGTATTTTTAAAACATTTATTAATTCTGTTTTACTATGTCTTCCAATATCTACACAAAATGTATATAAATGTAACATTAATTTAAATTATATTATATAGGATTATATAATATTTAAATAATTATATTTAATATTTAAATAATTATATTAAATATTAAATATTAAATAATTAAATTAAATTATATGCAAGAAAATAATAATATTTATGTTTCGAGTAGAGGAATATTTAAATCATGTGATTATTTTTCATTTACACCACATTCTAGTATCAGACAATTAATTAATTATCCACAATTAGAAAAAATAAAAAATATTAAAAATCCAAGTATTTATATTTGTAGTAGTGCAATTCCACATTTTATAAATGCTATGCTTCCATTAATAGATTTTTCATTTATTTTAGTATCTGGTGATTGCGATGAAACAATACCAAATGAAATTTTAAATAATAATGATTTTATTAATTTAATTAATGATAAAAGAATTATACATTGGTTTTGTCAAAATATGACTTTAGATCATTCTAAAATAACAAAAATACCAATAGGGCTGGATTACCATACATTAACACTACGACCATTATGGGGACCAATTAGTAGTTGCAAAGATCAAGAAAAAATGTTAATTATGATCAAAGAAAAATCTGTTCCATTTTATAATCGAAATATAAAATGTTATGCCAACTTTCAATTTTCTATGGATACAAAATTAGGATATGATAGAAAAAATGCTTTTCAAAAAATTAATAAAGAATTAGTATATTATGAAAAAAGTAAAGTTACTAGATTAATAACATGGAATAAACAAAAAGATTTTGCGTTTGTAATATGTCCGCATGGAGGTGGTCTAGATTGTCACAGAAATTGGGAGGCATTATGTTTAGGATGTATTCCTATTGTTAAAACATCTAAAATTGATAATTTGTATAAAGATTTACCTGTATTGATTGTTAAAGATTGGAATTTGATTGATAATAATTTATTACAAAATACAATTAATAATTATAAAAAAAAATTTGAAAATCATGAATTTAATATGGAAAAAATTAAATTAAGTTATTGGACAAATTTAATTAATAGTTATAAATAATATTAACAAAAATATAATAAATATATAAAATTTTATATATTTATTATGACTTCTTGTTTAATATGTGGATGTGTTAAAAATTGTGAAATATATTTAGATAATGTATTTAATAATATATCAAAAATTCAAGAATTATTTACTAAATCTAAAATTATTATTAGTTTTGATGTTTCTAATGATTTTACATTAAAAAAACTTGTACAATTAAAAGAAAAATTTGATATTGATATTATAATAAATAAAGAACCATTAACTAATATTAGAACAGTTAATATCGAAAAAGCTAGAAACAAAATATTAAATAAAATTTATAATGAATATAATGATTATGATTATTTTGTTATGATTGATATGGACGACGTTTCTAGTAAACCAATCAATATTAATATTTTAAAAGAAATTTTTGATGAAAAAAAAGTAAATATATGGGATGGTTTATTTTTTAATAATGCCAATTATTATGATTTTTGGGCATTAAATTTTAAAGATTTTCAATATTCTTGTTGGCATTCTGATAATAATATAAAACTTATTAATTTAATGAATAAAGAATTCAAAAAAGAAATAGAAAATAATGAATTTTTTAAATGTGAATCTGCATTTGGTGGTTTTGGAATTTATAAAATAAAAAAATTTATAAATTGTTATTATAGAAGCTTAATAGATTTATCATTATTTAATCATGAAAATATTAAATCTATTTTTAATAAATATAATATTAAATATATAATCAATCCTAAAATATATGATTGTGAACATAGATATTTTCATTTAAATGCTATTAAACAAAATAATGTAAAATTATTTATTTATAATAAAAATTTATTTCCTCCATATATTGGTGTACACACAAGATGCTTGTATTAAACAATTTCAATTATTTTTTATTCAAATAATTTTCTATTAATTTTTTGTGTTTATTTGCTAATATTTGCGTATCTTTTCTAAGTTGTTCTAATTTTTTTTTAAATATCATATTATTCAATGCAAAATTATCATCATTATTTATTTTATATCTTGGTGCTCCACCTTTATTTTCTGCATAGTGGTTTTTTAATGGATATAAATAAGTTGGATGATACACCATATTATACCAATCATCACAACACCAATTTTTTATTTCTTTTGGAAAATACCATCCAAATATTTCCATATGTTTGCGTGATACAAATGATTGTGTTAATATTCTATTATTATTATTTATTGGTCCTGTTAATCCTATATTATTTTTTGATTTTAACATATTTATACTATCATTTATCCAATTATTTGTTTTGAATTCCATATCATCACCACATTGATAAAAATAATCACACCCATCATTATATGCTTTTTCAAACAATACATTCCACATCATTGTTGCATAGCCCTTTGGTATTTTTTTGTTATCATAAACTACAAATTTTATAGTTATATGTTTGAAAGCATTTTGAAATTTCAATATTTCTTCTTGTTCCTTTTCGTTATCAAATATTCTATCATTCTTATCTATACCTATATAATAAATATATTTATGTTCTCTGTTTATAGTTAATAATGACGATTTTAATGTCAAGTTGTATAAATAACTATCTTTTATAGAGTTCCAGTTATCTCTATTCTTACTTGTTGCCAATATCAAAAACCCTATTTTTATTTTGTTTTCATCCATATTAAATATTATTAATTATATTTATTTATATAATTATTTCTTATAAATGTTTACAAATTAATTAAAATATTTTGTTATTATATGCTTATGAAATATAATACTAAAAAATATAACAAAAAATCCAGTAAAAAATATAACAAAAAATCCAGTAAAAAATATAACAAAAAATATACTAAAAAATCCAGTAAAAAATATACTAAAAAATTTAATAAAAAATTTAGTAAAAAAAGCGGAGGCGCTATAAACTCTTACTATGACTATGACTATGACTATGACTATGACTCTGTACCAGCAAATAATGTAATGAATCCGCATACGCAGGCACCAATTTATAGGTCTGCAACGAGCGCATCGCTACATAATAATTTAATGAATCAGCATACGAAGGCAACGCTGGTAGCGGAGGCGGCGGCGGTGGCGGCGGTAGAGGCGGAGAGATTGGCGGAGATGGAGGCGGAGGCGGCGACGAAGGCGAGGGAGCGGGCGCAGGCAATAAAGGCGAGCTGGACACAAGCGTTGGCGAGGACTGAGGCACGTGTCAAAAGTACGCAAACGAAGATTGGGTCGGCAAGAGAAGAAGTCGCGAGGCTAGCGGAAGCGAATAGGTTGGGGACGGGATTCCAGACGGGATTGAATGCTCATTGGACTGCTATTATGTCGGAGGCTGAAGTAGCGGCAGCAACGGCGGTGGAGAAGGAGCAGGAGAAGGCGAGGGCGGCGGCGGTGGCGAGGGCGTCGACAGCGATGGCGGTGGCGGCGGCGGAGAAGGAGGAGGAGAAGGCGAAGGAGATGGAGGAGCAGGCGGTGAAAAATCTAGAAAAACTTAAAATAAAAACGCAAAATACAAAAGAAGAACTAAATCTAGTAAATGAGGGTTGGGGTAACCCTGGTTGGTTGCGCAACGTGCCGCGGGAGTGGGAGGCGTCGGAGGTGGCGGCGGCGAGGGCGAGGGTGGCAGCGAGGACGATGGCGAGAGAGAGAGCAACTGCGGATTAAGTGTCAACAGCATATCCGCCTAGACAGCCGTCCGTATTTTATATGGATTTATAATAAAAAATAAATATCAATAAACAATCATAATATATTATAAGTATTTATCTATATAAATATATAATTTATATAGATATATATATATAAATTATTATATTTTACAATGAATGAATGTGATAATTTTTTTAATTTATTAAATAATAATGATATATCATACGATAATATTAATTATGATAATATATGTTTAATTTCATATGATAGGTTAGATGAAAATCACATATGTTTACCTTGTAATCATAAATTTAATTATATTAATTTATATAATGAAATTTATCAACAAAAAAAACTTAATAATAAATTTTTTAATTTAAAAACTAATGAAATATCTTGTCCATATTGTAGAACCGTTCATCCATATTTATTACCACATTACAAATATTTAAATGAAAAAAAAACAAATGGTGTTGATAGTCCTGATAAACATAATATTTTATATATGAAAAATGATTATAATAAGTGCTGTATAAAAAATTGTAAAAATTATGCTTTTAATACTAATGAAAAACTTTATAAATGTAATAATCATTGTTATTATAATATTAATGATTTAAGTTATGTTAATAGTGTTGAGTTTATTGATAAGTATAACGAATTAATGCATTATAATGTAAATTATATAAAAGAACTATATAATGTAGAAAAATCAATAAATTCAAAAGAAAAACTTATATATTATATTTTACTTAACAAATCGTAAAAATAAAAATTGATATAGAAATTATTATATTATTTAAGTTATAAATGCCATTTTATGCAGTTGCCAAAGGTTATAATACTGGAATATTTTTAAATTGGAATGAATGTAATAATTCTGTAAAAGGATTTAAAGGAGCAGTGTATAAAAAATTTGATACAAAACAAGAAGCCGAAAATTTTATTTCATCTGTTAATGAAACTAAAATTCAATCTAATAATGATGTTGATTATTTTGTATATACAGACGGCGCTTGTTCTAATAATGGTAAACTTAATAGTTTAGCGGGCATTGGTATATTTTTTGGAATAGATGATAGTCGTAATGTATCAGAAAAATTGCAAGGAAAACATACAAATAATACTGCTGAATTGATTGCTATTATAAAAACATATTACATTATTGAAAAAGATATTATTAACAATAAAAATATAACAATTGTTTCTGATTCTGAATATGCTATAAGTTGTGCTACATATTATGGTGAAAAATGTCATAAAAATGATTATCTTTGCAAAAAAAATACTGAAATTACTAATAAAAAGTATGTGAAAGAAATATATGAACTATTCAAAGATTTAAAAAATGTTAAATTTTTACATGTTAAAGCACATACCACTAATAATGATATTCATTCAATTGGTAATTATTATGCAGATAAATTAGCAAATTTAGCTATTGGATTAGATAATTGTCCTTACAATAAAAATGAGAAACCAATTAATATTATTGATAATGCTCATTGCTTAGATAAAACTATCAAAACTGACAAAATCATCAAAAGCGATAAAACTATTCAAACTGACAAAATAATTAAAAGCGATAAAACTATTAAAACCGATATTGTAGAAATAAAAAATGATATCAAAGAAATAAAAACAAATATTATGAAAATAAATAAATTACTTTTAAAAGATAGAAAGTAATATACATATTGATCATGTCATACCTTGTGCCAAGTTTGATCTCAGTATAGAAGAAAATGTACGCAAATGCTTCCATTATACCAATTTACAACCATTATGGGCTAAAGATAATCTCTCTAAAGGATCACGATAGCAAACTTTATACATCTTAAAATTCATATACTGATTAACTAATACCTTTATTCAATTACTACATTTTTTGCTGTAATTTGTTCTCCTGTCTTTCCAAGAGGTTTATAATCCGAAAATTTAAAATAGTCATTGAATTTTTGGTCGTCTGATAAGTCTTCTGATAATTTTAGTTTCTCATCATTTGAGAATTCTCTTGAAGATCCCGCTATTACAATATTATAATCAAATGTTGCCGTTTTCTTTGTTGCATCTAGGGTTCTGTTTTGGGTTATAACTATATTTTTATCAGACAAACCCAATTTAGTTTTCAAAAAGTGTTTTAATTTACGATTATTAATATCACTTGCAAGCGTCTCTACATCCTGCTGAGTAATTATGTCGGTTGTAGTATACTCAATAACAAATGTAATCGTAAACATATTCATAGAACTAGGAGAATTACTTATTGAATTAACGATTTCACTAACTTGTGCTTCTGTCAATCTATCTTCTAATGAAGATCCAGAACGTTGACTACAAACATATGATTGTGGTCTTGGTTTAGAACATACTACATTATTATTTACAAATTCACTAAAATATGTATATGCTGGATTAATATTTGAGACACCAGTATACCATAATAAAGCAAATAGTGCACCTACTAAAATACTAATTACAATAGATGTTATATCTACACAATTATTAATAAATTCAACACATATATTACAAATACATAAGAAGCCTAAAAATACAATCAACAAAATATTCAATGAATATTTATTATACATCATAGAAAATAATATATAAAAAAATGAAAAAATTAACAATGAAATATTTAAATATGGTGCAGTATAAACTAATCCATCCGTTTGTCCAAATGGGAATGGCAATGTATTACATATTATAGATGCATTATCTGGTTGATTATTTTTGATTATATTTCTAATTAATATAACAAGCATTGTTAATAGTATACAACCTGTAAAATATAAAACTCCCTTCATGGGAAATCCTGTTAACAATGATGTAAATATCAAATAAAAAACGATTAGTAAAGGTGATATAAAACTTACTAAATAAAATATATTAGTCAATGTTAAATTAACTACTGGCATTATAAATATTATCAATATTTAAAATATATATATTTAAAATATTGATAAGATGATATATATATATAAATAGATAAAATATTAAGCTATAATATTTTCTAAAACTTCATTTATAGTTTGAACTTCAATAAATTTGATAGAACTAATTATTTCTTTTATTTCTATTGAATCATTGTATTTATGTACAAATTTTTTAAAATCTTGATTATTACTTTTTGGATAAATAAAATTTTTAACACCAGCTCTTATACCTCCTATTATTTTTAAATCTAAACTACCGATTTGTGTTACCTTTCCTTGTAAATTTATTTCACCAGTTATAGCAAAATCATTTTTTATTTTTTTATTAGATAACAAACTATATATAACAGTTGTAATAGCAGCGCCGGCAGATGGTCCATCTTTAGGCGTGGAACCTTCTGGGACGTGTATATGAATACCCTGTAATTTAGATTTATTAAAATCTTTTATTAAAGATTCTCTATGTTTTTTTTCTAATAAAGACCATGCTAATGTTTTAGAAACATTCATACTTTCTTTCATAACATCTCCTTGCATACCAGTTAATTTCAGTTCTAAAAAATTAGAGGTAGCAAATAATTTAGTTTCAATATGTAATATACCAGAATTACCATATGAATTTGCCCATAAACCATTTATAACACCAACTTTAGAAATATCATTTATTGATATTTTAGTAACACTATCATGGTCTACTAATATTTGATCAATAGTTTTAATATCTAATGTAATAGGTAATTCATATTTGTTATTTTTTAAAAGATTCAAATTAATATAAGATACGATTTCAAAAATCAATTCTTTTAATTTTCTGACACCTGGTTCTAATGTATATTTTACAATAATATATTTAATATCTTCATCTTCCAAATAAATCAAATTATTTAAACCAAATTTTTTTGAAATATCTGGTAACAAAAATTTTTTAACTATAACCATTTTTTCATCTAATGTTAAATTATCAAATTTAACTCTATGTATTCTATCTAATAATATTTTATCAATTAATGAAACATCGTTATATGAAAATATAAATAATACTTTAGATAAATCTATATCTATATTGTTGAAATATTTATCTTGAAAACTTGAATTTTGAGTGCTATCTGTTAAATGTGTTAATATACCTATTATTTCTTTACCTTGTTCTGTTTTACTAACTTTATCTAACTCGTCTATAAAAATAATAGGATTCATACATTTTGTTTCCATTAAAACATCTACAATTTTACCCCATGTAGAACCAACATATGTATAATTATGCCCATCTATTAAACTAGCGTTTGATGAACCACCTAAAGCTATAAAAGCAAATGGTCTAGATACATTATTATCATCTAATAAACACTTTGAAATACCTTTTTTTGCTATGCTAGTTTTACCTGTTCCAGGTGGTCCTTCAAATCCAAAACAATATCCACTATTTTCACCATTTATCCATTGTCCAATAATTCTTTGAATTTGATTTTTAGCATTATAATGTCCATATATAGAATTATCTAAAATATTAGAAACATTTTGTAAATATTTATCAATATTCACTGTATTATTATTGATGTTATTTATATATTTATTAATTTCAATAATATATCTATAATCATAATAACTATTATCTAACAAATTATAAATTGTAATAATATCATTAATATTGATATTGTTAATATTATGTTCTATATAATTTACTATATAATTAATCAATATACTACTTGTACTTTTTTTAGATATATTTTCATTTGGTGTGTTGTCAATTTCGCATATAATATCGAATATAGAATTAATAACAGTTTTTTTATTTTTTTTTGTATTTTTTATATTTTTTAATATTTTGGTATATAAACTATTTGTCAAATTTCTGTAATAATCATTTATTTTTTTAGTATTATTTATTATTTCAAGATTAGATATATTTTTATCAAAATCTATTTTTAAATATGAGTTTAAATCATTTATTTCATTTATTTCATTATTTTTTAATATAGAAATCAAATTTTTATAATCTATATTATTTGAATACTTTATTTTAAAAACATATTCTTCTTTATAAACACCAAATGGTATATTCAATAAACCATCTAAATATTGTCTTGCTTTACCACTTGAATCTTCTGATTTAGATTTTATTTCTTTTAATTTTTGCATAGCTTTTTCTTTAACATATTCTGTTGTTTTCATCAAACAAATTTGTTGTTCAAGTGGAATTTTATTATTTTCAATGTTTGATAATTTCAAAGTATAATCAATTGTTTTTGTCATGGCATATTTAAAATTTTTTTTGTAGAACCATGGTAAGCTATTAAATAATAGTCTTTGTTCAAAACTATCATGTGTATATTCAGTAGATACAGATAATAAATCATATAATAAATAAGCAATATACATATATTGGGTATTTTCAGAGTCTATTAATAAACACATTAATATTTTTCTTTGTCCATACAAATCATTTGATAAAAAATCTTTAATTATATTGTTGATAGTATCTTTTTCAATACTTTTATTTTTTTCTATTATATATACAAATCTATTATACAATTCTTCTATATCATATATCAATATATCTTTCAAAGATAAACTTTCAACAAAATTATTGAATAATTTTCTTTCAATTATTTTATTATTTTTATCATTATCATTATTATTATTATTATTATTATTATTATTATTA
>TARA_B100000674_G_scaffold109152_1_pt1 | contig 13509 bp, 9 predicted proteins | sample TARA_B100000674 | Tara Oceans TARA_B100000674 (sample SAMEA2622759) | marine metagenome | biome: marine biome (ENVO:00000447); feature: surface water layer (ENVO:00002042); material: "saline water (ENVO:00002010), including plankton (ENVO:xxxxxxxx)" | depth 5 m
ACTGACTCTCGAAAAAGGCAGAGGAATTTGAAAATTATCCCATGTCTTAAGTTCTATGCATTTACTATAAGAAATTGTTATCGGCATGATCGGCACATTCGCCATTTGCGCTATTTTAATTGCTCCCAATTTCATAACTCTTGATGGCCCCCGGGGCCCATCAGGTGTTACGGCCAGATCTCCTCCATTTTTCTCTTGCAAACAATCAATCGATTCCCTCAAAGCCTTAACAGGCGACTTATTTGACGAACCTCTTATCGAATGAACTCCAAACCTTTTCATTACCTCAACAATGATTTGACCGTCCCTACTTGGACTTGTCAAAACAGTCCCTTTTCTTTTCAATAAATATTCCTTATAGACAATTGGCATCAGAAAAACCTTACAGTGCCAGAAAACCCAAATAACAGAACCTTCACTATTAGTTTTATCGGAAACGCCACAACGGTCATCAAAACTAATCCTTAAAGTAAACGCAATCGCCCGAATCACTAAGGCGATCAAGTATCCAATAACCTTTGCTTTCACTTTTTATAAATGTCCGGAGTCACTTAAATCACGAGTTAATCTGATTTGTTTATCGAGCAACTCTTTATAAATGGAAACATTTTCTTTAATTGGATCACATCGATTTGATTCATCAAGTTTAACAAATTTAGAGCATAAATCTTCATAATGGTTAACACCAGAATGCATACAACAATGCATCGCCTGAATAGCTGCCCCAAGACTTGCACCTTCAGATGTGGCAAGAGGCACGACCGGTGTATTAAAAACATCTGCAGCAATTTGTCTCCATATTAAACTTTTACTTCCTCCTCCTGTTGCACGAATCTCTGATGGATTAACCCCCATTTCACTAAACTTATTAAGCCCATAAGCCAGTCCCATAGTTGCTCCTTCCATAGCAGAACGAGCTAATTTCGCTGGGTCCATATTATCGCATGTCAATCCATGAATAACACCCTTGCCGTTTGGCAAATTAGGCGTTCTCTCACCATTAAGATAAGGAAGAAAAGACAACCCCTCAGCTCCTGGTTCAACCCGATTAACAGCATCCTCAAGATCCTCAAGACTTAAAGAGAAGAGATCCCTAATTTTTTCAGTAACTACAGTTACATTCATAGTACATACAAGCGGCAACCATTTATCAGTACTATCACAAAATGCCGCAACCTCTCCACCTTCGTCAATTGCTGGAACATCACTCACTCCATAAAGTGTTCCAGAAGTTCCAAAACTCGCCGTGATCGTACCTGATTTCACATTACCTGTTCCAATTGCACCCATCATATTATCACCTCCTCCTGCACTAACAATCACACCTTCAGGGAGATCAAATTCCTTTAAAACCTCAGATCTAACCTCACCATGTATATTTATCGATGATTGAATTTCAGGAATCATATCAATCATGGAGGGATCAACAAAATCAATTAAATCATTGCACCAATCTCTTGTTCTAACATTCAACAACCCAGTTCCAGAGGCATCTCCATACTCCATTTTTTTAATGCCAGTGAGATAGAAATTAATATAGTCATGAGGCAAAAGAATTGTGCGGATCTTTTTGTAATTATCAGGCTCATTTTGTTTTATCCATAAAACTTTAGGAACCGTGTATCCTGGCAGAATATTATTACCAGCAATTTTAATTAACCCTGATACACCGCCAAACTCATCAGCAAAATCCTGACACTGTTTGATTGTTGACGTATCACACCACAACTTAGCTGGACGGATCACTTCATCAAATTCATCTAAAACAACTAATCCGTGCTGCTGACCACTCACTCCAATGCCTGTTATTTTAGATCTTAATTCCCCTAAATCATTCACACATCTAGCAATGACGTTTTTCGTCGCTTTTATCCATTCCTGAGGATGTTGTTCCATATGACCATTGGGCAATCCATCAATAAGATCATATGACTCTTGGGCGGAAGTTAAAATTTCACCCGTTTCAGAATCTAAAGCTATGGCCTTTGTACTTTGAGTTCCACTATCTATTCCTATAAAAATCATTGTATTTTTTGGCTAATTCGTTATTTGGTAAATACCATGCAAGTCGAACTTGCTCATTTAAAGAAATTTAATATCCTATTGTTAACTTTTACACGATTCTGGTGTAAGTAAAGAATCATGGAGTTTGACTGGCAAGAACCGAGTTTTGAAACAACTGATGTATCTTCTAAGGAGATTGAAGAATCTTTCGAAGATCCATTCGCCTTAAGGTTACTACCAGATGGAGAATATGCAGAAATAAACAATCGATTCTTTTGTCTGGGATCATCTGTAAGTAATAGATTACTTTTTAGCCTTTTCTGGACCGATGGAAAAAAATATAGAGTTCTTGCTTCAAGGGATATGACAGATGAAGAAAGAAACTTTTACGAAAGACAGAGAGCCCAAGGAATCTAACATCATGGAAACAATAAATGACTGGAAAGAAATACCTTTACTAGAGGAAGAAATCGATGAGGCAAACTATTGGCTGACACATCAACTTTCACCTAAGTTGATGAATTCATCAATACATCAACCTGATTCGAGAGAATCGACAACAATTACCCTGAGATTTGATCCAAGAATGCTTGCAAGAATAAAACGTATCGCTCGATCTCGTTTCTTAAACTATCAAAGCATGATGAAACAATGGCTAAGCGAAAGGTTAGAGGAAGAAATTAAAAAATCCTAAGGAGCATTAACTTCGGATAAAATCTCCTCAACCATATCTTTACCTGAAAGCACACCAGAATCTAAACTCTCATTAGATGCTATGCGATGTGACAACACAGGACCACAAATAGATTTAACATTATCTGGATAAACAGCTTCGTTACCTTCAATCCAAGCAACTGCTTGAGATGCCCTCATTAATGAAATAGCGGCCCTAGAGCTGACGGCATGCAGCATTCCTTTTTTTCTCCTAGCGGATTCACATATATCCGTAATATAGCTACATATTTTCTCACTTACAAACGTAGATCTAACTTGAGATTGGAAATCTAAAACTTCTTCTAGCTCAAGTATAGGACCAGAATCCGCCGTGGAAATTTCATCAGTTGCGTGCAACATGAGTATTTTTGTTTGAATTTCAGGTTCTGGAATAGTCATTGAAATCGAAATCATAAATCGATCAAGTTGCGGCTCAGGAAGTGCAAAAGTACCCGTAGAATGTACGTTATTTTGAGTCGCAATTACCATAAAAGGCAATGACAATTTTTCCGTCTTACCATCAATTGAAACCTGCCTTTCATTCATACACTCCAATAAAGCACTCTGAATTCTGGGACTGGTTCTATTTATTTCATCCGCCAGTAGAATATTACTAAAAACTGGCCCTCTAATAAATTCGAACTCCTCCTTACCTTGGTGATAAATAGAATATCCCAAAAGATCCGTAGGTAATATGTCTGGAGTGAATTGCACCCTATTAAATTGACCATTAATTGATTTTGCAAGCGTCTCCGCAAGAGTGGTTTTCCCAATGCCGGGAGCACCTTGAATCAATATGTGCCCATCTGAAAGTAAGCCCACTATCATTAAAAATGCTGATTCTTCAGATCCGACAACATTATCCGTTAATCTTTTGCGAACAGAATCTAATCCAGATGACATTTTGAAAAATTAAAAAGTTAACACTATTTCAAACTTTGAAGAAAACAAGCATCAGCCCAATCAGCATGATCTGCAATGTCTAAATCATTACCAGGGTCAACCTCTAGAGTAACACTATTATAGCCAGTAATATCCACTTTTATTAACTTTGCAGGATCTCCTCCTTTAACCCTAACTCTAAACAACTCCTCTTGGCCAGCCTTTACAACAAACTCACAGTCTCCACGCCCTAGAGCGTCATCATCAATACCTATTTCTGCAAGAAAAAGATCATAAGGCCCTTCATTAGAAAATTCGAGCTGCATTCCCGAGGAGAATCCCAGTCCTTTATCATATATTCGGTCACTAATTTTTATCGGTAGCCCAGTCACGGTTCTATCTTTTTGATAATTTCTTTTTAACGCCACAATTGGGTTAACCTTAGAAGAAATCGGCTCTAAATCAGAAAGATAAGCTAGTCGAGGGGATCGAAGAGTAATTCTTTTAACATTTTCCCAAGGAATACTTAGTTTGATATTATCAATTAGGCTTAAACTAATCACATTATCTATTAAATGATTAATACTTGCCCTTATTCTAGTTCCTCCTTTTATGGACAAAACACAAGACGGTCTCTCATCCTCTTTTAGTAAAGGTGAGGCTAGAACCACGCCATATGCTCGATTAACAGGGATCGTTTGTAATTTATCATCTCGATCAAAAACTAAAGTATCGTTGTCATACTCCTCTATCAATCCTTCAACTTCCTTTAACTCAGCGCCTCCACTAATAAAAATGGTATCTAATTCTCTCGTTTCTGTCCAATCTAAGAGAGCTTTTTGAAAACGAGAGCCCCTGCGAAGTTGTCCAAACCTTAGAGCTCTCACTGAATCTATCGGAACTTTTATTTCACCCAACTCATTCACAGATAAAATAAATTCTTCTTCAGAAAGGATAATATTGGATACCGCAAGTTCACTACCGCATATTAAAACAACTTTGCCAATAGATTCATCACCTTCTTTAGCACTATCATTAAAAACTATAGTTCTAAGACCATCGAGAGGAATTTTTTTTTCATCTAAAGAGACAACTCCCTTAGCACTAATGCCTTTTATATTTCCATCAATTAATTCCCCCTCAAGGGTTACAATACGAGATTGAGCACCCAAGCAAAGAGAAAGGATTAAATTTAGAAAAACAAACAAAGAAACAGAGAACACGTTCATTATTATTGTTTATAGACGTTCAATTATTCCATTAAAATTTTACTTCTTATTACCACCTTGTACCGAACGGTAATACTGCTCCACAAGCATTTTGTATCGAGCAGGATACTTTGACTTTAAGGCACCAAGAGCATCGGCCCCCCTATCTCTTTTTCTTAAATCGTCCCAAGCGCTTTCTGCAGCACCTCTAACTCTACGAACAACACGAGGAGGGTTTTGTGCACTAGGATTTCCTTGTTGGGAATTATTCTGACCATTACCCTGACCATTACCAGCTTGCCCCTGAGAATTTCCTTGATTAGGTGATGAATTAGGATTTGGAGGGGGCGGGTTCTCCTGCTCTTCGGCTCTTTTAATTAATTCATCTAACATTTCAACAATTTTAAACTGTGCAACCTGAGTGTTCTCACCTACGTCCTTAAGATCCAACTTCCTCCTTGAAAACTCCATGTGAGAGGCAACATCATCAATACTTCCCCTGTTAACCCTTTCTAAAGAGGCAATTATATCTAAAGCGGCACCTAATAATCTTGGAGATTCGTTTGGATGATTCTCAACGAAATCATGAAGCGAATCAGATGCAGCTGTTCTCTGTAACATATTTGAATAACTAAGGCCTTGATAATACAAAACTTCACCAAAACGTAGAGTTTCATTCCTCCATTGATCCCGAATCTTTTTGAGATGAGGCAATGATTCTTCGTAGCGACCTTCTCCAATCAATAATCTGGCTAAATAATATGATGCTTCTGATGCAAGAAAATCATTATCACTATTGGATAGTTTTAATAGTTTATCTATTCCATCTGATGGTTCATCAGAAGCAGCCTTTAAAGCTTCTGCAAAATCAGGGTAAACTCTACGAAGTGGTGCCGTTAAAGAATTAGATTCAATCTCACTTTTTAAAAGAAGATCAGATAGATTTTCATTTTCTGCGGCAAACTTTTCAATGAATTTTTCAATAACCTTAATTTTTGAATAATTATCATTATCTGCATTCAGACATCCAATAATTAGAAATTGAATGATTAGGAAAATTACACTTTTTTTCATTTCTTAAAATAGGAACGATGTCCTTTTTGAATTGCTAATCAATTTCGGATTCTAATGGTTGTTGACCTCGAGCAGCAAGCTCTCTTGCTGATTCAGTTACTTTTTTTTGTAATAAGGTAACCTCATTAACCTGTCGCTTAAGAACATCATTTTGAGCTTCATCACTATTTAACTGCATTTCAAAATCGACCGTCCGTCTATTTATCCGCATTTGTGTCAGTCTTAACAATTTCAACTCAGCACTTGGAGGCAATAAATTTTGTTGTTGTTGTTGCTGCTGTTGCTGCTGCTGTTGTTGTTGTTGCTGCTCCTGCTCTTCCATTTTCTGAGCAATTTTTACAGCATCAATCAATTCTTGAAGAGTTAGCTCTACCTCTTTTTGCGATCTCTGAACAAAAGCACCTGTTTCATTATCATCAACTCTATCTGCTATAGCGATTAAGTCATTTTTCATTCCCTCTACAACATTCCGCACAACCACACTAGACCCCTCATCATTTAGCAAGGTTACCGCTTCGTCAGATTTTTCAGAAAGTTTTCTTTCTAATATTTCAACTGATCTCAGCTCGATTCTATCTGCCCTTTTCAATCGACCGTCCTGATCCTGACGCTTTGCCTCTAACACCAAAACCTTAGCAGATCCCTCTTTCTGTTTTTCAAGCATCTCTGTAAACATTTGTTCTAATTGAACAAGCGCTTCCATTTTTTCTTGTTGTTGTAATTCCTCAAGTTGCTTATCAATCTCGTCCTTGGCCCTGTTTAAATCTTCAATTGCATCTTTCTGCTGCTGAGCCGCTTGCCCTGGGTTACCTTGAGCCAACTGTCCAGCTGCTGAATTCATCTTCTCATTAGCGGAATCAATAGCATTTTGTGCCGCTTCTTGACCTTCTTTTAAAGGGTCTTGTTGTTGATCTGAATCTCCTTCAGAAGCATTTGATTTTTCTATTTCCTCAGAAAGTTTAGCCGTTTCTTGAGCCGTTTCCTTTTGATCTTCAGTCAATTCCTGTAAATCCTCAGGGTCGATTCCTGCAATACGATTTCTTTCTTCTTCAAGACCATTCAAAGCCTTTTGCATCTTGTCTATTGCTTCACTTTCAGATTCTGCTGCTGGCTTACCTTTTCCTTCACCCAACTTTTGTTCTGCAAGCTTCTGGTCATTTACAGCATCTTTCATTAAGTTGGCAGGCTTATTTTTTTCTTCTAGATCATTTTTATCTTTTTGGCCTAAGGATTCTTGGAGTTTTTCAGTTTCTTTCCTTAATTCATTCTGAGCATCAGCGATTTTATCAAGACCTTCTATGCCATTAGTAGACTCTCTATCTGTATCCTCTTTAATCTCTTTCTGTTTATCTATAAGCCTTTTAAGTTCAGCAATATTCCGATCCATTTCCTCCAAAGCTTTGTCTTTATCTGATCTAAGTTCACTTTCATCTTTAAGCTCACTTTCATCTTGTATGAGCGATTCAAGATCAGCTTTCCATTTCTTGAGTTTTTCAATTTCTTTTTTGATTCGCTCTGACTCGTCATCCTCTTTGAGCAAAAATTCAATTAACCCTTTTATGTCATCAATAGTTTTCTTTTGCTCTTCGTTTGCACTATCCAATTTTGAAAGATCAAGCAACTTTGTGATGTCATCCATTCTTTTTTCAAGAAGCATCTCCTTAGAAGCCTTAAAGGCATCAATCAACTTGCTTGCTTGGTCAGGGTTTTCTTCCTGCAACAATCGAGCAAGATCTGAAAATTGATTTTCAAGCTCGGCAACCATTCTCTTTATGCTTTGCTGTCGAACTCCGAGCGGGGTTGATTTTGTTGCATCCGCTTTAGGCTCAGTTTTAGAATCTTCGCTAGCGCTTGATTTATTTAACTGTGATAACACTGAGGTGATAGCTACAATCGTCAGAATATGAAAAAACTTTCTAAGTGGCATTGTGTTCATTTTGGTATTATATCCTAATTTGAAAATAGTCATTTTTCAGGAATTTCTTTTTGATCATCTATTGAATTATCTTTTTTTTCCTTAACGATATCCTCCAAGGACGCTTCTTTAGCCTTAGTTGTCATTTTATTCATTCTTTCTTGGGCCCTTTGAATTTCGTATAGTAAATTGAGTGCTTGTTGGTATCCTTCGTTTCTAACCATGTGAACCAAAATTTCTTTTAAGGTCTGAATAACATATAATTGTGAATTATTGATATCATTAAATTTGTTACTTCTTGACGCCTTATCGTTCATTCGTCTGACTTCATCCAAATCAATTGAAAGAAGAGGCAATGAATCACTTGTTAACTGAATAAGAGGATCTATCACTTTTTCAGTCAATCGGCTCTGTAGAATACCCCCTTCTTCTTCCAATTTATTATTTTTGATCTCCATAACCATTCCTTTCAGACTTCTAGCGACATTCGAAATATCATTACCCAAATTTTTCTGATTCTTTTGAAGATTTGCTAGCCTCTCTTTACTCTCTCGACTCAATTCATCAACATCTACCAACTCGGCAGCTAAAGCACCCGAATCAGTTAAAATAGCATCTTGTTTTTTAATGGACTCTATAATCAGCTGTCTTTGTTCTTTTTCTCTTCTTAGCAAATCTGTCCTCAATTCTGCTTCTCCCACTACTCTAAACAACATTCTAGTAGACTCACCGACGTTAGGCCCAGTTTCGTTGTTATTGTCAGTTGCCGTAAAATGTAGGCTAAATCTAGAATTAACAGGTAGATCTAACGGCGCAAGATCAACATTATCATCCATTAGAATTTCTTTACCACCTAACTGAGGTTTAATTCCATTTGGAGGAAGCTTACCAGTCAGCTCACGTCTCTCCCCGGTGTCTTCTTTAATTGAATAAATAATCTCAACAGCATTTACTGCAAAATCATCGGTAATTTCTCCGGAGTATGGAATAATAGCACCCGGAACAATCATCCCACTCAGACCATTAGTTTTAATATTAAGCTTTGGTTTTCTATCATTAACAATACGCAACCGAAATTTGGGCGACTCATTAAACCCTAGTCCAAAAGTTTCTCCGTCCATATTAGACACTCCTATTTCATTGTCCTCTACATTAATTACATAAGATCCAGTAATTAAATTATTTCCACTTAATTCACCGTGAAAAGAATAATCATCAACGCTTAAATCAATTTGTGACTCGTTAGAATTAATGAACGCCTTGGTCAAAATCTTATCAGTTTTGCCAGAAATTTTTAGCACCGAACCATTAATTAATTCATAGGGCCCCTCCCCAGCAACAAGGCTGTTATTTTTTAATCCAGTATATTTTGGATATATCACATCCAATGAAATTTGGCCCTCCATCAATGGTCTGTTAACAATCTCTAATGAATACCAAGGCGTCTCGAACTCCTTACTCAAAACTCTAAATTCAGAGCTTGCCAACGAATCAATAGGAGACGAAACGAACACACCATCATTTCCTGCATAAACCTCCTCAGATTTATTATATTTTTCAGATTTAAATTCTATGAAGATTGAATTTGGAAGTGATTTGAACCCTTCTTTAACAATGACCTTAACTGAAAAATCATCACCCTTAGCAACTCTTATTTTTTCATCTGAAAGCCCGATTATTCCTAGCTCATAATTACTAGGCCACTGAATTTCTTGAAGTAAAACATTCCTCTTATACCAAATGGCAAAGTAATCATTATTTGCCATACCAAAAACTCCAACCACAAAAAACGTCAACAACGCTATTAAAATATAAAAATTAAGCCTCATTTTCTTCAGCCTGAATGCAGAACTAATATCAACATCTTCAACATGCAAAACGCCAGCCTTCACTGTTTGATCAATCATCTCTATGGAAACATTGGCATCATCAGGAACTCGCATTCTTGATAACTCAAGGGCACTTATTAATGCCTCATTCATACCTCCATTAGCTTTCTCAAGTTCCAGCATAAGTGCGTCATCACTTAATCTTGACATTAGTGGCTTGAACAATCTTCTTATGACAACAAAAGATAAATATCCCACGCTCAAAACAAGCATGATCAAGCGTTGAGAAAAATCCATTCGAAAGGTTCTATCTATCAAAAAATCCAAAACAATTAAGGCGATTAAAATCGCAAAAACGTACTTCAAACCATCAATAATAAAATATCGCTGAACCCCACGACGCATTCTACCAAGTATGGTAGCAATCTCTAAAGGAATTCTATTAGCTGGTTTATTGGACATCGTAATTTTAAATCAGTTTATACTTTTTACGAAAAGCCCACTCAAAAATGAGTAGTAAAACAAGTAGAATAAAAACAATTCGATTGTCCCAGATTGGCATTGGTGGACTATCGTAGGAAAGCTTCCTAGATAAATCAGGTAATGCATCAGGTATTGTGGCTATTTCATCGGGATTGTAGTATCCACCTCCTGTTGATACAGCAATCGCTTTCAATTTATCTCTATCAAGCCAAGTCTCTTTTATTTCTTGAAAAGGAAAGACGACCATGAAATTTGATTTTACATTAACCATTTCATTATTATCTCCTTCCAGTTCAATGAGTACATCATATGCGCCTTCATTTACTGCGACTACAGTTGTTTCATAAATTCCTTTTTGATTCTGTAGAAGATCGAATAAAACTTCCTTCTTTTCCCCATTAGGGTAAGTCAAGATTCCTTTAACTTTTTCATCATTCATCCATTCAAAGTTTTTTTCACGCAAAGTCGCAGTCAATCTGATCTTGTCTCCTATTTGATACTGAAACCGCTCAGTTTCAATTTGGCCTCTTCTTTTACCAGCCAAAGAACGACCCTCTACCAAATAACGTGTAGTCTGAACCCAAAATCGCTTAAAAAATTCTGCATCAAGCCCCTTCGTTCGCCACCTCCAAGTCCCATCGAACCCTAAATAGGTTGTTCTTCCTGTTCCAAATTGACCGGTAACAAGCAATGGTCTTGGAATTTCTTTTTTTCTCAATGTCGGGTCAGAATGCTCAATTAAAACTTTGGTAGCAGGCTTAGCCTCAAGAGCAGGAAAGCTCCAATATGTGCCAGGTAACTTTTTCCACTGTGCTAATGTTTTTTGAGGGTCCTCATAAAACCTCATAATAGGTTGATCTGCGTTTGCAGCAACAATTGTGAGCGGCCACTCTCGATTGTTTAAAGATAACAAACCGCTCACCTCCATACCTCCAACATCTCCTAATGAAACTGGCAGTAACTCAATTACGCTTGAAGTACGTGAATCAGAAAGAAATTTGCCTGCATTAACTGGCCCCGGCATGTATAAAAACCCTCCGGAATGTTCACTGACAAAGCTTTTGTATAAATCAATAATTTCATCATTAAATTCGCTAGGGTCGGGGTCTAACATAATAATAACATCATACTCAAAAAGCTTTTCCCTAGTAACAGGCAAACTGCTAATAGGTGTATTACCCTGCTGCAAACGACCATCATCAAGACTTTGCAACCAGCATGAAAGATTGACCATCTTCTCTCTAGTTAGCAATCTTACTAGAGCACGATATTCCCAACTAGGACCACCGGACACCAACAAAACTTTTGCATTATCATCAAGCACATTAACTCTGGTGGGTGATGGAGGTGAATTATCATCAATGTTTGATTCACCTTCAATTACTTCAGCTCTGACAGTAAACAATTTTCCCCCAGGGGTTTTAGGAGTATGAATAAAATCAATCTTAATTCTTTCATTCTCTGAACTAAGAGCAACATTTTTTTCAGCTATAATTTTTTCATTATCTTCACCAGTTTCAGTCTTCTCAATCTCCACCAATTCGATCTTCACCTGATCATTATCTAGTCCTGCTGAATTTATTACAGCCTGTATTTGGAACGGATCATTATTCCAAACCTGTGGATCAGCATAAACATTTGAAACAGTAATATTTCTGGGACGATCAGGATCACCAACCCCTACAAAATATAATGGTATTTTTCTAAGTTTTGCTGAATTTACTGCATCCTCCAAATCTGATGATGTATTATGCTGTCCATCGGTAAAAATAATTAATGATGACGTAAGACTTTCTTCAATTGATTCGTCAATCGCTTTTGAAAGATCAGTACCTACTCCTTTAGCTATTAAATCAGGCAAGCTGATTGATAAAAGCTCTCCACTCTCATCTTCATCATTTACTTGTTGATCAGTTGTCTTTTTGTCTGCCACGTCAACTTCAACGGGCTTTTCTCCAAAATCCAAAACTTTAATTCTACCCTTGTCTCTTAATTTGATGAGAAATTCACTTTCATTAGCGTTAATAGCAGTATTAATAATCTCAACTCTTGAGGGCTTAATAGATCGCACCTCATCAATGCTCTTCTTTAAAACCGATGATACAGATTTAGCAGATTCATCAGTGGCATACCCGTCATTAATGTTCATTGATTGGGACGAATCTCTTAAAATTTTTATAATAGGCCTCAATGATCTTGACTGAGTGTACGTAACAGAGGGCTCAAGAAAAATTACTCCTAAAACTAAACAAACAGATAATCGTAAAAAAAATAATAATCTTTTAATACCTTTTGGACATGAATCGTTCTCCTTCTGATAAACTTTATAAACAACCCATCCGATTAAAACAATTACGGCAAGAAAGACAAAAACTCTCCACGACTCAGGTAAATTGGCAAAATTAAATGAAACGTCAGCATCTTCAGGAATACTTTCCTGATCAAAACCGAACCAATGTAATAAGTCTCTCAAATTATTTAACAGTGAATTATTTACCTTGCAAAAATTGGCAACATATCATTTGGCATTTGAAGGATTATACATGCCATAGCAGTGGCATATTCTTGTCCATAAGAAGAATTACTCCAGGCACCATTAGCACCTTGGCTTGAAATGAGCTTATCTCGAATACTGGGATACCAATCATTCCACCACTCTCCTCCAGCATGCCACATTGCTTGAACCGCATAATAATGCCCATAGTAAAAATAATGACGCTCGGCGTTATTTTTCCTCTTCTTCAAGTAACTCAAACCCTTTTCAATTTGTGGACCATCGTATATGCCTGCACTAAACAATGAAACACAACCAGCTGCTGTAAGAGCAAAAGTTGTATGCCCCCCTCTCATAGTGTATCTAAAGCTACCATCAGCAGTTTGGCTTTTCTTAACATATTCGATACATTTATCACGGGCTGAATCAGGGACATTAATTCCAGAATCTCTTGCAGCACGTAAAGCCATTATTTGACATACTGTTACTGAAAGGTCGGCGTCGCTTTTAATAGGCCTGTACCTCCATCCTCCCTGTTCATTCTGGGCTCCCAATGTGCATTTGACTGCAGCCCTTAATTTCTGTCCTAGTTCTCTCTTACGCGACATCCCATAAGCCTGAGTCATACAAAGCATAGCAAATCCATGTGCATACATATTGCCAATTGCTCCAGAACCACGTGCAATATATCCAGTTGGACCAGTATGCCTCATTAAGAATTCGGTACACAAATCAACCTCCTTACCATATAAACCAACTCCCGGAGTACTCCCTTCACTCATGAAAGCCAAGCCAGCTAACCCACAAATTCCAACACTTCCCGAATAACCTGAAGCACCTAAAGCACCTCTATCAGCACCCCTTTGAACTTGCCTGCCTGCTAGAAACTTTAAGCCTCTGTCAATG
>TARA_B100000674_G_scaffold70695_1_pt1 | contig 13505 bp, 11 predicted proteins | sample TARA_B100000674 | Tara Oceans TARA_B100000674 (sample SAMEA2622759) | marine metagenome | biome: marine biome (ENVO:00000447); feature: surface water layer (ENVO:00002042); material: "saline water (ENVO:00002010), including plankton (ENVO:xxxxxxxx)" | depth 5 m
GCCAACAATCTTACCAATTCAAACTTTTCATCAAAAAAAAGAGTTTTCTGTATCACAACTTGCGCTCAAACCCGCCCTGAGTAATCTCGTTCGAAGTCCTGAAAAGAGCACAGCTCAAAATAGAAAGATGACTTCTCTGATGATCATCCCAACGAGACAAGCGCTCGACAGCCCGAAGCTCATTGCTCTATAAGAGACATTATTTGTCGTTAACTGAATACCACTATGAGCAATTCGTATGGCTACATAAGACCAGGCCAACAGCAAATGGACAGAATCCGAGTGCCCGGTCATAAAAATATAAGCACAGGTCGCATAAAAAAGCGTCGGTTGCTCCATTAGATGATTATGGTTATCAGTAATCAATCTCAATCGCCTCGGTAGCTGAGGACGGAAATCCTCCGAGTGTTGGGCGAACTGTAGATTTCCCCAAAATTTTACGATTGGACCTATTCGAGAGATAAAAAGAGTCAAAACAAGCAGGCCGGATAAAACAATCATTCCAAACATGGGTTGCAGAATTTCCATTAGATTTCTCCTATCACATCCATTTAAAGGTTTGTCATTACCTTACTTAGCCATGGCTCCGCACTCCTCGTGCCGAAAGCATGACGTCACATGATCATTAACTAAACCACACGCTTGCAAAAAGGAGTACACGATTGTGCTTCCAACGAATTTGAAACCTCTTTTTTTTAGATTCTTGCTAATCCTTTCAGATAGCTCGTTAGAGGCAGGAATTGAATCATGTTCGTTCCAAGAGTTGACGATAGGCCTGTCGTTTACAAAGCCCCAAATAAATTCACTGAAAGAGCCAAACTCTTGGCGAGTTTCGATGAAAGCGATCGCATTTGTACGTGCGCTCTCTATTTTTAGCCGATTGCGAATGATTCTTTCATTCGTCCTCAAATCCATTAACTGTTGATCAGAAAAACCAGCAATAGCCTCATAGTCAAAATTAGCAAACGCTGCTCGGTAGCCTTCCCTCTTCCTCAATACGGTTATCCAGGACAGTCCAGCTTGCGCTCCCTCTAATATCAGGCTCTCAAAAAGAGAACGATCATCATATGTTGGCACTCCCCATTCCGTATCATGATACTGCACGTAAATAGGATCATCCCCACACCAACCACAGCGCTTTTTCATCAGGTCTTGAAACTTATTGGATACATGCCGTATCTAATATCTGCTGTCGTGAGCTGAATATCTCTCAACGAGCGGCCAGCAATGATAAGTTTCGACCGTGGGCTACTACCATCAGACATGATCCTGCAATAGTTAGGACGATCTCCATGGAAAGTACCGCGTGAAAAAGAAGACCGAGTCCCATCAATATAAGACCAAGCAATCCGGTCGCTAAAACCCAACGTTGAAGATGCAATTTATAGCCATTAATCAACGAGAATAAACTTATTGGTATAGCCAAGATAAAAGCAATTTCATGGAACAGGTGTTCGGTCAAAAATAACACCGACGACAAATAACCACCCAGAAATAAAAGCACAGGTATTGATGAGCAGTGAATCAGGCAAGCTAGCGACAAGACAATCGAAAATCTATCTAGTTTTTTGCTTGCTTGATCGACGTTTTTTTCTGGAATGCCCACTGATTTGTTCTTATTGAGTAAAATGATTACGGCACCAAATCCCCTTCTATCCTAATGCCGCTTTGCCAGCAGGGCGGAATACTATCACCACTCATCAGAAATCGAGAGCCGTGATTCCTCCAGCACCCTCCGACAAGAGTGCATGAACTTCGCAAATGCTAAACTATCCCTGCAGGCTTTGGAGTAGGAAAATATGCAATTTAGAGGCAGCTGTCATTGCGGAAGAGTCATTTTTTTTATACAGACGGCTGATCTGACTGCAGATGTCTACAGATGTAACTGCTCACTCTGCGTGAAGAAATCAATTATCATGAAGCCGGTCGATCGGAATTTCTTTTCTTTAATCGACGGAGCTGAGGAACTCCTTTGCTACCAGTGGAACAAATACATCGCTGAACATTATTTTTGTAAAAACTGCGGAGTATATACGCACCACAGGAGGCGACGAGATCCCAACCAAATATCAGTCAACTATGCCTGTCTCGATCAAATGATCAGCCTCTCTCAAGATCAAATAGGCCTTATCGACGGAGCAGCTCACGATTAATTCTTAAGAGAGCTGCGTCGAAAGACACTTGGCAGTCCTAATTTTGTTCCCTTGAACAAAAGCCATTTGCGTCTAACCTGTCCCGAGGATCTTAGTGCACCGTGGTGATTATCCAAAACGATGGCTAGAATCCGTTCCCAATAGAGCGTTCATCTATTGGAGCTATAATTATTCGCGGGAGATTAGACTTGAAAAATGATCTAGAAACCTGCGCGGAAGAATATTCCGCGCTACTCGACCAAGCGTGCATGAACGTTGGCGCAGATCTGTTCGAGGATCAGATTGAAATATTTGATCTAGCCATGGCCAAGGCTCGTTTTTCTGCCGCGATGAGCCTTGCAAACCACTCGGGCGCAGATCATCAGGATCTTGCAACATACTTCCTTGCCTCCACTTTGCGGGAACTGGATCGACTGCTACTAGCGGACCCAAACATATACGGATTGTCTCAGTCTGGAATAACAGGAAAAGACGCCATTAACGAGGCGCTGAAACCTGAAAATGTAATAAAAATTGGAAAACAATACGCGAACGCTCCGCTGCCCGGCATCCACCTAGCCAGTGAGCATGAAATTATCAGAAAAACCTTCTCCGATTTCTCTGATAAGCATATCAAGCCGGTGGCACAGAAGATTCATAATGAAAACCTACTCGTGCCGAAAAGCCTTATTGAACCTTTAAAGGATCTGGGGACCTTCGGATTGAGCATCCCAGAGAAGTTTGGCGGTCTCAAGCCTGATGACCGAGAAGATCTCATTACAATGGTGATTGTCACTGAGGAGCTGAGCGCCGGCTCCCTTGGCGCCGCTGGAAGCCTTATCACCCGACCAGAAATAATAGCCAGGGCTCTATTGGAGGGAGGGACGGAACAGCAAAAAAACAAATGGTTAGGGAAAATTGCCTCTGGCGAAACCCTGTGTGCAGTCTCTGTCACAGAGGCCAATGCGGGTTCAGACGTCGCCTCGGTATCTCTATCCGCAGCCAAGACGGAGGGAGGCTATATTCTTAATGGCAGCAAGTTATGGTGCACCTTTGCTGGTGCGGCGAACGTGATACTCGTTCTGGCAAGGACCGATAAAACTGAAAAATCTCACAAGGGACTTTCTCTTTTCATGGTGGAGAAGCCTTCTTCCGAATCAGAGGAGTTTGAGTTCGCTCAGGATAGTGGTGGCCGGATCACAGGAAAAGCCATCAAAACACTTGGTTACCGAGGCATGCACTCATTCGAAATGTCTTATACCGATTTTTTTGTGCCCGAAGAGAACCTGATAGGTGGCGATACCGGGCTGAACCGAGGTTTTTATTACACGATGAAAGGATTCCTAAACGGGAGACTTCAGACCGCCGCAAGAGCATGCGGCCTCATGCGCTCGGCTTATGAAAGCACCAGAGCTTTTGCTACCGACCGCTCAATCTTTAACAAGACACTCGTTGACCACCCGCTTACCCTCCGCAAAATCGCGGACATGGCCGGTCTAATCTCAGCGAGCCGAACATATACTCTCGATGTGGCGAAAAAAATGGAACTAGGAGGTGGCGCACTGGATGCCAACCTCGTAAAACTATTCGCCTGTCAGTCAGCAGAGAAGGTAGCACGCGACGCGCTCCAGCTTCACGGAGGTATGGGATACGCCCAAGAAACCGAGGTGAGCCGTCATTTCGTCGACGCAAAGGTTTTGTCGATTTTTGAAGGCACAGAAGAAACACTAGCGGTCAGGGTTGTTGGGCGAGAAATGACAGCCAACTAGAGCCAGATGACCACACCATAAAAAGATATGTTACAATATAACATTATCTAGTATAGTTCGGCTCCGACGGAACTATCCGTCGATACGTACATCAGTTTTTAACCGGAGGTATCTAGTGAATAGGCTAGTTGGTTTAGTTAGTTTCCTTTTTATCGGCATTTTCCTCGCCCGCTTCGCGTTGGCAGACGAGATCATTGAGGAGGTCATTGTTCAGTCTGCGATCGTGAAGAGCGAGGTATCTACTATTGCAGATCCACTTCACGTTATCAGCGAAGCAGAGCTCTCAAGCAATCCCTCGCAAAGTCTCGGTGAGACAATAGATAGTTTGCTAGGCGTTGCTTCCGCGGATTATGGGGCGGCCGTCGGCCAGCCGATCATTCGTGGTATGTCTGGGACACGCGTGAGGGTTCTGAATAACGGCATGGTTATCAGGGATGTCACCAGCTTAGGCGCCGACCACGTTAATGAGGTTGATTTTAACCACGCGCAACAGGTTGAAATTATCAAGGGTCCCGCCTCCCTGCTCTATACGAACGGTGTAATAGGGGGAATTGTAAACGTCGTGGACGACACGATCGCCAGAACAGACGTAGAAGGCGTTGATATATCGCTAGGCCTAGAAACCCAATCAGTCAATGATGGAGACGCTCAAACTGCATCGATTGCCACAAACGTCGGTGGCTTTAACATCTTTGCAGCATATTCAGATAGCGACCTGGAGAACTATGATGTTCCAGATGGGGCTGTTATTCATGAGGAAGAAGAGCATCATGATGAGGACGAGCATGAAGGCGAAGAAGAACACCATGATGATGAGCACGAGGAAGAAAGCGGCTTCGTAAACAATTCGGATTTTGCGACCACGAAGAGTCGGTTCGGCATATCACGGACGGGAGACTGGGGCCACATAGGACTCTCGTACAGTGACAGCGAAAGTGTTTACGGTATCCCCTTCCATGGGGACGACCATGGTGGACATGGCGGTCACGACGATGACCACGGTGATGAACATGGCGAGGATCATGATGAAGACGAACACGGGGATGAGGAAGAGCATCATGACGAGGATGAACACGAGGAAGAAGGCCACGGCGGGCATAGCGAAGATGAGAGAATCTTCTCCACCACCGACTTCAGCATCCTAAACTTCCAAGGATCGCTTGCACTCGATGCCGGCATCTTCAAAGGCATAAATTACTTCTACCGGGATTCAGAATACACGCTCACAGAGCAGCATGCTGAGGAAGAGGGCCATGAAGAGGAAATGGGCGGACATGATGATCATGATGATCACGGGCATGAAGAAGGCCCAACGGTTTTCACTAATGACTCTACTGAGTTTGGTGCGACAATTGATCTGAGCATCGATGCCCTAAATCAAAAGGTAAGCTTTAATTCATCACAAGAGGATATCGCTATCATCGGAGCGGAAGCTTTCATGAGGCCTACCGAAAGAACACAAAACACTTTCGGTTACTTCGCAAGCAAGAGCTTTGAGGCATTCAATCTTGATGTCGGCATTCGTCACGACCTTTCAACAACAAAGGGTTCATTGGCTCACAGCGAAGAGGAGCATCACGATGAGGACGAGCATGAAGGCGAAGAAGAGCATCATGACGAAGAGGAACACGAAGAAGAGATTGAATATATTGACAGCGACGATAGCGCGACTAGCTTTGCTGTCAGCGTAAGCCGCGATATGAACGAAAACTTTTCCGTTAATCTTGGCTTCGCAAGCGTTGGACGAACACCTGCTGCTACTGAAATGCTTATGAATGGTCCGCACCTGGCGACCCGCCGTTTCGAGAAGGGGAATCCTAACCTGAAAGCAGAACGCTCGAACAATCTCGACTTTACTCTTAATTTCCAAAATCAAGGCTATTTTGGGGAGCTGACCCTATTCTCCAATAGTGTTTCCGATTACATCTATCTCATGGACGAGACAGAAGAGGAGCACGAAGAGCATGAGGACGAGCATGATGATCATGGCGGCCTTATCCTCGCTGAATTCCTTCAGCAAGACGCTGACTTCACAGGATATGAATTGGAGATCGGTAAAACTTTTGATCTCTCTCGAGGCAACCTGACATTGTCTTATGGAAGAGACTCTGTCACCGCCGAGTTCTCGAACGGAGGCAATGTACCCAGGATCATACCTGCCAGAAATATCTACGCTATCTCGTATCTAGAAGACACTCTCGCTGTTCGACTATCTTTGAAAGATGTCGGAAAACAGAGTGACACCGCTATTGGTGAGACGGCAACAGAGGGATACCAAATGTTGAACCTTAGAGCCAATAAATCGATCCAATTCGATTCCGGACTAGTTCTGAACTTGACCGCCTTTGGTAATAACCTAATGGACGAGGTTGCTAGGAATCACAGTTCGTTCGTCAAAAACGAAGTACCTCTTCCAGGTCGAAACCTTGGTGTGAAATTCAGTATCGACATCTAGTCGCCTATAGAAACATGCTGCTATGCTCCCCCATAGCAGCTGTTAACGGGGTGACCGGTGAAAAAAACTAGGTTCTTCTTTTCACTAGTCACCCTCCTCCTTTTAGTCGGGTGCGTCACTGTTAAAGAGGTGTACGGACCGGACGGTCGCAGGGCGTACACCCTAAACTGTTCAGACGACCGAAGTGCCACCTGGGATCATTGTTACGAAAAGGCAGGAGAAATCTGTCGAGAAAACGGGTACACGATCCTCGAGAAAAATATCGATCAATCCGCTTCTGGATCAGCCGGCACCTCGGATGAAGAAGTCTTCGGACGATACGACTCTCAAAACAACCGAGTCCTCATGATCCAGTGTAACTAGTGCCTCAACCAAAGATACCGATCCAAGTTTATCTCATTGAGATTCTGACGGGGCCTAGCATCTGTGTTTCGAGTGCTGTCTTTCGTCTGAGGGAAACGGTGGTATTCTCCAGGCTAATCCTGGGATCTGCCCAATATTGAGTGGTATCAGAGAGAGACAACCTCATGTCGCCACCAAATTCTGAGTGAGATGCGAAACCTCGTATCTCCCTCATCGGGATAATGCCCCTAACACCTCCACCGTCGCCACGCACGAACAGGTACACCGTACCATTCGGCAACTTTTTCAACTGCTCGGACACTTGAACCGGGGACATTGAGCCCTCTCTACCTGATTCTTTAAGGTGCTTTTCAAGGCTCGAACTCACACCCCTCAGATTCAATCTGACCGGATCGGAATCAACGCCAACGAGTCGATTACCATCCGTTTTGACGGAGACCAGAATACCGTCTCGGGGAGCGATATCCCCATCAGCCAAAATGACTGGCGGAAAGAGCGCCATAACAATCGGTATTAAAAACTTGCTTATGATCTTCATTGAAAGAAATCCCAGTTGATTGAGAACTGGGAGCCTAGTCCCGAATCCTCGTAAAAATAGTAAATTTCGGCCGACTTCGCGGCAAGAAGCTGTGATCTTGAGGCGTAATCGGGAGAGTAGGTCCAACCATCAGCAAGACGAATGGAAAGCGTGCTATGACAGTATGTAATTCCCACCTCACTCCATGAGGTATTGTTCTCTGCACAAATCCAACCTCCCCCGGGAGATGAAAACGCCCCGAGATAAACGTCTCCATATACATCTAACTCATCGGGAACCGATATTACTGGGGTGGCATTTAGCTCCCTTACCCGATAGGCAACAGTTGAAAACGTACCCGCCACTCCTTTGGGAATTTTTATGCGTTCGACGTAAGTGTTTCCGTTCTCGTCCTCCAAATCGCTTCCTGCCAACCAGGTTGCTGCCACGCTATCCCAGTCATCAATCCGAGTTCCATCAATGTACCAATCGATGGCAAAGAGTTCGGCAGGCAATTGCATTGTGTGTCCGACTAGTAGATCACCGGCGTCACTAATCTCAGCATTAATTGAGTTAATGCCCTGCTCTTGCAAGACTGCAAGAAAAAACGCTTCCGCTGCTACTTTATCGAATTGTGTATGGTCGTATTGAGTCCGATTATTATCGTAGGCCAAGCTTTCAGTGTAGGAGCTATATTCCTGATTCATAATGGAATTATAGGTGCTCCTAAAACATTCTTTATCATGATAGTAGCAACCGCTCCAATAACCCACAGCGCTGTTGCTCTTGTCATCCGTAGTATCAACTCCATTGATCGATTCTAGATCCTGATAGTGATGCTTCCATTTAACGTTATACGCATCGTCCTCGAGCGTTATATCCACGCTAAAAAAATCTAGCGTTTCAATACCGCTCGTCATATCAACCAGCTTGTTACCGTCGTCGTCCTCTAACCGGAAATCATCAGTGTAGTGATCACCCAGTATCTGAAACGCGTGCCCAAACTCATGCTTCAATGTCTTAAGCATCGCATTAGGACCATCAAAACTTCCATTTGTTGCCCCCAATAAGGGCTGTACATTCACATTGCCACGGTTCACTCCTCGGCCGTCAAGGCTTGTAATAATCGAGATAGAATCCGTATTCACGCTAGATAATATTGTTAGATTCGACACGAATTCGGTCGCTGAATCGGCCGCTTTCTCAGCGCAATAGACTTCGGGATCATCCTCCGCACACCCTTTTTCGACCACTAATCCGGACTCCACTCCAGTCGGGAAATCAACAACATAGACATTAAAGAGAGAATCAATAAGAGCCTGGCGCCTATTATCTGCATCGGAGAGAAACTCGCCCACATAGAAGAGCAAACCACCATAAGCTGCGTCTCGCACATCCCCTTCGCTAATACCATCGAGAATAACGACGTAATTAAAGCCCCGATTGGTATCCGCAATATTTCCAAGCAACTGATTAACCCTCGGCCCATCAGATGATTCAGCTAGAGTTTTAGCAATCCACAAAGAGATCACACCAGTCGCTTCAGCCTCACCATCTGAAACAGAAAATTGAATCGTCTTAGACCCGGAAACAAATGAATCATCGATCGCAAGATCAAGCGCTTCACCTGAGTCGGTTACGGGAACACTCACGCCACCTATTGTCGCTGAATAACTCAATTCAGATGCGGAGTTATCTGGATCCGTCGCAGTATAGGGAAAGGAAAGAGTACTCCCTGATACGATCACCGGGAGTTCGGAACTTACGTATAAAAGTGGAAAACTCACACTCAGACTCGGCGCATCATTCACACTCGAAATCGATATGTTGACTTGAGAGGTCGCGCTTTGATTTTCGGCCTCCGCTGTGATCTCCAAAGTATCAGTGCCGGAGAAATCCGCATTTGGCGTGTAGGTTGCCATGCCAGTGTCTATAACCACCGAACCATTTTCGGGCTCTTTAGAAACGCTGTAGGTCAGATCAGATATAGGCTGTCGGTTTGTTGTTGCCAACGCTATATTGAACTCCTTCGTTTCATCTTCGCTCATCTCAATATCTTGATTAGCAAAGCTAATGCTGAGCTCAGGTAAGACTGACAAGTTCGCGGTTTTTTCTACAGTAGAAGATGAATTTGCGCAGGATAAAGTAAAGGAGAAGTCGCCTGATGTATCCGTGGGCACGGTCTCAGTGCCGCTACTCGATTTAGTACCCGACCAATCTCCAGAAGCGGTACAAGTTCCACCTCCGGAACTACTCCAAGATAGCTCTACCGTATCATTAAGATAAGTCTCTGCAGTGCTGACGCTGAGACTAACGCTTACTGACTGTACAGGAGAAGGCGAGCTTCCTGAGCCACCTCCCCCACCACCACCGCAGGCTGCCAAAACCAAGGGTGCAACCAACACTACCAGCAAAAATTTTCTCAATGTGAATTCCCCAAAACTTAATCGTGACGCCTCGATGCCTGAGCTTTACAATTTTTCTGCACAGAGGGAGAACATCATGAGAATACTCTTACTACTTATTTTTGCTAGCGCATCCATTGCGCATTCAATCGAGATCTCGACCCCCCAAGGAAAACTCCTAGGGATGCTTTCTGATAGGTCCACTAAGGTTGCGGTATTCAAGCATATTCCTTTCGCTAAGCCTCCCGTAGGCGCCAGACGTTGGACTTACGCTGAACCCGCAGACGGCTGGACGGGTGTGCGGGACGCTACCCGATTTGGACCGGCCTGTATGCAAAAAGGCTATCCGGAGGGTTCGTTCTTTTCCCGACCATCTGACCCGACTAGTGAGGACTGCCTACATCTCAATGTGTGGTCTTCAATGCCCTCGAAAGAAAAATTGCCTGTAATGGTATGGATACATGGAGGCGCTCTAACGAGAGGAACCGGAGTAGGAACCGTTTATGATGGGACAGAGCTCGCCAAAAAAGGAGTCGTTCTAGTCACGATAAATTACAGATTGGGGGTTTTCGGATATCTCGCCCACCCGGAACTATCGAAAGAATCCAATTCATCCGGAAATTACGGCACATCCGACCAAATCGAGGCGTTGCGCTGGGTAAAAGCGAATATTTCAGCGTTCGGAGGTGATCCAGAGAATGTGACCATTTTCGGCGAATCGGCTGGCTCATGGAGTGTGAACCACCTAGTCGCATCGCCAAAAGCAGCAGGGCTGTTTCATCGGGCGATAGGCCAGAGCGGAGGCAGCTTTAGAAAACTACCTGAGCTAACACGAGGGGAACGACCTGCAGAAACTAGAGGCATGAGTTTTCAAAAAATATTGAAAGCAAGCTCCATCGACGAAATGCGAGATATTGACGCGTCAGAAATTCTCGCAGCGGATGATGGAAGATCCTACAGAGGCATTGTGGATGGTCAGTTTATCCCTGACCAAATATATCGGCTCTTCGAGCAAGGACAATTTAATCGTGTGCCACTAATGCTGGGATATAACGCAGAAGAAGGCACTACACTCGGAGCTCTTCGAATGTTACCCAACAATGAAAAGGCATATGTTGCTGGAATAAAGCAACGATTCGATAAAAATGCAGAAAGGTTCCTGGAACTTTACCCAAAAGATAAAGTAAGGGATTCCTTTCTCAAACTATCCTCAGATTCGGGATTTGGCTGGAATATGCATTACTGGGCTACACAATCGGCCAAACACAATGTGAACGCTTTCATGTACTACTTCACTCACAGGCCACTTGGAGATGAATTAGCCGCCTACCATGCAGCGGAAATTGTGTTTGCTTTCAACAATGTTCGGCACGCTCAAATGTTTGATAATCCAATTAACAGAAAACTCGCTGAGGAGATTTCCGACTATTGGGTTCAATTTGCCTCAACCGGTGACCCAAGTCTGGAGGGCTCTGTGATTTGGCCAACATATGCACGGAAAGGGAAAGCATATGTGGAATTGGGTACAAACGGAGCGGCGACAGGTGTTGGCCTTATGGATCAAAAGTTTGAACTCTTCGAGAGTATTTACTCAAAGGAACGCTAATACAGCCCAGTTTTTAAGAAATTTAGACCCTTTAAAGATTACTTCGCCTCGCTTTCGCGTCAGCCCAGCGGTTGCACGCCATCCAGACATTCTGGGACCCCAGGAGAAGGCGCTCGTCGTCGTGGCTTTTGTAACAGGCCAGCGTAGATTCTCTAACCTCCTGAGCAAGGAAGGAGTTAAAGGAACCAGAGTTGTCGAACGCGCAGCCTGATAAGAGAAAGGCCGTGGAGAGTGTACTCGCTTTGAAAATATTCATGTAGCATCCTAATTACTTCGATTAGGGCTCTTCCAAGTGTTACCAGAGTACACATTAGATTGTCTTAATTTGATGAAAAAACCAAAACGCAGTCGATTTAGGCCGAAACGAATTCCATAGATTAATATTGCAAAAGATTTATCGAGGCCGGTATGTTTATTGCTTTCATTGCGTAAGAATCCAACCAATTGTCGAGATGTCGACTTCGCAAATGAGGATAAATCAAATATGACAAAGAAAAATAGCGGGTCGGGAAGAAGAGAAGCGCCACGCCTAAGCGTGAAAGAGCGAAGATCGAAAGGATTGGCCCATCAGGACGTTGCCAAACCCAACACTTCAAAACAAAACAATGAGCAGCGTACTTTTGCACCTAGCTTCTTAGAAGGCTCGGTGGCCGATCAAACACTCGAAGCACAAGCGTTACAAACATACGAGCTAGGAAACCCTGAGGTAGATCACTTTGCGAACGAAATTCCAACAAAGGCGGTTGAGCACATTACCAACGAAATGTTTTCACTCAATAATCAGCTGATCGGCGCCCAGAGGGCGATCAACGACAAAATCATTTTATTCTGTGCCCCCCTCCTCGCAATCAATGCATGGATTGGCATTTGGGTATGGATCTAAGTGACCAAAAGCTCACCCGTGAAAAACACCAATACCGATAAAGCACATCGATTTTTCTAAAAAAGAATTCATTTAGACCAACTCTTCATTTTCCAAGAGAAAGACCAAACTCCTGTGCTAATGTACGAACTGGGGGAGCTTGGAATTCGGGCATGAAACAATTTTTCCTGATGGCAATCACGCTGCTGATCAGCAAGGTTAGTTTCGCAACTAGCGCGGTTAATTATAACGAAAGACTCAAAGAGGCCTTGCCAGGGTTTGAAATGCCCTCACAGTGGCTACAAACACATCCTGCTTTCCGCGTTATCGGTAATTTGTACGGGGTTGGCGGAGTGGATCTCGCTTCTTACTTAATCACCTCTGATGATGGCCATATACTCATCAATACAGGCATCGAGGGCTCACTAAAAGATATCGAGAAAAATATCGCTACTCTGGGCTTTGATATAGCAGACGTTAAAATCTTACTGTCAATGCAATCTCACTTTGACCATACAGCAGACCTGGCACTTATTAGAGAGATCACTGGGGCGAAAATGTATGCGACCAAAGAGGATGCTCGCGTTCTGCAAGACGGCGGGTTGAGTGATCCTCACTTTGGTGGCCTAGAAACTTTCCGACCAGTAACAGTGGATAAAATCGTCGAAGATGGAGAAATTATCGAATTAGGTGAAGTAAGACTAAAAGTCTACTACCACCCTGGTCATACAGAGGGCAGCTCGAGTTATGGAATGAACGTGGTCGAAAATGGCAAAACGTACAACGTATTAATCTCGAACATGGGAACAATCAATCCTGGGAAAAAGTTGCTTGTCGACCCAACCTATCCCGGTGTTTCCGAAGATTTTGCCCGTACATATAGGTCACAAAAGCAAATCGGAGCAGATATCTGGGTCGCTGCGCACAAGAGCCAGTACGGTTTTTACTTCAAATACAAAGCATCTCAGCCCTATAGCCCAGAGACTTTTTTTGATCCAAAAGGTTTCCTAGAAGCTGTCGAGAAATTAGAGGCCGCTTACACCAGACAACTCCAACAAGAGTCAGCCGAGCTCGATGGAAAAAATAAATTACCGAACCGGAGAGAGAACTAATGAACCAAATACTCAAAAGTGCGTCAGCATATATATTGACGGGCCTCACGCTCCTGGGATGCGGCCAAACATCCGATCCAAATAAATACGAAGCCGAAATCCGATGGACGAGCTACGGTATCCCCCATGTTAAGTCGGACAACTGGGGTGGGCTAGGATATGGCTTTGCCTATGCAACGGCAGAGGATGCGGTTTGCGTGATCGCGAAAGACTTAATCATGGTCAACGGCGAACTTTCACTCTTTTTTGGGCCAGAAAACGGAAACCTTGAAAGCGATATTTTT
>TARA_B100000674_G_scaffold431454_1_pt1 | contig 13502 bp, 11 predicted proteins | sample TARA_B100000674 | Tara Oceans TARA_B100000674 (sample SAMEA2622759) | marine metagenome | biome: marine biome (ENVO:00000447); feature: surface water layer (ENVO:00002042); material: "saline water (ENVO:00002010), including plankton (ENVO:xxxxxxxx)" | depth 5 m
AGGAGCTTTCTTTAGTGCTGATGCTCAGCGTTGGAAAAGGTACAGATGGGAAACAATCTACGGAATTGGTGTGGCTAATTTCCTTGGTGAACTTGGAGGTGCGAATCAGGTCGGTACTAATTATTTGAAAGATTATGACTGGAAAGCAACAAGGCCAGCAATTATGGTTGGAATGCGGTTCAAACAAACTCAACAAATATCACATAAAGCGAATTTAACTTTTGGGATTGTTGCCGGAGATGATGCCTGGACTACTGAAACATACAGAAAAGCAAGAAACTTAAATTTTCGAGCTCCAATTTTAGAATTGGGCTATAATTTCGAATTTTACCTGAAAAAAGAAAAAAGAGGTCATCGTTTTAAGTTAAGAGGTGTTAGAGGTTTGAGAAATATGGGATTATATCCATATGGCTTCTTTGGAGTATCAGGTTTCTTTTTCGCTCCCCAAGGTAGGGTTGTAGGGGATTGGAGGTGGTTAAAGCCTTTAAAAACAGAAGGACAAGGTTTGTCTCCCTCAAGAAGTAATTATAGTTTAGTTCAAGTTGCTATTCCTCTAGGGGTTGGTATTAAGTATGCTGTTGACAGAAGGTGGTTAGTAAGCATAGAATATGGCATACGAAAAACATTCACAGATTACATTGATGATGTTAGCACAACCTACTTCCCTGCTGACGAATTATACAACAACAGCAAGTATGGCAATATTGCTGTTTTAGCAGCAGATCCAACCGAAGGCACCTGGCTTGGGGCACAACCTTATCAGCAGCGAGGTGATCCTACCGATAACGATTCTTACATGTTTTTAATAATTGGAGCAAATTATAAACTAAAAACCACCCGAGGTGGATTACCTAAATTCAGACCATAATATTTTATAAAAATCAAAAATACTATAAACCTAAACGCTGCGTTTAGGTTTTGTCTTTTATGAAAAGTAAACTTTGCCAGATAATCGTATTATTAACCTTCCCCTTAATAAGTTTAACCCAAACACCATATTCAAGTTGGGAATTAGGTGCATACGGAGGTGGGGCTTATTATTTAGGTGAACTAAATCAAAATCATTTTCCGTCATTTAACTTTTCTTTTGGACCTCGTTTGCGTTATAATTATGATCAAAGAATAGCAATAAAAGGGTTATTGACTATAGGCGAAATTAGTGCAGATGATGCAAACAGTATTAATTCATTTAATACAGATAGAAATTTCGCCTTTACTTCACAACTAATTGAAGCGGCAATAGTTGGAGAGTTCAACTTCCTTCCATACTCTGCTTTAGATAGTAAATCACGTTTGGCAACTCCGTTCTTATTTTTAGGCATTGGCTTTACAAAACATAACCCTAAAGCTCAATTGAATGGAATTCTATTAAGTACACAAAGCTTACAGACTGAAGGTGTAAATTTCAAGAAAAATATCCTTTCTGTTCCTTTTGGAGTTGGTTATAAAATTATGGCCAATAGATTTGGATTTGAATTTACCTGGGGAATTAGAAAAACCAATTCAGATTATTTAGATGATGTAAGTACTAATTTTATTGATACATCTAACTCATCATCAGGTCAAACAAATATTGGAAACACAACACAATACGAAAATGTAGCTAACGTTAAGCGAGGTGATCAATACAATAAAGACTGGTATGTTTTTAGCGGATTAACAATTTTTGTGAATCTAACCCCTGAAGAGGTATGCCGAAAAATGTAATTAAAAGCTTATTTTTGTCGACGAATAGCTAGAACAGAATTTATTTGATGGCTGAAATAAACGAAGTTAATAAAGATAATATTCCCAAACATGTCGCAATTATCATGGATGGAAATGGTCGATGGGCTACCCAAAAAGGGAAACTTCGTGTTTTTGGACATAGAAACGGCGTAAAAGCCGTGCAATCAACAATTGAGGGAGCTGCAAAAATTGGAATTCAATACATTACTCTTTACGCTTTTTCTACGGAAAATTGGAATCGTCCTAAATTTGAGGTAAATGCACTAATGGAATTACTAGTTGATACTATTCAAAAAGAAATCGATACTTTAAATAAAAATAAAATTCGTCTAAAAGCAATTGGAGATTTAAATACTCTACCCAAAAAAGCAAAAGAAAAATTACAAAAAGCTATTAATGAAACAGTTGAAAATGACCACATGACGTTGATTTTAGCTTTAAGCTATTCCTCAAAATGGGAAATTATTAATGCAGTAAAAAAAATCACGAATAATGTTAAATCCGGAGAAATATCCACCGATGAAATTAATGAAGATTTAATCGATAATTCTTTATCGACAAAAGGCATACCGGACCCTGAACTAATGATTAGAACTTCAGGAGAACACCGTATAAGTAATTTTTTGCTTTGGCAATTAGCATATGCCGAACTCTATTTCACTCCGAAGCTTTGGCCAGACTTCAGAGATGAAGACCTGTATGAGGCATTATTAAGCTTTCAAAAAAGGGAAAGACGCTTTGGAAAAACAAGTGAACAAATTACCGAATCAACATAATGAGATATCAACTATTCTTATATTCTTTTCTTCTCTTAAAAGTTTCCATTTTTGCTCAAGCGGATTCTCTCTCTGGCATAATTGATTCCAGTAAATCAACATTATTGCTTATTAAAGAAGAAACAACAACTCTGGAATCAGGTAAGTTTTACACGGTAAAAGAAATTGACATTGAAGGAACCAACAGAAATAAAAGTGCAGTTTTAATCAGAAGTGGATTAGCTGAAGGAGATAAAATAAAAATTCCCGGTGAAACAACTCGTGAAGCAATTCAAAAACTTTGGAATTCAAAATTGTTTACGGATATTAAGCTATATGTAAAACAAATACAAGGTGAAGAAATTTCGCTACTGTTTAAATTCAAAGAAACCCCTCAGATAGGAAAGATAAGGGTAATAAAATCTGAAACAGGAAAAAGTCCGTCAAAAAGTGAAAGAGAAGATCTCGATGGTAAGTTAAAAAACCTAACCTATCGTTCTTACAACCCGAATGTCATTTTCAGGGCAACAGAAATTATCAAAAAACATTATTCGGAAGAGGGAAAATTATATCCAAAAATTACTCATTACGTAAAAAATGATACCACAAAAAACAATAAAGTGATTCTTTTCTTCGAAATTGATGAAGGTCCAAAAGTTAAAATAGAAGACATCGTATTTAAAGGTAATAGAGCGCTTCCTGATTCAAAACTAAGGAAGTCAATGAAGGAAACAAAAAGAAAAACATGGTGGAATGTTATAAAAGGAGCAAAATTTATTGAATCAGAATATCTTGAAGATTTAAAACTTATAAAAGAAACATACTCGCAGTATGGATTCAGAGATATGAAAATTATAAGCGATTCGATTATTAAAATAAATAACGAAAGAGTTAAACTGCTCATAACAGTTGATGAAGGAAAAAGATATTATTTCAGGAATATCAGCTTTGCTGGTAATACAAAGTATACAAATGATTTCCTGAAGAAGTACCTGGATATCCAAAAAGGAGATGTATATAATGAACAGCTATTGCAACAAAGATTAACAATGGACCCTCGACAAACTGATGTTAGTTCATTATACTTAGACGATGGATACTTATTTTTTAATTTAAATGCTAAAGAAATAAAAATAGAAAATGATTCCGTTGATTTAGAAATTCAAATTTTTGAAGGAAAACAAGCTATTGTAGGACAAATTTCCATAATTGGCAATACAAAAACAAGTGATCATGTAATACTCAGAGAAATTTTCATGCGTCCTGGAGATTTATTTAAACGATCAGATATTATTCGATCCCAGCAATCTTTAAACGCCCTCAGGTATTTTGCTCCGGAAAAACTACAAGTAAACCCCAAACCCAACCCTGCAAACGGAACAGTGGATATTGAATTTGTAGTAGAAGAACAACCACAAGATCAAGTTGAATTACAAGGAGGGTTTGGTGCAGGAAGAATCGTTGGAACTGCTGGTTTTACTCTTAATAATTTTTCTTCTAAACGCTTTTGGAAAAAAAGATACTGGACTCCTTTTCCGTCTGGAGACGGACAAACTTTAACAATCAGAGCACAGTCTTCCGGACCGTGGTTCCAATCTTATAACTTTAGTTTTATTGAACCATGGTTTAGAGGAAAAAAGCCCAATGCACTGAGTACATCTGGATACCATACCAGACTTAAAAGTTTAGATACCGGAGGATATCAAAGAATAACCGGAGCAACAGTTGGTTTAGGAAAAAGACTTAAATGGCCGGACAATTTTTTCAGAATACAATATTCACTGGGTTATCAGCGATATAATGTATTTAATTACAGAGGACTAAATATTGCGAATGATGAACCGGGAACTTTTAACAACTTAAACACAAAAATTAAAATATCCCGAAGCAGTATAGATCAACCTCTATATCCACGCTCAGGTTCAGAATTTAATTTGATAGCCCAACTTACAGCGCCATTTGTTTCTATATCGAATTCTGCGGATGAAATTAAAGGGATGAGTGAAACAGACCAGTATAAATGGATTGAATATCATAAATATAAATTTCATGCTGGTTGGTACAATAAAATTGTAGATAATTTAGTTTTATATTCAAAAGTAAATTTTGGTTTGTTAGCTTCATACAACAAAAACATTCCTGTTTCTCCCTTTGAAAGATTTTACATGGGGGGATCTGGTTTAACCGGGTTCAATATCGATGGAAGGGAGATTATTCCTCTTAGAGGATTTGCTGAAGCAAATGCCAATAATGTTGTTTTTGAAGGAGATGGACTTAACGGAGGAGTAGGAGCTGTAAAATATACTTTTGAACTAAGATATCCAATTAGCTTAGAACAACAAGCGACAATATATACATTAGCATTTGCCGAGGCAGGAAATACGTTTTCATCATTGCGACAATTCGATCCATTTGACGTCAAAAAAGCGGTGGGATTGGGAATTAGATTGTTTCTTCCTATGTTGGGACAGCTTGGATTTGACTACGGATTTCCTTTCGAAGCTGCAAATGGTTCATTAGAACCTTCATTTAATTTTTTGACTCCTGGCCAATTTACATTTACCTTTGGGGGAAATATCAGTGGATGGTAAAACAAAATAACATGAAAAAAATACTTTTAATATTTGGTATACTATTTGTCCTCACAAGTCAAGCGCAAAAAATAGCTTTTGTTAATACAGACAAAATTTTGGAGAAAATTCCCGAATACACCAGCGCTCAAGAGAAAATAGATGCATTGGCTTTACAGTATCAAAAGGAAATAGAAGAAAAACAAACTTTTATCAATGAATTAAATGCTTCCTTTCAAGCAGATAAGATTTTGCTGTCAAAATCAATGCGAATTAAAAGAAATGAGGAAATCAGCAAAGCAGAAGATGAACTATCGGAATTAAGAAAAAAATATTTTGGACCAAAGGGAAATTTGTTCAAAGAACGTCAAAAAATGGTAAAACCAATACAGGATAAAATTTATAAAGCCATACAAGAAATGGCTGATTCTGGAAGGTTTGCTTTTGTATTGGACTCTTCTTCTGAAATAGCTGTTCTGTATTACAGTGATAAGTACGACAAAACAGATGCTGTTCTGAAAAATCTAGGATATTTATAGTATTTTTGCATATCCTGTAAATGACACAATTATGAAAAAAAGCATATTATTTTTAATCCTGACTTTTAGTACATCATTAGTTTTTAGTCAAAAACAAAAATTGGGGCATGTTAATACCCAGCAGATCATGCAATCCATGTACATCCAAGACTCCATTCAATTTAAATTAATGGAATACACAAAGCAATTAGAAAATGAATCCAGAAGAATTCAAACCGAATTGTATAATGAGCAAAATGAGTTGGAACGTTTAAAAGACTCGTTGCCCCAAGAAATTTATAATCAAAGATATCAAAGGTTAATTAGTGATAGCAAACGGTACCAAGAAGAAACAGTTCCGCAGATGCAAAATAGTTTAAAGAACAGAGAACTATTTTATTTAGCTCCAATTGAAGAAAAAATAACAAAAGCAATTGAAAAAATAGCTAATCAAAATTCATTTACCTATATAATAAGTCAGGAAGCGACTTTATTTGCCGGAGGAGAAGATATTACAAAATTAGTTCGCTTAGAATTAGGTCTTCCAGAAGAAGCCGAAAGCCAAACTATTAATGGTGGAGGTATTCAGGGAGGTTCTCCTTATCCAATGGGACGATAAGTAACCTAACTTATATATAAATTATAAAAGTCCTCATCCTCATGAGGACTTTTTTTTTATCGATAAAATCCATACTTTGAAACAATGGATTTTTCAATTACAACCATACAAACTGATTTACACTGGGAAAATAAAGAAGTGAACTGCGATCTATTTTCTAAAGCCATTCGACAAGCTTCGGAAAAATCAAGTATAATTGTTCTCCCGGAAATGTTTACCACAGGATTCTCAATGAATACGAAAAATATGGCTGAAGAAATGGATGGCCCTTCCGTTAAATGGATGAAAGAGAAAGCAAAAAATATTCAGAAACATCTTGTAGGCAGTTTAATTATTAAAGAAAACTATAATTATTATAATCGTTTGATAGTAGCGTGTCCTGATGGAGTAATACAACATTATGATAAAAAACATTTGTTTAGCTATGCAAACGAACACAAAAACTATTCTGCAGGAAAACAAGAATTAATTTTAACAATTAAAGGTGTAAGAGTTGCTTTTTTTATTTGTTATGATTTACGATTTCCGGTTTGGTGTAGGAACTTGAAACTTAAATATGACATTGCAGTTTATATTGCGAATTGGCCGGAAAAACGGAAAAATCACTGGATTACTTTACTAAAAGCACGCGCCATAGAAAATCAATCTTATGTTATTGGCGTTAATAGAATTGGTCAAGATGGTAATGGAGTACACTACTCTGGGGATTCAGCTGTTTACAATTATTTAGGAGAAAAAGTATCCAAGACAGAAGCCAATGAGGATAGCGTCGAAAACGTCAGTCTTGATATTAGTTCTATGGAAGAATACAGGACAAAATTCTCTACCCATTTAGATGCTGATGATTTTATAATTAGCTAAAGTTGATTGAATTATTTTTCTACCCAATCTCCGTATTCACGGATAAGATCAATTAGTTTATCAACCGCTTCTTCAGATGGAATAGCTTTTTCAACTACTTCTTGCCCTTTGTACAATGTTATGCGCCCATGCCCGGAACCAACGTAGCCATAATCAGCATCTGCCATCTCTCCCGGACCGTTAACAATACATCCCATGATACCAATTTTAACTCCTTTGAGATGAGATGTCCTTGATCGAATCATTTGAGTAGTTTCTTGCAAATCGAACAAAGTTCTTCCACAACTTGGGCAAGAGATGTATTCTGTTTTGGAAATTCGTGTTCGGGTGGCTTGGAAAAAACCAAAAATTGTAGCCATAATTTTTTGAGAGGGCAAATCGGATTCAACCCAGACACCATCACTGAGTCCATCTATCAGTAACGCTCCAAAATCAGTAGATGCATGAAGTTGAAAAATATCGTCAGAAAGTCCGTTATAAAGCCTTTTAACAATAATTGGATTTTTAACCCCGGCAGTAACAAACTTATTGAAAACTCTCCGATGATCCGCCATTCCGTGAGCATGCGTAGTTGTAAGGATTAAAACGACGTTAGTTGGAAGTACAATTGTTTCATTAATTACTTCTTCTGTTTTCGTTTCTACAAAACATAGTCCTTTTGTATCGATATCATCTCCAAATTCATATACAGGATAATGTCTATCTTTTTGTTCCCAGCTGATCCTGTTTTGAATAACTCCCAATGTTCCTGGAATATCAAAATCAATTGATTTGTCTCCTATATACAAATAATCTACTGCAACATCCTGAATGGTCCATTTGTCATCGCTTACATTATAAACGTAACCAAATGGATACAAATGAGAAGGTTTCAGTTCATTAAAACTACTTAAATCAACAATAACTCTCGGAACCTCCGATCCTCCTAAATTTTCAACCTGACTCGTTATTCTTCTTTTGTATTCAAAAGGATTGATCGAAATCTTATCTACAGAAGATAACTTCGGCACATTTACTCTTGATGAATATCTATCGGCTAAAGCTTTTGCTACTGGAGCTTCATATTCAGGGTCCTCTGTTAAAGACACACGAATAGTATCTCCTATTCCATCTTCTAAAAGCGCCCCTATTCCGGCGGCACTTTTTATTCTACCATCTTCTCCATCTCCGGCTTCCGTTACTCCTAAATGAAGTGGATAATTCATTCCGGAAACCATCATTTTATTTACCAAAAGTCTATAAGCGTGAACCATAACTTTTGGATTACTGGCTTTCATTGAAAGAACTAAATTATGAAAATTCAGATCTTCAGAAATCCTTAAAAATTCCATGGCAGATTCTACCATACCAATCGGAGTATCTCCATATCTACTTAATATTCTATCGGATAATGAACCATGGTTTGTTCCAATTCGTATAGCCGTACCGTATTCTTTACAAATTTTTACCAGCGGTGTGAATTTTTCCCGAATTCTATCCAGTTCCGAGGCATACTCTGAATCTGTATAATCTATTTGTTGAAATCTCTTTTTATCTGCGTAATTACCTGGGTTCACACGCACCTTTTCGATAAGACGAGCGGCAATTTCTGCAGCATTTGGAGTATAATGAATATCTGCGATAAGCGGGACATTATAACCTCTCTTTTTCAGTTCGTTTTTAATCTCCCCTAGATTTTCAGCACTTTTCTTTGTAGGGGCAGTTATTCTAATGAATTCACAACCTGATTGAACCATTCGGATAGTTTGCTCAACGGTCCCAATAGTATCCATAGTATCTGTAGTTGTCATACTTTGAATACGTATTGGATTTTTACCGCCAAGAGCTATATCTCCTATATTAACTTCTCTGGTCAAAAACCGAGAATAGTTGACGTAATCATTACAATACTTCCAGTTGCTTTTTGACATCCAGGCAGATTTTATTCAAAAATAAGCAAAACCTAGTTGCTGTGGTAGATTTTTAAGGCAGTTTAACACGAGTATCTAACATTTTTAATCAAAAAAAAACAGTAAACCAACAAAATTAAACTTTAAAGTGATTTTATAGGATATAAGCACTTTACAACCAATTATAAACTTTAATACTGGAATCTCCATAATATTCCGTAAAATCATTGTTTTTATTAACTTTGAAGCAGACGTGAACACAAAAAACATATATCTGGACTACGCAGCATCAACGCCAGTTTCCGCAAAGGTGCTTGAAAAAATGCTTCCTTTTTTCACGAATCATTTTGGGAATTCGAGTAGTGCAACACATCAACATGGTTGGTATGCAAATGGTGCCATAAAAAGAGCTCGAAAACAAGTAGCCAAGGCAATTAACTGTGAAGAATCCGAAATAATTTTCACCTCTGGTGCTACTGAAGGGATTAATCAGGCTATTCGCGCGATTTACCAACTTTATTACAAAAAAGGAAATCATATTGTTGTATCAAAAACCGAACATAAAGCTGTTTTAGATACAATTCTTGAATTGGAAAAAAAAGGGGCAGAAGTAACCTATTTAGATGTTAACTCTGAAGGTTTGATTAATCCATCTGATTTTTCAAAAGCGTTGAAAAAAAATACAATTTTAGCATCAGTTATGTGGGTCAATAACGAAACGGGTGTAATCCAGAACGTAAAAGAACTCTCAGAAAAAGCTCACGAAAAGAATATTCCTTTTTTATGTGATGCAACGCAAGCTATTGGAAAATTACCTGTGAACATGCAAGAGAATAAAATTGGCGTGCTTCCAATTTCAGCACATAAATTCTATGGACCAAAAGGAGTTGGAGCACTATACATCAGAAGAAAAAAACCAAGAATCACTATTGCTCCTTTAATTACAGGGGGTGGTCAGGAAAATAAACTTAGAGCAGGAACATTAAACACACCAGGAATTGTAGGACTGGGTGAGGCTATTGAATTGGCAACAGATGAATTAGAGAAAAATACAAAACGCTTAAAAATTATTAAAGAAGAGTTTAAAAAATTTTTCATGACATATAATGCCACATTTAATGAATCAAAGAATTATACCAGTAATCATATCCTTAACATTACTCTTCCTGGAGTAAAAGCAAATAATCTAATAAAAAAAACCAGGCATCTGAGTTATTCATTAGGATCTGCCTGTACATCAGAAACCTTGGACCCTTCTAAGGTACTGACTGCGATGGGAATTACTAAAGAAAATTGTTTCTGTTCTTTCAGACTTTCCTTTTCAGCTGAAATAACAAATACAGAAATAGAACAAGTGAAAGAAATATTTACTGATTCATTAAATTTTGATGACAGAACTGTAAAAATTTAGGCGATTTTTATCTTTTTCTAAAATTTTCTCTAACTGCTTTCATAAAATTAGAGGCATATACAAAATCCACCACCTCCTGATTATCACTATTTAAGATGTCATCCCTTGAACCTTCCCACCATTTTTGTCCTTGATGAATAAAGGAAATAAAATCTGAAATTTCCATAACACTATTCATATCATGCGAAATAACTACGGTGGTAATATCAAATTCCAAAGTAATTTCCTTAATTAAATTATCAATCACAATAGAAGTTTGCGGATCTAAACCTGAATTGGGTTCATCACAGAATAAATAACGAGGCTGCAATGCGATAGCTCGGGCAATTGCTACTCTTTTTTTCATGCCTCCTGAGATTTCAGCTGGGAAAAGATCATTATCCTGTTCTTCAATGTTAACTCTTTTCAAGCAGAATAATGCCCTCTCTTTAATTTCTTCTTGCGTTTTACCTGAAAATATAGTTAATGGAAACATTACGTTCTCCAACACAGTTTTTGAATCAAATAATGCTGAACCCTGAAACAACATACCGACTTCTTTTCGAATATCTTTTTTCTTTTGATAACCCATTTCTGTGAATGGTCGTCCATCATAAAGAATCTTTCCGGCATCAATGTCAAATAACCCTACCAGACACTTTAACAATACTGATTTTCCGGCACCACTTTTTCCGATTATCATATTCACCTTTCCTCGCTCAAGATTAAGGTTAATATCTGTGAGAACTTCCTTACTGTCAAAAGATTTTGATATGCCTTTTATTTCAATCATTAAGCCGTAAGTAATAATTGAGTTAATATTAAATCAAAAAGTAAAATAATTATACAACTGTAAACAACTGCCCTGGTTCCACTATCTCCAACCTCTTTAGCTCCTCCGGAAGTTATAAAACCTTGATAGGATGATACAGAGGTGATAATTAAAGCAAAAAACTCTGATTTCACGAGCGCATATGTAATGTAATACGGTTCAAAATCGTAGCGAATTCCGTAGACGTATTTTTCAACAGAAACAACTCCGGTAAGAACGGATGCCAGATATCCTCCTAATGTTCCTAAAAATATTGAAACAACTACAATAAATGGAAATACAAACAATGCAGCAACCATTTTTGGCATAATTAAATAGCTTTGGGGATTAACTCCCATAATTTCCAAGGCATCTATCTGCTCGGTTACTTTCATTGTTCCCAGGTTACCCGCAATAGAACTTCCAACTTTCCCGGCTAGTATCAACGATATAATTGTTGGTGCAAATTCTAATATCATAGTATCTCGGGTTGCCAAACCTTCTGTATATGGGGGAACTAACGGGCTACTGAAATTATAGGCCATTTGAAGCAATGTAACTGCTCCCATAAAAATAGATAGAATGGCCACAATTGGAATTGAACCAACACCAATAGCCTCCATTTCATCAATAACACGCCTCCAGACTACCTTAAACTTATCCGGTTTAGCAAACGCCTGAACCATCAAAATATAGTATTTTCCTAAGTGTGAAAAAATAGACATACAGTAAAAATAGTGTTTTTTGGCTATTAGTTGATGTTTGAGTTAAATTCTATTATGTTCGTTTTAATAATACGCCAATTTTAACGATTAATTGTTAATGAAAACGTGTATTGAAAGATGAAGTAAGCGAAAGAATCCATTCTTAGAATTCAATTTATACACACGATAACAAATTGAACTCTAAGTATTTAACGGAAAAAATCAAGTGTCACCCACTTTTTCTATCTCTTGATACCATTCTTTACCAAAGCGCTTAATTAAAGGCTCTTTGAGGAATTTGTATACAGGAATTTCAAGTGCTTTTCCAAGACTACAGGCAGATTCGCATATCTCAAGAAACTGAACATTTACAGCAGTAAAGGTTGGATACTCACTAATTCTTACAGGAAAAAGCTCGCAGGATATTGGCTTCTTCCATTCAATTTCACCCTCTTTACAGGCAGATTCTATAGCGCATCTTGTTCCACCATCTTCCGCAAAGTATACATAAGCACATTCTCTGTTATTAACTAAAGGTGTAACCAGATCATTATCTGTATCAACTACAAAAGTACCTTGCTCTTCAACAGCTTTTATTCCTTCTGGACGCATGTATGGCTTGATCTTATCAAAGACATCATCTAGTGTATTACATTCGACCTCTTCTAGAGGTGCGCCACTATCACCTTCAACACAACACGCTCCTTTGCATGAATTTAGGTCGCATAAAAATTTACGTTCGTATAAATCATCCGAAATGAGTATGTTGTTAATTTCAAACATTTTATGATAATTTCTGAAAGGTTTGATACCATCTGTCTGGCACTTCCCCACTTAACGCAGCCTCATAATCAGAATAGCTACACGGAACCATTTGATGCCGAACAAAACGACTGCTAAAGTCCGAAGGGTGAGGAACTTCCATCCACCACCTTCCGCTCTCGCTCTTATAAAATATAAGTTCGTGTTCCTTATCTTTTTCAATGGCTACATGATACTTTTTATATTTTGATTTACTCGCTACCGGATAGTCACCTTTTCTCTCGCAAAACCCTTGTATAAAATACCAAATCATTTGAGCCAACAACATAGCTCCATTTTTAGTTGGATCATGGACAGGATTGTAATTATAAATCCCAAATGATGTTAATTTATCAGATAATCCTGCATAACGAGAAATCCTGCAAATTTCATCACTTAAAAAACCATTTGGATTCGGCTTGGCATAACCTGAAAATTCGGATCCTTTAATCGCATTGACATCAAAGCTTAGTATATCTGCATTTCTTACAATAGCTTCCATCTCTTCTATGTTTTGACGAACTACGCCTAAACGATATGCATCAAAATGCATCCTTTCCATCATTGCATCAATTTCTTTCTCCACAAAATATGATTGATAACCAACTGAACTGAAGTTAAATAAGAAGTTTGGTTGATGCATAATTATGTGATTTATAAAATTATCCTCCGTAATCTCATTTTCAATCACACCCAGGTCAATTGTTCGATCAATACTAACCAGATTAACAACCTGTTCTAAATTCTCATAGGCCTGATAGTTCGCATAAGTTAAATCATGACTTCCCCCGATTATGATTGGGACAACTTCTTTTTTAACCAATTCTGTGACTACAGAAGATAATGCAAAGTATGT
>TARA_B100000674_G_scaffold322558_1_pt1 | contig 13478 bp, 13 predicted proteins | sample TARA_B100000674 | Tara Oceans TARA_B100000674 (sample SAMEA2622759) | marine metagenome | biome: marine biome (ENVO:00000447); feature: surface water layer (ENVO:00002042); material: "saline water (ENVO:00002010), including plankton (ENVO:xxxxxxxx)" | depth 5 m
TGGCCAACGAAGTATCGCATACCCGGCACAGTCATGGTGTTCGCTGGGACACGGACAGGATGCTGCTCCCGGTTCCAGAGGTACCCAGTTTGACAATCGCTGGCTTGTCACCGACTTTACGTCCGGGGACGTCATGATCGCGAAACCAAGGCTACTTATATTTTTCGGCCTCGGCATGATCTAGCTCGGACTGTTATGGAGCTCCGTCTGACCGGTCTGCGCCGTCGCCTCGATTTCCACCATCATGTCGGGATGCGCCAGGCGCGATATCTCTACCAGGGTCAGGGCCGGCGCCGCCGTCATCGCTCGTTCCAGCCCAGTACCGCCCTCCCGTCGGGCCGCGACAAAAGATACGATATCTGTCACGAAGACGGTAAACTTCACGACGTCAGCGAACCCGGCGCCGCCCGCCTGAAGCACGTCTTCCAAATTGGAAAGCGTTTGTCGGATCTGCATCGCCATGTCGCCGGCGCCGACAAGATCTCCATTTTCATCGCGCGGCGTGATTCCGGAGGTGAACAGAAACTCGCCGGATGCTCGGATACCAGCGCTGTGGGCATTGGCAACTTGGGACTTCTTACCGGTAGAGATGTTATGGCGGGGCATGCTGCAGCAACCTATTCGTCTGTTTGACGAGTGCAGGCGTGATACAGCATCAATCGCGCCAGTGGTCGCTTAAAGGCCAGCAGACAGAGCGCGTGCAGAATGAACAGAACGACCACGAGGTTGTAAAACGCCTCGTGCATTTCATACATGAAGCCATCATCAGTCACAGCCGCTCTGTCGATCAGCAAACACGTCGCTGTGGCGCCGACCAGCGCGATCGTAATCCAGAAAATCAGCGTCTGGCTTACACCCAAATGACGCCGCCATCGGCCGAACCGGAGCCATGTGAAATCGGGGTAGAAACGATTGAGGCAAAGCTGGCAGGGGTTCAACAGCACCCAAAGCAGGCGCAGTGCGATAATCGCCGCCACGCCGTAACCCAGAATATCTTGCACGACCCCGAAATCGCCCGAGATGAAGGCAAGGATGGTCAGCGTCGCAAGGTTGACGTGAAAGACACGGATGTGCTGCTTCAGACCCATCGCGCGACCCCGTCTGCAGGTCAGACCAGAACGCGTTCAGTGTGAACGCCGCGAACATCCATTTCGTATTCCAGGCCTACAACCGGAGGTCGAGCGTAAACCCAGGTCAGACCTGCTGCGGCGGCCCCGCGCGATACCAGTTCGTCGCCGAGAAACGGATGCAGATCATGGATGGTGTAGGCATGGGTGACGGTTGATTGCGACCACCCAACGCCAAGGGCCGTCATCCGCGTCTCCATAGCGCCGATAACGTATTGCGCCTTCTCCAGAATGGCGTCGTCCGACGTTTCGCCGAGCCGAATGATGCGCTCTTCGTATGTGGCGCCACCTTCCGGCGATTCCGCCGAACCGGCGATTACAAAACTGGGCGCTGCACCGGCATCAGCGGGTACGGTATAGCTGAATGCATTAAAGCTCGGTCCGGGCGGACCGTTTATTTCCGGGCAAACGTTGGAACGGGCAACCGGGTTTTCGTCATCCTTGAAAATACCCCAGCGCTCCAGCGTTCCGACATAGACGCGGTTGAAATCGATAAATCCCTGTTCCGAAAACGGCTCCGGAGAACGAAGTTCGCAAGCTGCAAACGAAGTATAGGGTCGGCCGATCTCGTCGAGATAGGCTTCGATTCGGGCAAAGCCTTCTTCCAGCGGCACCGGCGTCTGGAACCGTACGCGCTCGATCGCGAAACCGTCCTCCGCGGCAACGCCGCCGGAGTACTGGAAAGGTCCTCGGACATAGCGGTATCCGCCGGGTTCAAATATGGCTGTTTCGGTCATTTATAGATCCTCCTTTGCTGCCGAACGGTATCGGCTCGGTGTTCGGCGATCAACTTCGCTTCCGCGCCTCTACCTCGGCGATGTAATAGGTGCTGGCAACGATGATCAGCGCACCGACACCGGTCCAGATCGACGGAATTTCAGCGAAAAGGAAATAGCCGAACAGCGCGGCATAAATCAGGCGTACGTTTTCAGCCGGACCCACCGCATTGGCCTCGCCGACGGCAAAGGCGCGCATGAAGCCGAAGATGCCGAGCGTAGTCAGCCCACCGATACCGATCAGCTTCAGCCACTCGACTCCGACCGGCATGGTCCAGACATAGGCTGCCGGCCCAAGAAACAGCAACACGCCGCCGATGTGATAGTAGAACAAAATTCGTCCCGTCGGTTCAGTCTTTGACAACTTGCGTATAAGGACATTGGCAATAGCAAACGTCAGCGCCGAAGCGACGGCGACCAGTGCCAGCGGATCGAAGGCATCCGCACCCGGCCGCACCAGGACCAGCACTCCGATGAACCCGACGATAGTCGCCGACCATCGTTGCCTTGTTACGACTTCATGCAAAACGAATACGGCTACCACGGTGGTGAAAAGCGGCTTTGAGAACATAAAGGCCGTCGCCTCCGCCAGCGGCATGTAGATCACTGTAATGAAAATCCCGAGTTGCGCCGCAAAGGCGAGAAACATCCGCAGCAGGTGCAGCGGCAACCGTTCGGTTTTCATGTTTGCGGCACCCAGCCCGATAAAAACGGGGACCAGAAAAATCAGCCCACACCCATATCGAAAAAACGAGATCTGAAGCGGATCGAACCTCCCGCCCAACGACTTGACGAACACATCCACAACGGCAAAGAGAAACGCCCCCATGCTGAGCCAAATAATGCCGCGGAAATTGGGCGGCAGGCGGAGCCAGAAATTAGAAGGTGGTAGCGTGGAGGACGCATGGGGAGAAGGCATGCCCTTCAATGGACTAAGTGCGGCAGCGGCGCAAGGGACGTGCCTACACCAGCCCGAACCCTCCAGCCTCCTCGGCAGTCATGTCCTTGGCTTCGGGGCCGAACGGGATATCGTCAGCTTTGGTGGGACGCGGTGGCGGCGGGGGTTTGGAGATAACTGTTTCGGTGGTCAGAAACAGCGCAGCCACCGAGTTGGCTGCTTCAAGCGCGGCGACCGTGACACGCGCCGGATCGACGACGCCAGTCTGCATTAGATCGCCGTAACACCCGTTATTCGCATCGAATCCATGATGCGGATTTCTCAATTCCGCCAGCGCCGCAGATACCATATGCCCGTCGTATCCCGCATTCTCGGCGATCCGCATCGCGGGAGACGCAAGAGCTTGGCGCAAGATACGGGCGGCAGCCCGCTGTTCGCCTGTGCCGTCATTCGTCAGAACTCGGCATGCATGAATATACGCCGCGCCACCGCCCGGCAGAATACCGTCTATCGCCGCCGCCCGGACCGCACTGGCAGCATCGTCGGCACGGTCGCGCCGTTCGTTGATTTCCACTTCGCTGGCGCCGCCGACACGGACCACGGCAACACCGCCTGTCAGCTTGGCGAGACGTTCGCGCAGCGTCTTTTCCTGGAAGGGCGTATTGCCTTCTAGGCCCTGTTCGGCGCGGATGCTGTCGGCCCGGCGTTCCACGGCGGCGAGATCGCCCGCGCCGCCGATGATTGTTGTCGTGTCTTTAGTGAGCATGATCCGCGCCGCGCCGCCCAGCACGCCCGCATCGATGACCGAAAGATCGTCGCCTCGGCGCTCGGATACTAGTGTCGCCCCGGTCAGCAGAGCCACGTCCTCCAGCGCGTCGCGGCGGCGATCGCCGAACAACGGTCCCTTACCCGCGACGACGCGCAGGTTGTTTTTGATCTTGTTGACCGCCAGCGTCTGAAGCGCTTCGCCCCTCACCGCCTCGGCCACAATCAGAAGCGGACGGTTCGCCCGCACCGCAGCCTCGAGCGGTTTCAACAGCGGCGTATGGCTTTCCAGCGTATGTTCCGTGAGCAGGATCAGGGGATTGTCGTAACGGCACTCGGTGGTGAACGCATCAGTCATGAAATAGGGAGAAAAGTATCCGCCTTCCCATTGCAGGCCGTTGAGCTTTTCCCAAGTAGTCTCGAAGACCCCACCGCCCTCGACCGATACGACGCCGTCGGTGCCGACTGTATCGAAAGCCTCGGCGATAGTCGCGCCAAGTTCCGACTCTCCGTTCGCCGATATTGTCGCGATACGCTCGTAATCCACTCGGCCACGCACCGACAACGCCATCCGGCGCAGCTCGGCAACTACCCCGACGACGCCATCCTGCAGAGCCAACCGCAAAGCCATGGGATCGTACCCGGCCGCGACCGCTCTAAGTCCTTCCGCCGCCAGCGCCCGCGCCAGCACGATAGTGGTCGAGGTACCGTCTCCGATTTCCTCGCCCACCCGCTGGCCGGCCCGCCGCATCAGGCGAAGTCCCATTTGCTCATGACGGCCAGCAACTTCCAGAGTGTCCGCAACAGTCACGCCATCCTTGGTCACGCGTGGCGCAGCCGTTCCGTCTTTTGCTTCGATCAGCACCGTGCGCCCGCGCGGCCCCAGCGTCACCGCCACGGTATTGGCCAGAAAATCGGCACCGCGCAGCATGGCACGTTGGGCGTCAAGGCCGAATTTTATCGAAACAGATGCCATGGGGCGGTTTAGCGGGAAGGCCGTTCACACACAACCGCTCCATCAAACATCAAACTATCACCTTTGGATTTGACCCGCGGGTACCAAACAAAACTGTGGAATGCTATGCGATAGGCTGTCACCGCCGCCGAAAGGCTAGCCAGCATGTAAATAGCAAGACAAACGACAACCCGCCCGATGCCAGTACTGCGACCAACGCACGCCCAGTCGTCACCTCAAAATTACGGAATACCCTCTCGCTGGAAAAGCGAGTATCGGGTCCCGCTGTCAGCCTGACATATAAATTGGAGCCAACAAGCACCGCGGTCAGATCAACAACCGCTTGCAAAACTTACACGCCATCTACAAACACGCCCAATTCCCTCTCGGCGGTGGTGGAGTTTAGCTGGTAGATTTCGGTCGACAGTCCGGGCGGCGATTTCGGGTAAACTTGCCGATCAACCTTTACCGCGCGAAGGTATCCGGCCCATGTAGCCGGATACCGTCCGCACGGGTAGCGCCCGATCCTAGCCGCCGATTTCTACCGGCCCTGCTCGACGCCGGATCTCGGCAATCACGGAATGAGCAGCAAGGGTTGAAGTTTTGGGGTTGTCCGGCAAAGGTTTACCACGGATTTCGATATCAATCGTGCCGAATGCGCCCTCTGCGTGCACATGATGAATATTTCCGCCGGCTGCCGGGTCAGCTACCAGGCGGACTTCCGTTGCCCCGAAACCCGCGCCAGCTATGGCAATGGTCGCGGCCACATTCGCATTCTGGGGATACCGCGTCGCCGCCTCGTCCGCACCACCCTGATAGAGCGTCGTTTCACTGGTCAACGCGTCGAGATCGGCAACATCTTCCGCCGGTGTTCCCTTCCAGGCGCCGGGTGGCTTACGAGACGTGTAGGATACCTTGTGCAGCCCGCCAACCCGGGCTGCTGCCAATGCATCCGCCCCCGCTACAGCCCCTGCGGCCAGCACGAGCTTCGCGCCCCCCGTCTCCGCAGCCGCAACAAGATCGGCGTATAGACTGGCATCCGCTAACACACCGATCGAAATCACCAGAAAATCCATCCCGCGGCGCAGCGCGTCAGCGCCGTAGTCGCGGACGCCCGAATGCCCGGCGCATTCCGCTACGAGGTCGGGTCTCACGGTCAGATCACGAAAAGATGAAACAACCTCGATCCCGCGCGCCGATACCGCATCGCGCACCTCGTCAACCCGGCTGGGCCGCACCATTATGGCGACAATCCGCGCGTCCTCTTCCGGCTGAATGTGTTTGAGTATTTCCTGCGCTATCGCGCCATAACCGATCAATAATACATCCATTATTTTTCGTCCGGTGCTGTTTTGACAGGTGGGCCGGCGAAGGCCTCGGCAAATTCACCGATTGACGACATATCGACTTCGATCAGCGCAGGGCCATCGACCTCAAACGCGCTCGTCAGAACCTCGGAAATATCCCCGGCGGTGTCGACTCTCCAGTGCGGAATACCGAGGGAGTCGCACAGCACCCCCCAGTCAGGTCCAAGAATATCGACATACGCGCGGCGGCCGCCGTAATGCGCATCGGCAATATTCTTGATCACGCCGTACCCGCCGTCATTCATCAGCAGGATCGCAATATCCGCATTTTCTTGCTTTGCGGTCGCCAGCTCACCCAGCGTGACCGCAAAGCCTCCATCACCCGCCAATATGAGCGTCTTACGTCCCTCTGCCTGAACGCCCAGCGCCGCCCCGATTCCCATTGGCAAGCCCTGTCCGATGCCGCCGCCCAGCGCGTGCACGCCATCCCGCGGTCCGTCGAGCGGCGGCAACCGATTGCCCCAGATGGTATTCGACAGGGTGATATCACGTACCCAGACGAAATCGCGCGGCACGGCGTCCAGAACCGCATCGACAACTTCGTTATAGGGACCAAGCGCTTTGCGCATGCCGGCTTCTGCGCCTTCACGGGCCCCTTGGATATCCTTAGTGAACCCCTTGTCCGGCGTGAACCGTCCCTTCAGCCGGTCGGCCAGATGTTCGAGACTGGTTGCGGAATCGCCGCAGATGAACATATCAACCGGATAGGCGCGTCCTTCCGCGCGAGGGTCGGCATCAATCTGATACAGAGAATCGGGTAGTTTCAGTTTGTAAGTCAGTGTTTCGTTTGACCGTAAACGCGACCCCACAACCAACATCGCATCGCAGGTACTGTAGAATTCCTCCGATGCGGGCTGAAGATTGAAAGCGCCCAGCGACTGATGATCGTCGCCCGGCAGTACGCCACGTCCCTGCACGCTGGTCACAACGCCAAAGCCGAGATTGGCAAGCCGAGCGACCGGATCAGTGGCATGGCGGGCGCCGCCACCGAGCCAGAGCATCACCCGCTTTTTGTCAGCAAGCGCATCGGCCAATGCCTCGATAGACGCTTCGTCCGGCTGCGGCGCCAGCACCGGTAACGGATCGACACTGAGCGGTATCGCCGTCAGACCTCTCTGAACATCGATCGGAATCTCGACACTGACCGGTCCCATTGGCGGCGTGAAAGCCAGCCGCACTGCTTCGCGCAGCGTGCCTAACATGGTGTCGGGAGACCAAACTCGGAACGCGCCTTTGCCCGCTGCTCCCAACATACCAACCTGATCGGGCGCTTCATGTATAAAGCCCTTGTTCCTATCCAAGTGCTCGCTGTCGATCTGGCCGGTCAGATGAAGCAGCGGCGTTCCCGCGGTTATTGCTTCGACGACGGCGCCGCAGGCGTTGCCTGCCGCTGTCCCGGTGCTTGAGACGGCAACCCCAAGTCCGCCGCGCACGCGGGCGTTCGCATCCGCCATATTGACAGCACCACCCTCTGACCGGGCGGGAATAAATCTTATCTTGCTGCGCCGGGCGATGGCGTCAAGGATCGGCATGTTGTGAATGCTGATCACCCCGAAAGCGTGTTCAACGCCGCACCGTTCGAGAAATGCTGCGACGATATCGCCTGCGGTTACCTGTTCAGACATTGCGCGCCTGCCCCCCGGTTACGTCAATCGTTTCGCCGGTGATATAGGATGCCATGGGCGACGCGAAAAAAAGTATCGCGTTGGCCGCTTCCGCAGGTGTGCCAAGGCGACCCATCGGAATATGCCGCGATTTCGCGAGTTCAACGAACCAGTCCTCCTTAGAAGTTCCTTGAGGAATTTTATCGCCGTCCGGACCCTCACCGCTTTCGTAACGACGGCTCCATTGTCCGGAGTCCACTAGTCCGATAAGCACTGCATTGACGCGTACATTGATAGGCGCGAATTCACGCGACAGCGATTTCAGCAGGTTTAGCTGCCCTGCACGTGTCGCGCCGGTCGCAATCAGGAATGGTTCCGGCGAGCGTGCCAGCATCGCGCTGGTACAAACGATCGCGCCTGCGCCGGAAGCTGACAGCATATCGATGAACGCGCGAACCGGGCGTAACACTGAAAAGAACTTCAGGTCGAACTCGTCACGCCAGTCCTGGTCGCTGGTGGTATAGAAATTGCTCGCCCGCGCCTGCCCGGCATTGCACACCAGTGCGTCGCAACGCCCGAACCTTTTATTGACCGCGTCCGCGAACGCATTCACGGCATTCTCATCCAGCACGTCGCAGGCGTGCACGAACACATTATCGGGATCGGAAATCGACGCCAGCTGGGTGGCAGCTTCATCAAGACGTTCTCGGCTTCGTCCGCAGATCGCCACCTTGGCGCCTTCGTTCAGGAATGCCTCTGCGGTAGCTTTGCCGATCCCCGAAGAACCGCCGGTGACGACCGCCACTTTGTCTTTCATATTGCTGGTCATTTTTTAGTCAGTTGCTCCCGAACCTTTAGCCAAATTAAAAATCTCATCCTCAAACCCCGGCGGGGAAAACTCACGGGAGAGTGAGGCTGATCAGAATGCGCGACGACTGGGTTCATCAGATCAAAATCCCTCCTCACCGTCTTCTGCATACTGCCGGGCCTGGACCTCTCGGTTTGCCGCTTCATCCCGCTGCAACCGCCATCGGTCGCTTATACTCCCTACCGGCTTTTTCCAATTATTCCCGTGTCTGGTATTCGGGATGCCCCTGCTCTCCGCCGACGGGATCGTAGCGGGGATCTGCCAGCGCCGTATCGGGCAACGCCAGCTGCATGCCGGCATGCGGTTTATGAGAATCCGGGTCGTGCCCGATCGCAGCTGAAATACGGGCGGCGCAACGCAGCACATCGTCCTTGACCATTCTATTAAGCACGTCATCAGGAAACTTGTCGGCGGACGCCGTGATGTTAACAGCGGCCACAACCCTGTCACTGCCGTCTCGTATGGGTGCGGCAACACTCACAACGCCTTTCTCGTAATAACCGCGACTGACGACCACGCCGTCGTTTCTTGCGTCTTTGAGAAGCAGATCGCGCAACGCGACCACGTTGGGAGGTGTATCCGGCGAAAAAGGCGCCAGCTCCCGAGTGCCTCGGTAAAGTTCGAAGAGATCCTCGTCTTCGAGGTCTTGCAGCATGGCGCGCCCCATCGTCGAAGCATGCGCGGGCAAACGGGACCCTACCCGAATGTTGCTGCTGAGAGCCGCCTGCGCCGCAAGGCGGCTGACGTAAACGACTTCCGTGCCTTCACGGACCGACATATGAACGGAAGCACCCGTGCGATATCTCAGATCTGAAAGGAACGGATAGGCAATTTCCGGCAGCTCCAGCCCGGTCAGATAGGTCCAGCCCAGTTTCAGCGCTGCAGCGCCAACGCGGTATTCGCCGGATTCCTCGTCGCGTATGAGAAACCCCAGATGTTCTAGGGTATTCGCCAATCGAAACGTCGTCGCCCGCGGCAGGTCCAGTTCCTTCGCCAGAATACCAAGCGACTGGACCGGCTTGTCTTTCGAAAATGCCTGAAGCAGCAGTAACCCGCGTTCAAGGGCTGGGACGATATAGCTGGGCTCCTTCGCCTTGCGCTTACTCATGCATTCCTTTCCAGATGCTTACTGAGGACCGAATTGAACAGGTCCGGTCCCTCCACGTAGCACGCATGACCGAGCCCGGGCAGAATTTCGAATGTGGAAGACCCGAAGCTGTCAGCAACGGCTTCGCATCCGACGGGAGGTGTAACCGTGTCCGCCCCACCCACGACCACGGAAACGGCCAGGGAGATCTCAGCCGCATCCGCTTTGATATCGCCATTGACCAGTAGCTCCACTGCTTGCGCATAACCGTCCGGTCGAAGCTGTGCCATGATATTCCGCACCCAGTCTCTTGTTGATTGCGGCGCATCCTCGGACAGCAAATTTTCGTGACGCTCGCGGGCTAACCCCTCAGGGCCAAGCTCGTTCATCAGGGACATTCTTCCCGTGCGGCGCTCGTCCTGAATATCCGTTCCATCGGCTCCGTACCCCGACGCCGGCGACGCGATCATCAGGCTCTTTACCCGGTCCGGCTCCGCCCGCGCAAATCCGCAGGCTATGATCGCGCCCAGCGAATGCCCAACCAGATTGCAGGCGGGAATGCCGATGACATCGAGCATTGCTCCAAGATGCGCAGCATATTGGGTCGCAGCAGGCACCTCGGAGGCGACCGGGTCAGACTCGCCGTAGCCCGGGGCATTCCAAGCGATAACCCGGTATCGATTGGCAAATGCATCAATCTGGGCGACCCAAGACGCCGCGCCGGACCCAATCCCGTGCAGCAGAAGGAGCGCTGGCCCCTCACCTGCTTCTAGGTAGGAGATTTTCCCACGCGGTGTGTCGACTAACCTGAGTGTTGCTGTCATCGATTTCTCTTTACGCCAACGGCGGGAGGCTCTCATCAGCACGGGAGTCTCCAGGCACGGGTTCTACTTTTTTTCCCGCTTGATGGAGGCCAGCGGATGATCCGGCGGATAAGTGGGCGTCACCGGTTTAGTCGCACCCAGCATGACGCACATCAGTGCTTCTTCATGGCCTTCATTCACCAGCCCACGATAAACTCCGGGCGGAACCGATATCAGATCGCGTTCGTTAAGTACGGACTCCCAGGTGTTGTCTCCGTCAACCACGGTCAGGCGAATACTTCCGCGCAGCATGAAGAAGACCTCCTCCACGTCCGTATGAATATGCTGCGGCCCTTCACAACCCGGCGGCAGAACCATAGTTGAGAAGGTGAAGTGTTCGGACGGAACCGTGTTGTTGTCGCTGCTCTTACCGGCACCGCCGGTCCCCATATAGCGCATCTGTGCGCGCCGATATTTGGGGTCGTAATCGGCCTGGAATTTCAGAACGTCCCAGTCGTACTGGCGCGTCTCGTATCGCGCGACCCGGGTATCCATCCAGTCCGCAAACGACTGGTCGTCGCGCTGGTGCCAACCGGGTTTGTCTTCTTCCCGGCCGTCCGCACCCATCTTCAAAGCCGCTTCCGCACCCATGTGTCTTCCTCCAGTCAGTTAAATACAAATCCACCGTTCACCGGCAAAAGCTGTCCGGTCACAAAATCCGCAGCATCGGACAGTAGGTACATGACTGCACCGGTCACATCCTCCGGCTGTTGTTCGCGGTTCATCGCCCGTCCATCGATGTACTGACGATGCCGATCTTCAGGCACGTACTCGGTCGCCTCAACCAGTGTCAGTCCCGGAGCGATGGCATTTACCGCGATCCCGTCATTTCCTAATTCGCGAGCGAGCGACCGGGTCATCGCGATAACAGCGCCTTTCGATGCGACGTAATGAAGCAATTTTGGTGCGCCCCACATTGCGGTATCCGACGCGATGTTGACGATTTTTCCATTGCCGGCATCTCTAAGCGCAGGAGAAAATGCCCGCACCGCCAGCCATGTACCGCGCACATTCACGGTCATTACTCGGTCCCAGGTTTCGATGTCGATTTCGTCGGCCATCTTTCCACCGATCCCGGTGGCTATCGCAGCGCAATTAACGAGACCATCCACGCCCCCGAGATGCTGGACAGACCGCTGAGCCAACGTCACGATACTTTCCGGATCACCGAGATCGACGCCCTCAAAGTATGCGTCGCCCTTTTTCGAAATATCGGAAACGGTTTCGCGGCCCACATCTTCCAGAATATCTGCGATAACGACGCTGGCACCCGCTTCGACCGCGGCCTCAGCAAATGCACGGCCGAGGCCCCGGGCGCCGCCGGTGACGACAATACGTTTGCTATTTAGCGATATCGATTTCATGACTCTGTCCGGTCGGCCTTTCGATCTGCCGCTTACTCTGCCGCCTCCATTGCCTGGCCTTGGTGTTCGGCAACGGCAGTAAGTTGTGCTTCCGCTTCTTTAGACAATACGCGCCGGACCCTGGCGAGCCCGGTGTCATGCTGGTACAGAAATTCCTTGCCGCGGGCGCCAGGGTCCATGCCTTCCAGAACCACCCGGTCCTGTTCGAGCACATCCCAGTGCAACGTTTCCAGACGGTTGCGATACATGAACTTCCACACATCCCGTCGCCAGCCAGATACCTTTCGGGTTCGCCAGAAAAAGACGCGGCAGTTGTCTTCATCAATCGGCGTCACGAAACCCATGATGCCGAAATTGCCGCCTGGCCCCGCTTCTTGCCTATAGGGCAGTGGCGAAACCCTTAACCAAAACGCGCCTGTATCGCCATATTCGATCCAGTCGAAATTGACGTCGCGCTGGTCCGATTTGCCGAACACGAATCCGGTGTCAGTTTTATCCAACTGCATCTTCGCCTCGGTATCGCCCGCTGCCATCGAATGGGAAGCGGCATGCAGGTAGGCGCCATGCATCGGGTCCATTACATTGTCGACCGCATAGGTCCAGTTGCATTTCCAATGCGCAGTGCAGAGCATCGCTGACCATTCGTCAGATACGAATTCTTCCGGAAAGTCGAATTCGTCCGGATCCTCATGCAGCTCATCGCCGAACCAGACGAAAATACCGCCCATATGTTCGAAACACGGATAGGATTTGACCATCTTGTCGCCGACCATCGGGCACTCGGACACGGCGGGAACCGATTTCACGACGCCGTCGCCGCCGATTTCCACGCCATGGTACCAGCAGGCAATCCGGTCTCCGAGGTTCCAGCCCATCGACAAACGTGCACCGCGGTGGGGGCATCGGTCTTCGATACAGTAAACAGCATCATCCTTATCGCGCCAGACGGCAATTTGTTCGCCAAGCCTAGTAAGACCCTGCGGCTTGTCAGTAACCATCCAACTCGCAGCGACCGGCCACCAGCGATTGAGCGGTCCGAGGGCGACGCGTTGCTCGACCGCCTCTGGGGCTATATTCGTATCGGTCATTTCACTCTCCTTTGCTGGAGTGGAGTTCGTCCGTTCAGAAACCGCTGTTTTCGCGGCTGAGCTTATAATGCAGGTCACAGTTATCGATAAGGATCACCACGCAATGGGCTGGGGTCCCAATCAGTGTTATAGCAAAGATCGCAGCGAGTACCTTTGCCGTTTCTGCAGCGACGGAGGTCAGCACGATCAGATATCCGACTCCGGAATTGCCGCCGGCTTCCATTCCGCCAATTTTTGTCGCTCAAACCGGAAGCCATTTTTAAAAGAGTCGACTTGCCGCAGCCGGACGTGCCGATTAGCGAGACCACCTCACCGTCGGAGACCGGTAGCGACACACCCTCAACCGCGCTGATCGTCGTAACCGATCCCTGCCAGTCCTGAAATTTTTTGGTACCGTCGCGAAATTCCAGCCTGGTTTCGGCCACCCGGTTAGGCACCGAGTTCGGCCATGACGGCGCGGAAACTCTCCACGGTCCATGCCTTGTTTTGTTCGTCGCGCACGCCGTCGTGGTTCAAACGTTCAACCAGCGCATTGAGTTCGTCGACGCCATCTGCGAACGCCCTCTCCATTGCCATAGACAGCCTACGTTCGAACGCGGTCTGCTCATGTGTCCGTGTCTGCCAGACGATATTTTTCGGTTCTTGGATTCGGGTTTCCTGTTCCATCTGACCTTCTCTGTTATCCTGTTTGACGAACAGCCGATTTTTCAGCGCTT
>TARA_B100000674_G_scaffold187861_1_pt1 | contig 13475 bp, 20 predicted proteins | sample TARA_B100000674 | Tara Oceans TARA_B100000674 (sample SAMEA2622759) | marine metagenome | biome: marine biome (ENVO:00000447); feature: surface water layer (ENVO:00002042); material: "saline water (ENVO:00002010), including plankton (ENVO:xxxxxxxx)" | depth 5 m
TTTCCAAGATGTATCATTTTAGTACCTGTGTCTGCCATTTGATATCCATTTGTAAGAGCAACTGAATAAAATTCTCCAATTGAATTATCACCTCTTAAAATACAACTTGGATACTTCCATGTCAATCTACTTCCTGTTTCAAACTGTGTCCATGTGATACGAGAATTTTCTCCTTTGCATAAACCTCTTTTGGTAACAAAATTATAGATACCACCTTTGCCTGTTTCTGGATCACCTGGGTACCAATTTTGTATTGTTGAATATTTTATTTCTGCATCTTTCATAGCAACTAATTCTACATTGGCCGCATGTAATTGGTTTTCATCACGCATTGGTGCTGTACAACCTTCCAAGTAACTTACGTAACTTCCTTCATCAGCAACGATTAGTGTTCTTTCAAACTGTCCTGTGTTTGAAGCATTTATTCTAAAATAGGTTGACAACTCCATTGGGCATCTTGTGTTCTTAGGAATGTAACAAAATGTACCATCTGTAAAAACTGCTGAATTAAGTGTAGCAAAATAATTATCTGTTCTTGGAATGACTGTACCTAAATACTTTTTAACAAGATCAGGATATTTTTGTATTGCTTCAGATATTGAACAAAAAATAATTCCTTTTTCTAATAGTTCTTTGTGATACGTTGTTGCTACTGATACAGAATCAAACACAGCGTCAACAGCCACTCCTGCCAATGCCGCTTGTTCTGATGTAGGAATACCTAGCTTCTCAAATGTTTTAAGAACTTCTGGATCCACTTCATCCATTGACTTTAACTTTGGCTTTGGTTTTGAATAATAACTTATGGCTTGATAATCAATAGGATCAATTTCAAGTGTTGACCAATTTGGTTCTTTCATTTCTGTCCAACGCCTGTATGCTTTTAATCTATAGTCCAATAACCATTCAGGTTCGTTTTTCATTTTTGAAAGCCTGGTTACTATTTCTTCATTAAGGCCCGGCTCGAAAGTTTCACTTTCTACTTCAGTAACAAATCCAGCACTGTATTCTTTGGCTAGTTTATCTTCAATTTTTTTTCTATCTTTAACTTCTGGCATATTAATATTTATTCTGGTAGGCGATGGAAGACTCGAACTTCCGACCCCCGCGTTATCAACACGGTGCTCTAACCAACTGAGCTAATCGCCCATATCATATTCAAAGTTGACGGTATTTTTATTTACTCGTAACTCTTTGGCACCGTTCTTTATATGAAATTTTCTTGCCATATCAGTCATTGGTGACAACGTAACCAGTCTAGTCAAATGATTTGATTTCTTAATCATCTTATAAACTTCGTCCACTATTTTTCTACCGCCTCCTCTCTTACGACTCCATACTGTGTATGCAATAGCAATCTTTCCTTGTACTCCTGCTCTATGAATTGCTTCCATGTGTGCTATCTTACTAAATTGATCAAGTTCTTCCACTGAAGCAGGAACTTCATTAGTAAATGCAAAACACATCACAGCAACGATTTCATCACCATCTTTTAATCCGTAGATTTTTCTGCCATACTGTTGCCTAAACCAATTGTCCAGTTCTGGTCTTACAGGATCTTCTGATGTGTCTATTTCATCAAGCTCAATAAGTTTGACTTTCTTTAACCAATCAAATTTATTTAAAATTTTTTCAAGCATAATATTATATTACTTTCTTTTAATAATTTGTCAAGTTCTACGTTCTATGTCTTCTTCTATACATTTATCACCATATTGGACTTCCAAAATATGGGTGTATTGCTGTGTTGGATTTATACCCTGATGCCATACTGTTTGGCCAATTGTATATGATTTGTTTTCAGTAAACTCAAATTCTTGTATTAAACCATTATATTCTGTTTTGATAATTACTTTGCCTCTGAGTACATACCAATTTTCAGATCTATGCTTATGGCGTTGCATACTTAATTTAGACTCTGGATTTATAACTAGCTCTTTTATTTTGTACCCAGGACGATCTTGTAACACTCTATACCAACCCCACTTGCGTTGTACTTTTGGTTGCTTCCAATTTTCAAGTATTGTACTTGATGAATTCATTTTGTGTTCGCCGCCTACACCAAAAACAAACTCTACTCCATCATCATTTTCTTCTGGTATGTTTTCTTTCTTCCTGTCGCCGCCATTTGCGAAGATAATTCTTGCTTCGGGGTTTCTTTCCTTAACTTGTTTAATAGCCTGTGTGGCAGTATCATCTTTATCATCGAAACTAATAACTTCATTTACCATCTCCAAATTTTCTATGATTGCTTTACGTTCTACAAAGGACATAAATGATTGTCCTTTTTTTCTTGTTAACCATTTGTCGCTATTAATGGCTACCCATAATTCGTCTCCAAGCTCACGTGCTGATTTAAAATATTGTATGTGTCCTGAATGTAGTGGGTCAAACCCTCCTGAGACGAGTACGATTTTTTTCAATTTTAACTCCTTTGAAAATTAAACTTCTTGGCTATAAGCACTACTAGAATATATTAAATGATCGCTAAGAACAGTTGCAACTAAATGAACTCTATCTTCTTCTCCACCATTAAAAGCATTGTGGTATTTTTTATTATCTGTAATCCAAACACCACCATCTGCCGGCATGTGTCGAACTTCTGTGTCAATACACATACGAGCTCCATAGTTTGTTACTATTGGTATATGAAGTCTTGGCTCAGGATCTCTATGCCAACTTAAAGTTGTACGTGGTAACTTCCAAAGTAATCTAACTCTTCCTAGTTCATATTTTTTTGTTAATGTATCATACACTTCTTTGAAATATGTATCTTCAAACAACTTCACGAACTCTGAATACTTTCTTTCATCAATTGGTTCTTCTCTTTGAACTTCTTCGTATGTACTGTCTGGCTTTGTCCAAAATAACCCTCTAACATTACCACCTGTGATTGAATTGGGATCTCCTGGTATCTGGGTAAGACATATTGCATTTATATCTCTTTCGCCTAATGGTGATTGTCTTGCAACTCTTGAATCAACTTCTTTCAATGCTGATTGTAGTTTTTTAATATCAAACTTAATTGTTTCGTCTTTATAAAAGTTCATATTACGTATTTATTACTAAAAATAGCAATACTCCAATTGTTATGTTCACAGCAAGTAAGATTGACATCTTTAACCAAAAAACTTTTGTTGGTATTTCCTGCCATTTCTTTTTCTCACTCTCGCTTGGTACCGGAGGCACTTGCCATATGTTCCAAGCCATTATTCTTCTTTTTGAGCTCCACCTCTTTTGATCGTATCAAGTATCATCTCGATATCATCAAATGCATCTCGCTCTTCTGATAAACTGTTTTTGTATGCAATTTTAATTGCCTTGTTTAATACAGTAGGTTTGATATCAAGTTCTTCTGCGATATGTTTTACTGTATCTCTTAGACCTGCTCTCAAATCATCTGACTCTTGCAATACTTGTGTCGCTTCATCAAACAATCTAATAAGTTTAGCCTTTTCTTCTTGATTAATTGTTAACGCCATGTTATCTTCCTAGTTTCTTTGATCTACCTAATGGTAACTCTTGTTGCTTTTCATAGACTCCACCTTTTTTTGCTTCCCACTCAACACGTACCATTTTGCTTTTTGTGTTGGCTTGAAAAGATTTTACAGCTCTCCTGTAACCTAATGCCTCCACCGTTTTTGTTTCTTCTCCGTCATAGAACGTAAACGTTCTCATTTTTGCCATAACCCTCCTTGGTTATATTTTAGTATTTAACTTTCTGTTCTAGATGCTTTATTTCCCAACCAGCACCTTTTTCTTTGCGTTGTAGGTCAACCCAAACATCTTGAGCATCCAGTTTTTGATGTATTGAGTTGATATCTTTTAAGTTCTCTTTGAACTTTTTAACCAATTCAATAACTTTTGGATCTTTCATTTTTATGCCTTTCCAATTCAAAAAACTTGAATTTATTATCAATAAATAGTATAATAACTGATAATTAGGTATAAGTCAAGAGAAATGCAAGTACAAGATATTATTTTCTACGAAGTAGAATTAACAACCAAGTGTAATGCTAGATGTCCTGGGTGTTCTAGAACACTGGATGGTAATACCCATCCTGGCCTAAAAATGACTGAAATAACTTTAAAGGATTTTATAAAAATATTTCCTTCAAATGCAATTACTGGAAAGTCATTTGGTTTTTCAGGAGTATATGGTGATCCTGGCATGGCCAAAGATTTGGTTGGAATATGTGAGTATCTAATTCGCAACAAAGCAAAATCAGTTGTTGTTGATACTAATGGTGGTATGCAAAATGAAAAGTTTTGGTACGATCTAGGTAAATTAAGTGCTTGGTCTATTGGTAGGTTAAAAATAAAATTTAATGTAGATGGCCATAAGAATACCAACCACTTGTACAGAGTAAATGTCAATTGGGATAAGTTAATGAAGAACATGCAATCATTTGCAGATGGTACTGGTTGGGGTATATGGCAATATATCGAATTCGATCATAATCTCGATGATACAGAAAAAGCAAGAGAGACTGCAGAAAAATTAGGTTTCAAATTTTTGGTAAGAAGATCATCTAGAAACTATGTTAAAAAATCTTGGAAGGCAGTTACCAAAAAGAAAGAACAAGGTAAGATTGTAGAAAAGAAACACGATGTCATTGCAACTAATAAAAATATTTTACACAAGAAAGCCAAAGCAAAACATCAAACATTAATGACTATTGATAGTGTAAAGAACACAAAGTTCAACGATATTGGGTGTAGGCTTATACACGAAAGACGTGTTTATGTTTCTCATGATATGCGTCTATGGCCATGTTGTTGGTTTGGTGATATGTATCATGATAATGCTAGAAAATCTTCTGTGCAAAAAGGAAGAGAAAAACTTTTTGAACTTGAAAAGAAATATGGTAACGACTGGAATGACTTGCGTCATCACTCACTAAATAATATATTGCAACATAAATATTACACAGATGTTTTAGAATCATCATGGAATACTGAACACGAATTCTACATCAAAAGATGTGTAATCGAATGTGGCGGACATGGAACGAGGCATACAGTGGAATACGTTAACGATAAAAATCACAATGATTGGAAACTAGGAGTTTATAAAAATCATCACTACGTGGTAAACAATGAGAGTTATTATCCTAAAGATAAATTCAAATCATTAGAAAAAGAAACAATATCAAGTTTAAATATATTAGCAAGTGGATTTAAAGGTTTCTATATAGCAGATCAAATTGGTATAGATAGAATTAAAAAAATAAACTTTATCGATTCAAGTTCAACTGCTATCGACTTCAAACTATATCTTCATAGACATTGGGATCCTAATGCTATGGAATTACCACAATTTATAAAAGAACATAATTTGTTCGATCGATATAAATCACATGATGGAGGTACTCAACTGATACCTGGCACTGATACTACTCTACAAACTATGTGGGAAAAAGAACTGTCATATTGGGATTCATATGATCACTTCAAAGATGTTTACACTAGTATAGTTAAAAAACATCATAAGATGATCATGTATCATTGTGATATATTAAACAATTGGGATCTAATGAAACACATCATGGATGATCAAACTGACGACAAAAAGATTTTATGGACAAGTAACATCTGGTATAATCCATATCTTCCATTGTACATGTCAGATGATGAAATTAGATCTAGATATTTAGAATGGACTAATAAAATATCAACCATATCTGGTTTAGAAGTGTATGGTAAAAATCCAAAAGGTAATGAAGTTATACTAGGTGCTAGTAATCAAAAGTTACTAGACTTTTATTCTAAGACTTCTTCTTAAAATTATCTGCCGTAAGTCCTGCTTTTGCAAATGCTTCAGCGAACGCATTATTGATTGGTGCTGAAGGTTTAGTTTCAAAATTTTGAGGACGTTTATTCTTGGCAGGTTTTTTCTTCTGCTTTGGTTTAGTAGTTTTCTTCTTTGGTGGTTCAAAATCACCTATAATGTATGTTTGTTTTTTCTTCATAAACTGCTCATTGTGTAATGTATTTATATAGATACCTTTAAATTTTACTTTTATTCGTCAAAATTGATCTTAGTTGACTGCTCTCTCAGATACAACCAATAGTCTATAATCAACAATTGCGTCAAAGTTCCTAATGGTGTGAGTATGTATCCAAACAAAAATGGTATGCCAAGTATAAAGAAAACAATTAGTATCAAATACTTCAAAGGATTGTCTGGTTGCCAATCTAACCAATTGGGTGGATCGTAAGGTTCTTTATTTCTAAAGTCTTTAAATTCATAATTCATTTATATTCCAAACTCAAATAATAATAATGTAAGTGTAACAATACTTATCGCAATTACATAGATCCATGCATCAGATAGTTGATCTTTGATTGCTTCTATAATAAAATTAATTATCTTCATACTTGTATAAATCTTCAAGTACTCCGAGTGCCATTGCTGATGTCATTTTTAAATTATTGGATGTCTTACCAATCCTTCGCAAATGTGCTTTGGCTGTATCATTATACTTGATACCGTAATGCTCTTTTATATATTTTGCAAATTCGAGAACTTCTCCTTCAAGTTCTTCCATCCACCAAACTTTAGGATCATGCTCTGATGCTATAGAATGTTTTACTTTTGGTGGATCTAATTTGATATGATCGTAATTTTTCTTTACAGATTTCCTTGCCATGGGTCTACTTTCTTTTTTGTTTTTTTCTTAGATAAGTTCTCTTGACCTTCTTCTAAGTCGCTTACAAGATCTTTTATGTCATCACATAACATTGTAAGGTCTTTTAGTTTTTCATCTAAGGTATCTGCTTTTTTATATATTTTATCTAATAATCTTTTATTAATCATGCTTTTCTTTTCTTAGCCATTCTTGATGTCCACCATTTATCTAACACGTAATACCAGACTGAATTTACTAGAGGTTCAACGACAGCATCTGTCATTGCTACCCACATTTCAATACCTGGATCAAGTATCTTCAAAATACCAGCGGCAATAATAAAATGTCCTATAGTAAAAATAAAGGTCCTAAGTAATGTACCTCTGTTGGCGTCGTACAATCTTTTTAATAAATTAATTTGTTTAGTCATTGTTTCCCTTTATTTCTAAGTCATATTTCATATCAACAATACGTATAGAGTGTTCTAAATTTTGCAAATCATCTTTGTGCATTCTAGTTGTGAAGAAACCTTTGTATGATTTTTGTCTTTGCACCATTGCATTGCACACTCTTGATAAGTGGCGTATCGCATCATCGGTTGACCATTTTGGTTTAAATTTATTTTTATCAATTGTTGGAAATTTAACAATCTTTGCTGTCATATTATCCTACTGGTTCAAGTTTGCCATTTTTATCTGTAAACCAAGTATAACCAGCAACTTTAGCCTGCTTGTCAAAACCTTTAAGGTTATATGCAAACAGTAATTCTGGTTGGTGTGTATTTCTAATCAAACCATATTTTGATTGTCTATTACCTTCAAGAATATAAGTCGCTTGTTTAGTATTTGGATCTTGAACTAGCTCTACCTTAAACTTATGTTTGCCTATTTGTATTTCTGTCTTTTTCAGCAAATCATCTTGTTTGTTGATATTATTCATATTATTTTAGCCTCATTTTAGTGTTATATATTTCTATATTATAGCATCTTATAGGTATCTGTCAACCATAAAGATGCCTAAATATTGAATTAAAAAGCCAATAAAATCAACAATTATCGCTGTACGAAGGCTTTTTCTACAACAAATTTTCCAGGAATTGACGTATTTCCTTCGGACATATTCAATGATTCAAAGTGATCAATTAAATCTTTATTAAGTCCTTGCGAACCACATATCATAAATCTATCGTTTTCTACGTCTAAATCTTGTCCTGTGGTTGCTGAATATAAACTTCCTTCTTTAATCCACTTTGTAATTCTGCCTTTACGTGGCCATTCTTGTTGAGTTAGTGTATTAAAATAAATGAAGTTTCCATTTGTAATTTCTTTCCATTCTTCATTGAAATACTTCAATGGTTCATGATATGCTAGTTCATCTTCATATTGTACTGTGTGTGTTAATATTACTTTATCAAAACGTTCATATGTTGCAGGATCTTTTATTATTCCTAAGAAAGGTGCAAGACCTGTACCTGTTGCAATCAAATATAAGTTACGTCCAGGTAACAGATAATCAATTACAAGTGTTCCAGTTGATCTTGGATTAATCAATACTTCATCTCCAACCTTGATGTGTTGCAGTTTTGAAGTTAATGGACCATCCTCTATCTTGATAGATAGGAATTCTAAATAGTCTTCATGATTGGCTGATGCAATAGAATATGCTCTCATCAGTTTTTTACCTTCATGCTCCATGCCAATCATTGCGAACTCTCCATTATTAAATTTGTTCGGATAATTTCTTGTAGTTTTAAACGAGAAAGTTTTACTGCTCCAATGCTTTACCCAAGTTACTGTTTCTTTATTCACTGCCATAAAAATACTCCTTAACTAAATCCCATTCCTGTGGACAGCTCTGTTCAAAACTTTGTCCTCTAACTTTATCTACAGTATTCGTATATTTTACAAAATCTTTCATACTTAAATCTATATCTTTTGTTGATAATGATTGGATATATTTTAGTTCATTCTTAAACATACCTTTATCATACATATTACATAATTTTTCTTTAACTGTCAACGGTAAATTCCTTACATCAAGCCAACTAGGATGATCTATAAATATCGGATCAACACTTTCTTTGTGTGCTTTTTTAGGATTGTATTTGTTGAACTTGTACTTTCTACTAACCACATCTATCCAATTGCATGTGTATATGTAAGATATGCAATTGTATATGTCATAACAAACACTGAAGTTCACGTCTATGTTATTATTGTATCTTCCTAATAGCTCTATATTCTTTTCGATGATTCTCCACTTTGCAGGATATCTTATGTATTCATATGATGACTTATATCCATCTAAACTTACAGAGAATGTTACTTGAGCAAATTTTGAAAAATAATCTTGCATCATTTCTTCAGTTAATTTTGTTAAGTTAGTTACAAAGTGTAAACTAATATTCTTAGATAAATTTTTGTCAATTAACTGTTTTAAAAATTTAAACATTTGCTTTATAAGTAATGGCTCACCTCCTGTAAATTTTAAATGTACTAAATCATCTTTGGTGGCTTCCATTGAGTTAATAAAGTTTGGTGAATCATAATATTCAAAATTAGGCAATGAGCCTTTATCTGGATCTAAGTTATAATTTTCAGAATAAGGATATTCTTTCTTTTCAACTAAATTCCAGTTGGCCTTTACTTCCTTTGCTATCTGTGAACTGCTACCTGCATTACACATTCTACATTTCAAATTACATAGATTACCGAACTTAATATCAAAATCACTTGGCATTTTTGCAACATTGAAATCATTGTCTGTAGAGTTTTCAATCCTGTCTAATATATAATTTCCATATCCTGAATTGTTATGCATAGACTTGACTGCTGAAGATCTTTTTGATGGTATATTTAATTCATCAAGTCTCTTACAATCACTACATTCAGAAGGATATAAACTATTCATCATCATCTTACGTGATGACCTAACTGATTTAGAATTCCAATAATTAGCGATAGAGTTTGGCGAGTCACTTGCACTCATTTGCGTTGTGCTGTCTTTTGCTACACAACAAAGTTTAAATTTACCTGTGGTTTGTATTGTAGCATGATCATACAACAACGGACAAAAACTGGAAGAACTATTAGTTAATCGTTTATACCTTTGCTCAAATGTTTCTGGTGTTTCCATACTCTATTACACTGCATCCTTCTATTTGAGGACACTGCCTCCACGGGTCAACAATAATTGAACCTTGAGGGAAGTCGTACTTAGATGTATCATCAGTTCCATAAGTTACTTTAGGATTATGTGCTAGTAAATATACTGCTTTGCCTAACTCCTTAGGTGGCTGATCACCTGTATTCTCATCTTTGTAATACAATGTTCTCCCTGCTTTTTCAATATAATGACCTATTAATAAACTGTAAGATCCATTAGTGTATGGTACATGTGGCTTGTATGCTTTACCTACAATCACAATTGGCAAATTATATGACATTAATTTCTTTGCAAGATTTTCTGCCTGTACTTCTCTTGCACCCATAATAGCATCAAACAAATCGTATCCTAATCCTAAATGATCTGCCATCCATCTTAACGCAATATTATCACGTGGATGACAAGCACCTCCATCGCCCATACCTGCTGTCATATATTTTGGTCCCATAATACGCATGTCAGAAAAAGCAAGTGCCGAAGTTACAACATCAACGTTAATGTTGCCTTGTTTCTCTGCTACGTCTTGGATCATGTTTACCAAACCAATCTTTGCTGAAATAAATGTGTTATAAAATATTTTAATTGATTCACACTCGTCCCAAGTACCTACTACATATCTTGGATTGTTTTGCATCATTGGTTTGTAAAAATCTATAAGTTCCTTCGCATCACCAGTCTTTGATCCATCTTCTGTACCAATCATAATCATCTCTGGATTAACCATATCCCATTTAACCGAGCCCATTGCAATCAAGTAAGGGTTGTATACAAACCTTGCATTTGTAATTAAAGGTTCTAATTCACGTCTTGTTGTACCTGGCAATACAGTTGATATAAGAACTACTAATTGTTTTTTGTTAACATACAAATTAACTTCTTGTAGAATGTTTTTCACAATTGTATAATCAAAGTCTTTTGGTTCTAAATGTGCTGTTGGTGTAGATCCATCATAACGTGGATCATGTGGTGTTGGTGCCGCAATAAAAACAATATCTTTATCTTTTACTGCTTCTTGTATTGATGGTTGCATTTTAAAATTCTCTGGCGTTCTCGGTTCTACATCGTAACCTTCTACCATGTATTGCTGTGCCATAACTTCAGCACAATCTTGACCAAGTTTACCACAACCGATCATTGCAACTTTTGTGTCTTTTATTTTCATGAATATACCCTCACTTTGTGTTTTTGTTCAAACGCATCTGCGTGTTGTCTAGTATTTACCAGTGGCTCGCCTTTGATGTTTAAACTTGTATTCAATAGCATCGGACAACCAGTTTGATCATAGAACTTTTTAATTAAATTATAAAATCCAGGTGCTTCTTTTTGTGTTACTGTTTGCACACGTGAAGTACCATCAGCATGTATTATTGCTGGAAAATCTTGTGGCTTTCTGCATATTGCCACTGCCTGCATGTACGGTGATGATGTTATCTTTCCAGGCATTGTAAAATATTCATGTACATGTTCTTCAAGTATGGCTGGTGCAAAAGGTCTAAACTTTTGTCGTTTCTTGATATCGTTTACTCTGTCTTTGATTTCACCTCCCCTTGGGTCTGCAAGTAATGAACGATTACCTAATGCTCTAGGACCAAACTCTGCCCTACCACTTGCTACTCCAATAATGTTTCCATTCATTAATGCTTCGCAGGCAGAATCCACAGGATAGTCTCCTTCGATGTTTGTGCCTAAGAAAGGCCCCTGCCAATTTAATTTATCGCCATAACCAAGTGCGGCCGCTCCTAATGAGTTACCTGCGTCACCCGGATTAGGCATAATCCATATGTTTTGATTTTTGTTATACATCAATGAGTTGGCCACACAATTAAGTGCAACTCCGCCCATCCATACAATGTTCTTTTGTGAACTGTATGAACGTGCTATCTCAAACAATGTAAGAATTTTCTTTTCGATGACTTGCTGTATCGATGCCGCAATATCATATGAGAATTGATGATCAAGCAATGGCATGTGCCCCATCCATTCTTCAATACCTGCGTGTACATTCATTTTTAATTTTAAAGGATCTTTTGTGTCAAAAAAGTCTTTTTCAATTTGTTTTGCATACTTTGGTTCTCCATAAGCGGCCATGCCCATTAGGATATATTCTTCTTCGTTTGCTTTCAACCCAACTCTTTGTGTGAATGCTGAATACAATAATCCCAATGAATGTGGATACTGATATGTTTTTAATCTTTTTAATTCGTTTGGTGCTGTGTATTCCCATATGGATATAGTGTCAAACTCTCCAATAGCATCAGCAACAATGACACAGGCACTGTTGTATGGTGATGTGTATGCTCCTGCGGCCGCATGTGCTTTGTGATGTTCCACATATTCTAATTTGTGTGGCATCATGTGTTGGAACTGTTTCATATACATCTTTGGCAGGTTACAACTTTGAAATACTTCGCCCCATTGACCAGCAACCATTTGTCTACGTTTCTTTAGCCAAGGTCTTTCGTGCCATATAACACGATCAGGTTCGCCATGTTCTAATGCTTCGTTGATCATTTCATTGCATAGGTTTGAATCATTTTTTACCCTAGTATATCTTTCTGTGTGTCCGGCAAATAATATTTCACCATCTCTGACTACAGATAATGATCCATCATGTCCTAATCCACATATACCCCAAATTGTTTTGCCTGAATCTCCCGGATTAGGCATAATCCATTTACTCATCTACTGCCTCCACGTGTATTCCTTTTACCCAATGATACCATTCTTTTGCTTTCGCCTTTGCTTCTTTATGTAATGCATCTTTTCTCCAAGCATCAACATCTTCCATAGTTTTCCAAGAACTAATTGTAATTTCAACATCATCTTTTTCTTCTGATATAAGATCAATAAATCCTGGCATTGTTTCTGCTTTTTCTCTAACCCTTTTACTATAGTCATAATATTCTTCATTGAAATTTTTTATTTTTGCAATAAAGAAAACTTTAATCATTCGTATGTTTTGTCTCCTGGCCACAATGGTAATTTAGTTCCTTCAGCTCTTTTCGGTATTTTTGAATCAGCACTTGATACACAACTTCGTGAAATACATTTTTGTGGCTTGTCAAATAATTTAAACCCTGTTTCAATGTTTCCAAGCGGTTGGTCATGACAACTATAACTCCTTTTTATACTACCATCTGGTTCTCTAATAATGATTGATCTGTAACCCGAAGAACATTCCCATCCTTCAAACTTATTAAAATTGAATGCGTTAAATCTTTCTGCTTGATCCATGAAGTATGGATTGTTTTCGCTGTCTCTAAATTCAACTTGGAAGTGTTGTGGAACTCCATCTCTGTATGTTTGTTTCTTAAGTGTTCTGTCTTCATCTATTTTAAATGTTGGTTGTGGTCTTTCTACGTGCTTGTTTTTTTCTTCTGTGAATCCACGTTGCGGCATTCCGTTGTATAACTTTTCAAGCATCTCTTTCGTGTAGCCGTGGACGACTTCAGACGCTGTTGGATCTGATTGAGCTTTGAGTGTAACATTAATACCTCTATTGTGGAAGTATAATGATTCCTCATATAGTTCATTGAACCATTGGGGTACCATGACTTGGTTGATTGTGACCTGTACATCGTGTTCTTGGACAAAGCATAACTTGTCTGCGAACTGTTCTCTTTTCTCTTGTGTGTTAACGTGTTCCCTGTGGTATGAAGCCGTGATACTGGCTCTATG
>TARA_B100000674_G_scaffold415187_1_pt1 | contig 13475 bp, 11 predicted proteins | sample TARA_B100000674 | Tara Oceans TARA_B100000674 (sample SAMEA2622759) | marine metagenome | biome: marine biome (ENVO:00000447); feature: surface water layer (ENVO:00002042); material: "saline water (ENVO:00002010), including plankton (ENVO:xxxxxxxx)" | depth 5 m
AATCGAAAAAATATTCTTACTAGAGACCCATACAAATACACACCTAAAAACTTAAGTAGAGAAGATCTTTTTGGATCAAATTCTCTACAAAAAAACGGTAGTATTTCTCGAGGTATTAATATTGGAAATACAAGAGATTTATCCGTTAATTCAAATATGAATTTAAAACTTGCAGGCACTTTTCAAGGTATAGAAATTTTAGCATCTGTAACCGATAATAACATCCCCATTCAACCTCAAGGAAATACTCAAACTCTTCAGGATTTTGATAAAGTGTTTATTCAATTTTCAAAAGATGGTCACCGGCTGGTTGCTGGAGATTTCCAAACAAAAGAATCAAAAGATGTTTTTCTCAAATACAATAAAAAGGCTCAAGGCCTAAGTTACGAAGGGAAATATACTTCGACGCTTTTTAAAAAAGCTGCAACTTTAAACATAAAATCAAATGTTGCGCTTTCACGAGGAAAATTTAATCGTCAACAAATTCTTGGAGTTGAAGGGAACCAAGGGCCCTATCAATTATTTGGAGCTGAAAATGAACGTTTTATAATTGTCCTTTCAGGAACAGAACGAGTGTATATTGATGGTAAACAATTATCGAGGGGAATGGATGGTGATTACGTAATTGACTATAACTCGGCAGAGATTACATTTACCACCAATCAACTCATCACGAAGGACAAAAGAATCATAGTAGAATTTCAATATTCAGATCAAAACTATGGTCGGTCTCTATTTACCTCCAGCAGCGATATTTCCAATAAAAAAGGAAGGTTTTTTTGCAACTTCTATACAGAACAAGACATGAAATTTCAACAATTAAACCAATCTTTATCCAACGAGCAAATTCAATTGCTGAGTGATGTTGGTGATAGTTTACAGCTTGCTATATCCCCTAGAATTGATACCGTAGAATACAACTCAAATCAAGTTTTATACAAAAAAACGGATACATTAATTGAGTCTATTCTCTACTCTTATTTTAAATACAGTACCGATCCTGACAGTGCTGTTTATAGTCTGGGATTTAGTAACGTTGGAGAAGGAAATGGAAACTACAATCTTTCTACATCAAGTGTAAATGGACGAGTTTTTGAATGGGTCCAACCAATAAATGGAAAACCACAAGGGAATTATGAACCAATTACCCAGCTAATTGCCCCTAAAAAACAACAAATGATTACTATCGGAACTAGTTATAAGCATAAAAACTCAATACTTTTTTTTGAATCTGCTTTTAGCAATAAAAACCAAAATCTTTTTTCTCAAAAACATAAAAAAAATGACCAGGGGATTGCTGTAAAAGCCGTTTTTAAAAATGAAAAAACAAAAAATATAAATAAGGAAAATCCTAAAGAGGATCCTAAACTACGAGTTTTCACAACGGAATTGAGCTATCAAGTCATTAACAAAAATTTCAGTTCCGTAGAACGATTCAGGTCAGTAGAATTTAATAGAGACTTCAATTTAAATTCTTCAATTCCTGAAAATACGGAACAAATAATCGGATTAAAATGGAATAAAAGCTATTTGAAAAAACGAGTTTCAGGCATTGATTTTTCGTATATTCATCGTGAAAATGAATACTATGGTTTTAAATCAGCCGCTGATATAAACTCTAAAATTGGAAAGAAGGGACAGATAACAGGAAAAGGAAGCTTTTTAAAATCAGAAGGCAATATACAGGGCAGTCAATTCTTAAGGCATTTAATTACCTATGTTCACAAATTAAACAATGGAATTTCTTTTAAAATTTGGGAAGAGGAAGAACATAACTTAGTAAACAATTTGAACCTTGACACTCTTGAATCCAATTCTTTTAGGTACACTGTTTATGGCTCAGAATTAAATTTCAAAAAAACAAATACAGTTAACATTAGTTTTACAGGCGATCAACGAATTGACTACCTTCCATTCAACAGTAAGCTTAATAAAGTTACAACAGCAAATAATGCAGGAGCAAAATTAACTTACAACAATAGAAAAGGGACAAAATTCCTATGGAACTCTGTATTCCGAGAACTCTCAATTGATAACGCTGATTTAATTGTTCAAGAACCTGAAAACACCTTATTAAATCGATTAGAATATAAATTCAAATTACTAAAAGGGCTCGTAAATTCTTCTTCGTTTTTTGAAATAGCAGCAGGAAGTGAACTAAAAAGACAATACCAATTTATAGAAGTAAATCCGGGACAAGGGAATTATGCCTGGATCGACTTTAATAACGATTCTATACAAGACATTGCTGAATTTGTCGTTTCAGCCTTTCAGGATCAAAATAATTTTATAAAAGTATCTCTGCCTACTACTGACCTTATAAAAACCTACAACAACGAGTTCAATCAATCCCTGACGATAAACCCTGCCAGATACCTTAAAAGAGATAAAAAACTTAATAAGTTAATTACTCGATTCAACAACCAATTTCTTATGAAATTAAATACAAAGAATTCTAAAGAACAAACACAGAGAATTCAAATTCCATTTAAAAATGGAATTAATGACACAAGTTTAATCTCAGCATCCTCTTCGTTAAGAAACACCGTTTATTTTAATCGCTCCAATCCGGTATTTGGTATGAACTACACAGTTAAAACAAACCAAAACAAGAATCTTTTAACTTCAGGTTTTGAGGGACGTTCATTAACCTCTAATGCTATTGATATAAGGTGGAATATTGCAAAAAAAATCACCTTTAGAAACAAATCGGAAATTGTTTCTAAATCAAGATTATCAGAACAGTCACAGGACAACAATTATGAAATTGAAAGTTTCGTTCTCGAACCAAAAATCACCTACCAAAAGGGATCTCGTTTTAGAACATCCTTTAATTCAGCAATTAAAAACAAAAAAAATATAATTGCCTACGGAGGCGAAAAAGCTGAATTTAGAAAGTTGGGAATCGAGGCGACTTATAATTTTATTTCCAAGGGAAGAATGACGGGAGGTGTTGAATATATTTCAACCATATTTTCGGGAGATCAAAGAAATAGCTCTCCATTACTTTTTGATATGCTGGAAGGTTTTCAAATAGGAACAAATTATACCTGGACTACTGGCTATCAACAATCCTTTAAAAATAATTTACAGATCAGCATAAATTATGAAGGAAGAGCATCCGAAACTTCAAAAACCGTGCATACAGGAAATATGCAGGTTCAATTACTATTCTAATAAAAGTAGCCGTTTTCACGGCTACTTTTATTTTAAAGATTTCTTATTCTCCTGTTACAACAGTTGTAACGGTTCCCTTTATGAAACCTCCTTGAACTGTTTGATCAACAGTAGCTACTTTAGTTATACCACCATCTTTTGCGGCTGCAATAACTCCTGTCTCCAGATGAAGCCCCAACGGAATTCCAAAAAGAGTTGAATAGGACGATTTACCTACTTTATCTCCTCTGGTGTTATCTGTCACCATTAAAGGAGCACTAACTGCACATGACGCTAAAGTTAAAACTACGATAGCACCGGCAAATAATTTTGTTATACTTTTTTTCATGATTTTAAATTTTATTCTCCTGCAACAATTAGTTCGTAAGTTCTAAATAATCCAAAATTAGTTATTTTAATATCTACAGCACCTACTTTTTGAATACCTGCTTTTTCTACTGCCTCCACAATCCCATATTTCTTGTTTAAACAAATTCCACTGGATATAACATATCCAGCTCCAGATGCAGCCGCTGGAGCTGCAAATATACACGTGTTTTTAGATGAACCTGTCTTGTCACCCAAACTGTTATTTGTAACTGCAAGTGGTTGCGTAATAGAGCATGAAGCTAATACTAATATCGATGCTCCTAATAATGTTAACCTTTTAAATACTTTCATTTTAATTGATTTTATTCTCCTGTTACTTCAGTTGTAATTGTAAAAAATATCCCAAAATTTTTCGTGGTAAATGTTGTACTACCAATTTTTCGAATATCACCATTTTCTGCAGCCTTTTTATACGTAAAGTTGGCATCTTTTTGAAAAGGCTTTAAAGTAGCCGATCCTGTTTTTGTACCAATCGGATTATTCGTAACCTGCAGTACCTGGTACTGACAAGAAGACATTAATCCTACCAGTGCAAAAGAAGCAATAGCAATTTTTAATTTTTTCATGTTGTTTACTTTAAATTAATTTTGAACAAAACTAAATCAATTTAATTTTTATCAAAATTTATTTGCAATTATTATGTCAAAAAATGATAAAATAATTATTAACAAATAAAATAGAACAAAAACATTTAGAATATTAAATTAATTTATTGGAGAAATGTAATTAAGCAAGCATACTAATTAAATCAGGGAATTTTATATTCAAATACCTGGCTTGCTGCGGCAGAATACTTTGAGAACTCATTCCAGGTATAGTATTTACTTCGATTAAATAAAAGGTATTATCCTTCAAAATAAAATCTATTCGTGCAACTTTCTTCAAGCGCAACAATTTAAAAACCCTTGCAACAATTTCCTGACATTCAGATGCTTTTTCTACAGATATATCAGCTGGTGTTATCTCTTTAGCTCCTTGTTCGGAGTATTTTTGTTTAAAGTCAAAAAATTCTGAATCCACAATTATCTCTGTTAAAGGCATTATCTTTTCTTTACCCTGATCAAAAACAATTCCTACTGAAAACTCTCGCCCTTGAATGAACTCCTCAATAATGACCTCTTTATCATGACTAAATGCATCATTCAAAGCAGTCGCTAAATCAGATTTGTTTTTCACCTTATGAGTCCCAATTGAAGAACCTCCATTATTCGGTTTGACAAAACATGGATAACTAATTTCTGAATACAATTTTGAATTATCTTCTCCTTTATAAAAGACCACTGATTTAGGAACTTTTATTCCATAAGTACTCAAATATCTATTACACCAGTTTTTATTAAACGTTAATGCACTGGATAAGACATCTGATGAATTATATGAAATACCCAGTAATTCAAAATAACCTGCTAATTTTCCATCTTCCCCGGGTGCACCATGAATAATATTAAACACAGATTTGAATACTATTTTTTCTTTTTCTGTAGTAAATGAAAAATCATTTTTATCAATGGAATACTCCGTAGAATCAAATTCAGCAACCCAGTTTTTATCGACAATTCTTACCAAAACGGGTTGACCTTTTGCAGTATCGAATGAATTAAATATTTCACTGGCACTCTTTTTGGAAATTTCAGATTCTCCAGAAAAACCACCATAAACCAGAGCTATGTATTCCATATTGTTTGTTTTTCTTAAAAATAAAGTTTAGATCAAAATAAGTGTTCGAATGCAGTAAGTTTTTATTCAGAATAATATTGTTAGTTAATCTCGAAAAACAAAGCTAAAAATCAAAAAGACTCTGCAGTTTACAGAGTCTTTTTTTACCAATGTTATACTTTAATTTAATCCACATTATCATGCAAAAAAGAGTTGTTTGGACGAATTTCAGGATTATTATCTCCATCATCACCTAACGTAAACCTTGATGCGTTGTTTTCCGATGAATGTTCAACATTGTCCAACCTTACTTTTTTACGAATGTATGCTGGTTCATCTTCTAAATCACTAATACTGGATGGTGATTTTAATTTTGAAGTTAAATTATTCAGTTGACTCAACCTTTGTTGTGACCTTTTTAATCTTTCTTCAGCATCTAATTCATCCGCAAAAGTAGACTTTGAGCCTTCATGGATAATTGTTGATTCGTTAAAATTTTTATTTGAAGTGTCAGTGATACTGTTAAAGCCAGGTTCAAAACTTGAATCTTCTTTTGATTCATCCACTTTTGATGTAAAATCAAACTTAGTTTCTTCTGATATAACCTGAGCATCAGGTTCTTTACTTGAATCATTATTTGAATCTATATCTTCATATAAATTATGAACTATTCTAGGCGATTCCATTGATTCTTCTTCAGAAGCTTCTGAGCCAATGACATCGTGATTTTTAAAATCAACTGTTTTTTCCACCAGAGGAACGTCCAGCTCCATTTTAATTTGTTCCACTTTTGGGGCATCAAAAGTTTTTAATTCAGGCTCCAAGGGAATACTTTGCTCTTGAAACGTCTTTTTAACCTCTTGTTCTTTTGAATCAACATTCTCATCAGTTTTAAGATTATGTATTACTTTTTCCTTTTTCTTTCCAGTCTGAATACCACCAATCGATTTGCTGGCCTCAAAACCAGTTGCAATTAAAGTTATTGAAATACTATCTCCGAGCTCTTCGTCTCTTCCAGTACCCCAGATAATATCTGCGGACAAACCTGCTTCGTCTTGAATATAATCAGTGATTTGAGATATCTCATCCATCATGACTTCATTATTGCCGGAGGTAATGTTTAATAAGATGTAGTTGGCTCCTTCAATATCATTATCATTTAACAGAGGAGATTCCAATGCCTCTTGAGCAGCTTTAATTGCTCTGTTTTCACCGGAAGCCATTGATGACCCCATAATTGCGACACCACTATCGGTCATTACTGTTCTTACATCTTCAAAATCAACATTTATATATCCTGTTCTCGTTATTATTTCTGCAATACCTTTTGCAGCTATTGTTAATATGTCATCTGCTTTTGCAAATGCATCAGATAAAGAAAGATTGCCGTAAATCTCTCTTAATTTATCATTACAAATAATCACACAAGTATCTACAGAGTCTCTCAATTCCTCTAATCCACTATCCGCCTGACTTGACCTTTTTCTTCCTTCAAACCCGAATGGATAAGTAACTATTGCTACCGTAAGAATACCTAATTCTTTTGCTATTTTTGCAATAATTGGTGCAGCTCCAGTCCCGGTACCTCCACCCATACCGGCGGTGATGAAAAGCATTTTAGTATCTTTTTCTAAAATCTCTTTTATCTCATCATTGTTTTCATGTGCTGCATTTTTTCCTACCTCCGCAATAGAACCGGCTCCGCGGCCCCCTGTTAGGTTTAATCCCAATTGAATCTTATTAGGAACAGGACTTATTTCAAGAGACTGTTCGTCGGTGTTGCATATAAAAAAGTCAACACCTTTGATACCTGCCTTATACATATGGTTTACCGCATTGGAACCACCTCCTCCAACACCAAATACTTTGATGATAGAGCTTTCCGATTTTTCAATTTCAAATTGCATCATAACATTGGTTGGTTTTATTTATTTATTTTTATTCAGAATCGTCCTCAAAAAACCCTCGAACCGGCTTTAATATAACATCAAAGAAGTTTCCTTTGTTTTTTGTTGAGTGATCTGTTACTGTTTTTGCTTTTTTTTGTTGTAATCCTTTTATTACTAAACCTACTCCTGTTGCAAATACAGGACTTGTAATTTCTTCCGAATTACCACTTGCCAAATGTTCATTTGGGTAACCAATTCTGGTATCCATACCCGTCATATACTCAAATAATTGACAGATGTGCTTTAGCTGAGATCCTCCGCCGGTAATTACGATACCCCCAATTAATTTCTTTTCAAATCCTGAATTTTTTATTTCAAAATATACATTCTCGACAATCTCCTCCAATCTTGCCTGAATAATATTTGCTAAATTTTTAACAGAAATTTCTTTAGGAGATCTTCCTCTTAAACCAGGAATACTCACTATTTCATTTTCCTGATTTTCATTAGCCAAAGCTGAACCGAATTTAACTTTTAAAAGTTCTGCTTGAGACTTAATAATTGTACAGCCTTCTTTTATATCCTCAGTAACAATATTTCCTCCAAAAGGGATTACTGCGGTATGTCGAATAATCTGATCCTGAAAAATAGCTATGTCTGTTGTTCCTCCTCCAATATCTACCAACGCTATACCCGCTTCTTTTTCCTCATCACTTAAAACAGCTTCAGACGATGCCAAAGGTTCCAGAATTAATTCTTCAACTTGAAGACCTGCTTTCTTAACACACTTATGAATATTTTTTGCTGCTGTTATTTGACCTGTAATAATATGAAAATTAGCTTCAAATCGCGTTCCGGCCATCCCAATCGGCTCCTTAATTCCCTGCTCATTATCAACAATATAATCCTGAGGAAGAACATGAATTATTTCCTCACCAGGAAGGGTTACGAGTTTATACATATCATCAATAAGACCATCAATATCTTTTTGATCGATTTCATCCTCTCCTGTATGTCGAATCTTTTCTCCCCGGTGTTGTAAGCTCTTTATGTGCTGACCAGCTATACCAACATTGACAACACCAATATTAACCTCAGATTGCGCTTCAGCTTCAGCTACAGCAGTTTTAATACTACCAACAGTCTTATCAATATTCGAAACAACTCCACGAGAAACTCCAACGGATTCTGACTTGCCCATCCCTAAGATTTCAATCTTACCAAATTCATTTTTTCTCCCTACCATACAAACAATTTTGGTAGTTCCTATATCCAGCCCAACAATTATATCTTTTTCTCTTGAATCACTCATTCTGTTTTTTTTATTTGCAAACTATTTGCCTATCAAACTTCACATTAACTTCTTTGTATTTATTCCATCCTAATTTTGGAGCAATTTCCTCATAATACCTTTTAATTTTATCAAATTTCTTTTCATAATCTGTTAATTCACCAAAAACGAACTCTTCATTTCCTATTAAAGGGACAAGGATTGCATCTCCATTTATATCAATATAAACTTGTCCAATTTGTGCATTCCAGAAAGGATTATTATTCACATATACAGCAAACGCATAAACGTCTTCGACTAATTTGGAATGTGATGACAAATCCTGCTCAATTATTGTATCCTTCAAGTATCTGTTGTAATGAGTTAAATACCCCGTTAACGTTAATACTCGCGGTGAATAATTTGCTAACCAAGACATTATCTCACCTTCGTTATCTATGTAAAACCCCGCTGATGAATCTGGTTTTATTCGAACAATTACCTTCCTGAGTTGAACTTCTAAATTTAAATTCCCATTGTGTTCAGCATATACCTCAGCATTTTTAACTGAAGATTGACTTCTTAACAAATCTTCAATTTCACTTAAACACAAATTATTTAAAGGTTTCCCCAATAAGGTATCATACCTTGAATACACTAAATTAATCACATCCCCATCATCCATAAAAGGGTCTCCTTTTGTGGCATCGATAGAAACATTAACATTCTTAACTGGATTTTTTTCCTGTTTATTTTTTGTAAACAATACCAAAACAAACAAGGATACAATAAGTAAAAACCCTATTATGTTTTTGGTTCTTCTGTTCATTAGAACACAGTATTTGTTAATGTTTTAATAAAAATTCTCTCAAATTATCGACTTCTGCACCTATATCTCCAGCACCTATAGTTAAAACTACGTTACATTTAGATGCACCAACATAGGAAGTGAGTTGTTTTTTTGAACAAAGTGTTTTTGAATTCATATTAATTCGCTCAAAAAGCATTTTAGAATTGACTCCTGGAATTGGTAATTCACGAGCTGGATAAATATCTAAAAGTAGTAATTCATCAAGCAATTCCAAACTCCTGGCAAAATCATCAACAAAATCTAACGTACGAGAAAATAAATGAGGTTGAAAAATTCCCAGTATATTTTTTTTTGGATACATTTTTCGAACCGAATTAACTAGTGTTTTTATCTCTTCAGGATGATGTGCATAATCATCGATATAAATCAAATCATCAGATTGTATATGAATATCGAATCGCCTCTCAACACCGGTATACTTTCCAATGGCCTCTTTAATTAATTGTGCGCTTACACCATTTTCTATCGCTACTGCAAATGCCAACAAAGCATTTTCCATATTGTGTATTCCTGGCAAACCAATTTTAACATCCTTAATTTCGCCTCCCGGCCATTTGAAATCCGCTAAAAAATCATACTTTTCAACTCGAAAATTGACTGCGTGATAATCTGCTGAAACATCTTCAATTGAATACGTTTTAAAATGATTTCCTAAAATTCCACTTAATGAACTGTGAATAATACCTATTCCATTTTTTTGTATGTTTTTATCCAGATATTGTTTGAATGTATCTAGCATTTCCTCCTTTGTGCCATATATGTCTAAATGATCGGGGTCTATTGCTGAAACAGTAGCTATGGTTGGTTTTAGTTCTAAAAATGATCGATCATACTCATCGGCTTCAATTACAGTAATTTCACTATCGTTATCATGGTAATAATTGCTTCCCAAATCTTTTGAAATCCCTCCTAAAAAAGCTGTAAATGGAACGTTACAATATTTAAAAATATACGATATCATACTTGAAATGGTTGTTTTCCCATGGGTTCCGGCAACGCCTATGCTTTTATTTAATTCCGTAATTCTACCTAAAACCTGAGCTCTTTTTAGAATTTCAAATCCTTCTTGATGGAAAAAATTCCATTCAGAATTATTTTTTGGTATAGCAGGCGTTATTATAATTAATGTATTTTCTTTGGATTTAAATGCATCATCTATAAGATGAAAATCATCCTCATAATGAATATTAACCCCTTCATTAATCAATTTTTTTGTCAAAGTAGTTTCTGTTTTATCATACCCCCCTACATGACAACCAAGGGCCAAAAAATAACGAGCAAGAGCGCTCATTCCTATTCCTCCAATACCTATAAAATATATATTTCTCTTGCTGATCAATTTGCTAATAATTTATCAACTTCAACCATTATTAAATCTGCAGCATTTTCAATTTTTAATTTCGCAATATTTCGTTTTAAAGTATCTCTTTTTACTTCATCGGAAAGTAAAGTCTCTACGGTGCTAAAAAGCTTCTCTTTTACCTCTGTATCTTTAATCAAAATCCCGGCATTATTATTCACCAGTGCCATTGCATTTGCTGTCTGATGATCTTCAGCAGCAAAAGGGAATGGAACCAAAACACATGGTTTTCCAACCAGACTCAATTCAGTAACCGACATTGCACCTGATCTTGAAACAACTACATCCGCAACTGCATATGCCAAATCCATGGTGTAAATAAATTCATATGCACGAAGTAAACTACTTCCTATTTCCTGAACTCTCGATTGAGATTCTGTTTTATAAAATTTACCTGTTTGCCACAAAAGCTGATACCCTTTATCTACAAATTTTTCTAAATCAGCATCTAATGCTTTATTAATACTTCTTGCTCCCTGACTCCCTCCAATAGATAGCACAATTGGTTTATTACCATCCAAACCAAACTTAGTAAGAGCTTCTTGTCGCTTTCCTTCCAACTTCAAAATTTCTTGACGAACTGGATTTCCGGTAATCACAAGATTTTTGGTTTTAGGAAAAAAAATTTCCATTCCCTGAAATGCAACACAAACTGTATCTACATTTTTACCTAATAGTTTATTTGTAATTCCGGGATAAGAATTTGACTCATGAATTAAGGTTGGAACTTTTGCCCATATTGCAGCCTTTAATAAAGGTCCACTGGCATAACCTCCAACACCAATACATATATCAGGATTAAATTTCTTAATAATTTTCCTGGCTTTCCATAAACTACAAATGAGTTTAATTGGAAACGACAAGTTGGAAAGTGTTATTTTTCTTTGGATTCCGCTAATCCACAAACCTTCAATTGGATATCCCGCTTTGGGTACTTTTTCCATTTCCATTTTTCCTTTTGCACCAACAAAAAGAATATTTGCATCAGGGTATTTTAATTTAACAGCATTGGCAATGGCAACTGCCGGAAAGATATGACCGCCCGTACCACCACCACTAACTATTATACTGGGCGATTTCATCATCGTTTTTATTACTACTTATTTCTCTACTCACACTAAGAATTATTCCAATTGATATGGCCGTAAACCATAGAGATGTTCCTCCCATACTAACCATAGGTAAAGGTTGGCCTGTTACAGGAAAAACGCCAACTGCCACCGCCATATTGCTGAAAGCTTGTAAAACTAAACCTGATGACAAACCAACAACTAAAAATACAGAAAAAAGTTTTTTGCATTTTCGAGCAATTTTTATGCTTCTAAAGAACAATATGAGGTACATTAAAATGGTGAATATTCCGCCAGTAATTCCGTAATTCCTTAGAATTGTAGCATATATAAAATCAGATGCCGCTTGAGGAGGCTGACCATATTTACCTGGAAAAATATCAAACCATAATCCAAGAGCCCCTCCATCATAAATTGAGGCCTCTGCTAAATTCTTTTGATAATTCCCGGGATGAAGCGGATCACTATAAGCCTTTAATCGATTTACCCATGTAATTAGTCTTTGAAGTACCTCCGGAACTGTAAAAAGAATAATAGTTACGAATGAAATTAAAACCAGTAAAATAATTCCAAAATGAGTCAATTTAACTCCACCAAAAATTAACATAATAAAACTTCCTCCCATTATAAGAGCAGCTGTTGAAAAATCATTTTTAACAATTAATGCACAAATAAAAATAATAGGGATAAAAAGATATTTTAGAACTACTTTAAAATCATGAAGATCTCCCTGTTTTCTGCTTAAAACTCTTGCAGTGTATATAATCAATGAAATTTTTGCGAAATCCGATGTTTGAAAACTTAAACCAATTAATGGAATTTTAATCCACCTTGAAGCATCATCAACATTATGCCCTGCGAGCATAGTATATAATAATAATGGTATGGTAAGAATTATTAAAATAAGAGAAATCCGAGAAAGATAACCATGCTTGATTTTAGAAACCTGGTAGGCAATAACAAAAGCACCCAGGAGAATTATTGCATGTTTTAAAACGAAATAAAAAAAGTTTCCTCCCCGCAATAAAGCCAGTTGTTCTGTACCAACATAAACAATTGGAATAGATAACAGAGCAAGAGATATAATTACACCCCAAATGACTTTATCGCCATATATCTTATTATAAATCTCCTGCATTGCTTTAGGACACTCCTTCCTTGACTCTTTTAATCACCCAAACAATGCTGAAAATCAAGAACAACAAAACACTAGAAGCAACGATGGTAACAAGGAGCTTCACCTCTCTACTTTTATCAGGTTTTACTTCATCCATAGCAACAATTATTTTATAAGCTTCTAACAGCTTGTTTAAAGGCATTACCCCTTTCCTCTAAATTCTCAAACATATTAAAACTTGCTGATGCTGGGGAAAGTAAAACCGTTTCTCCTTTATCTGCAATATAGTATGCCATTTGAACTGCTTCTTCCATCGAACCAGCATCCACAATCATATCGACTTTATCTAAAAAATTTTCAAATATTTTCGATTTATTGGTACCAATATACACAATCGCTCTCACTTTTTCTTTGGATAATTCCTGAAGTGATGAATAATCGATAGTTTTGTCAACACCTCCTACAATCCAGATTGTTTCTCTTTTCATTCTTTCCAATGCATACCATGTAGAATTTACATTCGTTGCTTTTGAGTCATTTATGTACTCAATACCGTGGACATTTGCCACAAACTCGAGGCGATGCTCAACGTTTTCGAAGTCACTGAACTTCTCTCTTAAGCTGTCTTTTCTTAAGTTTTCAACATTCTCCTTTAAGTTTTCAGCCATTGTATCACCAATGCTTAATTTACTCTGA
>TARA_B100000674_G_scaffold265608_1_pt1 | contig 13449 bp, 14 predicted proteins | sample TARA_B100000674 | Tara Oceans TARA_B100000674 (sample SAMEA2622759) | marine metagenome | biome: marine biome (ENVO:00000447); feature: surface water layer (ENVO:00002042); material: "saline water (ENVO:00002010), including plankton (ENVO:xxxxxxxx)" | depth 5 m
TTTGTATGGGTCTCTGGTAAGAATATTTTTTCGATTATTGTCATTTGGGTATTTTAGAGATCTTTTTTGGACAACAGATGTGAAATTTAGCGGGTAAGTTCTGTAACGAATAAATATGGAATCATTATTTTTTTGTTTAAAAAAAATAACTCCCTTAAAATAATTCACTTCATAATTACTACTATCCATGTTTATGTAGAAACTTCCCGGGATTATAGATAATGAGTCGATTTCTACGGAATCTGAAATCGGGATTTTTTTTACTGTAAAATTGCTGAAATTCTTTTGAGAAAATCCTGAAAATGAGATTATAAATAATCCCAAAAGAGAGTAGTATTTAATCCGATTATAAAAGTTCAAAATCCTTTATACGAAGTAACGAAAATACGATATCAAAATTTTATTCTTTCATGCTTTGTAGAGGAATTGCACAGAATAATGTTAGTAATAAACCACTTTGGCAAACTCTTGGTAGTAACTTTGACGTTAAATTTGAAAAAGAGGATTGTCCTATGAAAAATATAGTAAAAATTTTAATTATTGGAGGTATTATTGGAGTATCTGTTACAAGTTGTGTTCCCAAGCGAAAATTAGATGATTTAACTGCTAATTATAATGCAGAAAAAGCTAAGTCTCAGGAGTTGCATTCCAAAAATATACAATTGGAATCTGAAAATAGTGAGCTTGAAAACAAAGTTACCGATATGAATAAGCGGATGACTGCGCTAAAAAACGATACCTCAATTCAGGGTACATCTTTGCGTCAGTTAACCAGTAATTATGATCAATTGGATAAAACATACCGAGAGCTTTTAAATTTAAAGGACTTGAATAAAAAGAAAGCAGAAGAGTTGGTCATGCGCTATATGAAAGAAATTGAGAATACAAGAAGCACACTTCAAGAAAAAGAAGATAAACTTAATGAGGCTGAAAGATCATTGGTAGAGAAGGAGGGGAATTTAAGACAAAAAACGGCAGAATTAAATAGGGCAATGGCTGATATTGAACAAAGAGCCAAAAGAATTGCAGAATTGCAATCGGAAATATCCAGAAGAGATTCATTGGCTAAAGCACTTGAAAATAAAATCAGACAAGCATTATTTGGTTTAGAGGATCAGGGAATTACTATGGAGATGAGAAATGGAAAAGTATACATCTCTTTGGATAATGAATTATTGTTTAAACCTGGAAGTTATACTGCTGATGAAAAAGGAAAGCAGGCATTAAAAAAATTAGCTAAAGCTTTAAAAGGGAATAATGATATCAATATTACCGTGGAAGGACATACAGATACAGATAAATATCATGGAGGTCCGCAATTGAAGGATAATTGGGATTTAAGCGTAATGAGAGGTACTGAAATAGTTAAAGTTTTAGAGAGCTTTAAAGTGGACCCTAAACGTTTAACAGCAAGCGGAAAGGGGCAACACTCTCCACTTGATGCAGGGAAAACATCAGAAGCTAAAAAGAAAAACAGAAGAACAGATATTGTTTTGACGCCAAGATTAGACGTATTTGAAGAAATATTAAATAATTAAAAATTCTCTTTCTACAAGGTTGGTTTCCAACCCTGATTTTGCTAAGTGAAGAGGTGGTTTCCACCTCTTCTTTCGTTTTAATTATGGAGCAGAACTACAACTTATTAAGTTGATTAATTATCTCCAGGTCATTTAAGGATCTTGATCCATATTCATTAATAATGCAGTTATTTTTCATCAGGAACATCGTCGGCATGGTTCCACCACAAATATTTAATAGAGTATCAATAGATGTATAATGGTAATTGAAATGTTCGGGTATGCCAACTTTTTTAAAAAATTTTTGTACTTCGCTGGAGTCATTATGTATGACTATTTGAAGTTGGTCATCATGAGCTAAATTATTTTTGATAACTCCAAGCTTTTTACCTGCTAATTTGCAAAATGTACAGTGTGCTGATAAAAAACAAATAAGAGAGTTTTCAGAATGAATATTATTGTTTTGAATTAAAAGATTCTCCAGATGTGCCTTTTGTTCTTTGGAGGTTTTTTTATGTTTGAACCCCCATGAATCTGGAGGTGAAATGATAAATGGGATAAAAAATAAGCAAGGTATTAATAATCTTTGTGTCCATTTTTTTAGTAAACCGAAATTCAGATACGATAATAATTTACAGGGCAGAATTATTATTGAAATACCAATAAAAATTCTGAGCGAATAAAAAACTAATATTAGGTTTAGAAAAGGTACATTTTGATAAAGAAACATTTCTGATTCATCCATAAATAGAATCACAATCCATCCAAAAGCTGAAATTAATGTATAAACTAAAATTTTAAGCATAAAAAAAGGTGGCGTTAGCCACCTATAAAATTAACGAATATAATTTTACTTTTTTTCACATGATATTAACGAATTAGTCTCTAAATCAGAGCAATCGCCATCTTCAATTGTGTATACTTGTGTTACAGGATCCAACCCTGGAACAGTCGTTGTACATTCACAATCTTTCTCCTTGCTACAGCTTGTTAATGCAAAACTTCCAAAAACTACTGCTAATAAAACCAATTTTTTCATAATAATAATTTGTAAATAATTAATAACGGGGCAATGATAGTCAAAAAAAACAGATAAAAAAAATATTGAGATTATTTTTTTTAAAACGGTTTAAAAAAAAATTAAAAAATAAAAAACAAATTGTGGTTTGATTAAAAATTTAAGTTATTTTCTTTATTTCCCATCGATTTCCGTATAGAGTTATGAATTCTCTCTGTGTTTTATCTTGAAGAGCTTTTCCAATTGGAGAAGCTAAGGAAATAACCATGATTTTTTTTCCTTTGAATGAAATATTCCCCAAAGGGGCAATGATATAAAGATATCCAAAATTGGTTTCTACCAGCGACCCAAGTTGAATTTTATCATTGCATTTTTCCGGCTTTACACTTTGTATTAATTTATTTATCTGGATTAATTTTGACAATTGTTGACTCAGCTTATCAATCTCTATATGCATCATTGCCCTTGAGGTGTTATGTTTGTCTCCTGCTGTAGATTTTGATTCGACGATTAGATTCTCTTTTTGATTATCAAGTGCTTTTTGAATTTTACTTATTCGACAATTTATTTCAAAGACAATTTTGTCATAAACATTTTTTTTATTCATTGTTTAAGTGCAATATTATTTGTCGAATCAGATAATTTACTTCACTATTTGATCATTAAAATCTCCCCTAAGCGCTCTGAATCTTTTTCTTGCCTCAAAAGCGTAAAAACTATCCTGGTGGTTCAGGATAATTTCCTCAAAGCAGCTTAATGCTTTTTCGGGCTCTTTTAAAATATCCATGTAAATCAGTCCCATTTCAAAAAGTGCATCATCCTTTAATAAATCATCATATTCTACAGCTTTCTGGTAGCGATTAATTGCAGAGTTCCATTCCTTATTTTTCGAATTAATTTTAGCCTGCATAAAGTAAACATCATCCAAAAGGGTTAAATTTTCAGGGAATAATTCTAATATACTATCATAATAAAGATAGGCTAAAGAATCATTATTTTGGTAATTGTACAAATCTGCTTTAGCGTAAAGTTTAAGTGCTGCAGTTGAAGTATCTAATCCTAAATTATCAGAAATTAATACCGACAGTTGAAGAGCGTCATTGGCAATCAGTTTTGTTGTACTTGCTTTAAGAATATCCAGTTGTGCCTTTGCCCATTTAAAGTCTCCGCCATAAAAATAAGTTTTAGCAGCTTTTAATTTTGCTTCATGTCCAATGATATCTTCTTTAAATGTATGATTTACCTGTCCATATAATAAAGCAGCTTCCCATATATTATTCTCTTTTACATAAATATCAGCAAGTGTTATCTTACATTTTGCCAATTCTATGTTTCTTGCTCTGGGTTGTTTTAAAGCATTATTTAGCTCTTCTTTTGCTTTTTCTGTGTCATTATATTTAAATGCTAATAAAAGGGCATAACCTCTTATTAAATCCATTGTATAGTTGTTTCTACCGAGCTCTTCCAGGGCGCTTTCGTAATTTTTCTTCAATGCAGTAATATCATCCTGGCTGGCAGCGGGGTCTTCATCAATTTTTTTATTAAGTATCTCAACAGTTTTGGTTCTTGCCATCCTGTAGAAATATGAATCCTCTTTATTTTCAAGTAAATATTTGTATGCTTTTAAGGCAACATCATATGCTTTATTTTGAACAAAAATATCAGCAATCTCTATAATCCTATTCCCCATTTCTTGATTTCTCTTATCAATAGCTATAGCTTGTATTAATGCCGATGAGAATTTTTTCTCCTGTAAAAAAAACCAAATTAATAATTCTGTGTAGCCATCTTTTGATGGGTGTTTTTGAATTTGTTCGAGGAGAATGTCTTTAAATACATTTCTTTTTTTTCCGTTTGAATCATCATAAAAGTATGACGAAAGGGCTCCCTTTACAGATTCAAGGTAATCATCTCCGTACTCCATAATTCCTATTAAAGATTTAGAGACAGCAGTTAAATTACCTTTGGTCTCGTATACTTTTGCCAATTCAAAAGCGAATGGATAATTACCGTTTACTAGTTTTACACCTCTTTTGTATGCTTTAATTGCATAATCGTATTTTCCTTTTTGGTAAAATTTATTTCCAACGGACAGGATAGAATTTACATTTGGAACCATTGATCTCAGGGTGTTATCATATGCTTGTATTGCTTTAGATTGTTTGCCCCATTTTTCTAAAATAAAACCATAATCAATATTTAGTTCAATTCGTTCTGGATTTTTTTTAATGTGATGCTTAGTTAGTTTTTCAGCTTCTTTAAATTGTTCCAAAAAAATATATGATTCCAATAGTGGTTCATAATATTCTTTTTTATGAATTTGTTTATACAGCTCTTTATAAAGCACTACTGCTTTTTCATATTGCTTTTCAGCAAAGTACTGATAGGCTAGTTTTTCATTTTGTGATTGTCCAGAACAAAGCTTTGTCAATATTAGTAGTATACCAATTAAAAATCTGTACATTCAATAAATTTATGATTTAAAGGTTAACGAAGAAAATAATATTTAAATTATGATTGCTGGTTATTACCAGCTAGTAATTTAAGATTGGCCCCAACCATTTTTCGATAAATTCAACAGATTCTCCCTTTCTTTTTGCATAGTCTTCAATTTGGTCTTTTTCTATTTTACCAATTCCAAAATATTTTGATTCCGGGTGAGCAAAATACCAACCTGAAACGGATGCTGTTGGATACATGGCCATGCTTTCTGTTAAGGAAACTCCTGTTAATTTTTCTGCATCTAAAAGTTTAAACAGCGTTGGTTTCTCTAGGTGATCTGGGCAGGCTGGATAGCCTGGTGCCGGACGAATCCCTTTGTATGATTCTTTAATTAATTCTTCATTTTTAAAGTTTTCTTCGGTCGCGTATCCCCAAATTTCTTTTCTTACTTTTTCATGCATTAATTCCGTGAAGGCTTCAGCAAATCGATCTGCTAAAGCTTTTAGCATTATCGAGTTATAATCGTCATGATCCGCGTCAAATCGTTCAATATGTTCTTCAATACCAATACCCGCTGTAACTACAAAACCACCAATATAATCTTTTACTCCAGATTCTTTTGGTGCAATAAAATCCACTAGAGAGTGGTTTGGTAAACCTTCTTTTTTCTTTTGCTGTTGTCGTATGGTGAAGAATTTTTCGGATACTTTATTTCTTGATTCGTCGGTATAGACTTCAATATCTTCCCCTACGGCATTTGCTGGCCATATTCCTACTGCGGCCTTATTGACCAACCATTTTTCAGCTATAATTTTATCCAACATTGTATGAGCGTCGGCAAGAAGGGTCTTGGCTTCTTTTCCTACAATTTTGTCTTCTAAAATTGCAGGGTATCTACCGTGCAAATCCCAGGTTTGAAAGAAGGGTGTCCAGTCAATATAATTTCGGATTTCCGTTAAAGGTATATCATCAAATAATTGAACTCCAATGAAATTTGGTTTTTTGACCATGTCTTGACTCCATATTGTCTGCTGACGATTGGCCTTTGCCTTACTCCATGATATTTTTTCTTTAGAAGCTCTTCTGTTTTTATGATGCTCACGCATTCTTGAATATTCATTTTGAATCTCCCGAACATATTCTTTTTTTTCTTCACTCAATAATTTAGTAGCCACTGTAACTGATCGAGATGCGTCAAGAACGTATACTGTTTGTCCCCCTTTATAATGCTCTTCAATTTTTACAGCAGTGTGTATTTTTGAGGTTGTTGCACCACCAATTAATAATGGAATTTTCATTCCATTTTTTTCCATCTCTTTTGCAACGGTTATCATTTCATCAAGCGATGGAGTAATTAATCCACTTAAGCCAATAATATCTACATTGTGTTCTTTTGCAGCTGCTATGATTTTATCCGGAGGTACCATCACCCCGATATCAATAATTTCATATCCATTGCACCCTAGAACAACGCCAACGATGTTTTTGCCAATATCATGAACATCTCCTTTTACGGTCGCCAATAGAATTTTACCAGCGGAACTGCCTTCTTCTTTTTCGTCTTCCAAAAACGGCAACAGATAAGCGACAGCTTTCTTCATGACTCTGGCTGATTTGACAACTTGTGGTAAGAACATTTTTCCTGAACCAAATAAATCTCCTACTACATTCATTCCGTCCATTAGAGGTCCTTCAATGACATGTAGAGGTTTTTCGTGTGCTTTTCGAGCTTCTTCTACATCTTCGTCTATAAAATCTGTAATTCCTTTTACTAGAGAATGTTCCAGTCTTTTCGCAACCGATTCTTCACGCCATTTATTGTCCGTTTTTTTCTCTTTCGCTGTTTCTACGACGGTTTCCGCAAATTCTAAAAGTCTTTCTGTAGCATCTTCTTTTCGATTGAGAAGCACATCTTCTACTTTTTCCAATAAATCTTTAGGAATGTCATCGTAAACTTCCAGCATGCTGGGATTGACAATTCCCATATCCATTCCCTCTTTAATTGCATGATATAGAAATGCAGAGTGCATAGCTTCTCGAACAGGATTGTTTCCTCTGAAAGAAAAAGAGACGTTGGATACACCTCCACTAACATGTGCTCCGGGTAAATTTTCTCTTACCCAACGAGTTGCCTGAATAAAGTCAAGTGCATTTTTTCTATGTTCTTCTATACCTGTCGCAACAGGAAATACATTTAAATCAAATATTATATCTTGAGGGGGAAAGTTTACTTTAGGTCCGGTCAAAATCGAATAGCTTCTTTTTACAATTTCTATTCTTCGATCATAAGTATCGGCCTGACCAACTTCATCAAATGCCATTATAATCGTCGCTGCACCATATCTTTTTATTTTTCTTGCTTGTTCAATGAATTCGACTTCCCCTCCTTTTAGTGAAATAGAGTTTACAATGGACTTTCCTTGAACACATTTTAAGCCTGCTTCAATTATTTCCCATTTAGAAGAGTCTATCATAATAGGAACTCTTGCTATATCAGGCTCAGCAGCGATTAGGTTTAGGAATTTAGTCATAGCCGAAACACCATCTATCATTCCTTCATCCATGTTGATGTCGATTACTTGCGCACCATTTTCAACCTGATTTCGAGCAATCGATAGCGCTTCATCAAAAAGTTCTTCTTTGATTAATCGTAAGAATTTTCTTGAACCTGTTACATTGGTTCTTTCACCAACATTAATAAAGTTAAGTTCAGGAGTTACAACCAAAGGCTCTAATCCGCTTAAGCGCATGAACGGCAAGTTGAGCCATTTGTATTTGTATTCGCCCCGATAATCAGGATGTAAACTCATTATTTTTTAATTTTCTCGGTTCGTATTTAGCAGCTAAATGGACAATTGCTTTTATGTGTTCAGGTGTTGTTCCGCAACATCCTCCTATTATATTAATCAAGTTGTCTTCTAAGAATTCTTTAATTTGCTTCGCCATTTCATCCGGTGACTCATCATATTCCCCGAACTCATTGGGTAAACCTGCATTTGGATAAGAACTTACACCATATTCAGTGTTTTTTGAGAGTACCTCCAAGTAGGGTTTCATCATTTTAGAACCAAGGGCACAGTTAAATCCAATAGATAATAAATCCAAATGTGAAACTGAGGTTAAAAATGCTTCTGCAGTTTGACCGCTTAATGTTCTCCCGGATGCGTCAGTAATAGTTCCTGATACCATTATGGGTAATTTTATGTTTTTTTCTTCAAAAATCTCATCAATAGCGTACAAACATGCTTTGGCATTTAGTGTATCGAAGATAGTTTCCACCAATATTATGTCCACACCTCCGTCAATCAGAGCATTAGTTTGTTCCTTATAAGCAATTACCATTTCATCCCATGTAATTGCTCTAAAACCAGGATCGTTGACGTCCGGTGAAATCGAGAGTGTCCGATTTGTTGGTCCAATTGAACCTGCAACATACCTTGGTTTATCTGGGGTTTTTAGTGTGTATTCATCAGTAATCTCTTTTGCAACTTTAGCGGAATGAAAGTTAATATCATATACCGCGTTTTCCAAAGCATAATCTGCTTGAGCGATTGTAGTGCCCGAGAATGTATTTGTTTGGATTATGTCTGCTCCGGCATCTAAATATTTTGCGTGAATTTCTTTTAAAATATCAGGCCTCACCAATGCGAGCAAATCATTGTTTCCTTTTAAGGGGTGCGAATGATTTTTGAATCTTTCTCCTCTAAAATCATCTTCTTCCAATTTATAAGTTTGAATCAAAGATCCCATTGCACCATCAAGCACAAGAATTCTATTTTTTAAACTGTTTTTTACACCTGGTTTGTTCATCTTTATTTTCACAATAACAAAAACCTCAAGAGTTTTTTTGAGGATGATATAGGGAGAGAGATATATTATTGTATTTATTTTATTTATCTATCCCCTTTGGGTTGGATTTGGCACCTTCCAAAGTATTGGGGTTGCCAAGGTTTCACAGGGCCTTTCCCTTCACCTTTCTTGATAATTAATTAAAAAAAGAACTAATGAATTACGAATTTACAAAATTCTTTATTCCTGCTCTAATTTTTCCTTTAAATCCAAAGATAACAATTGCAATTAGTATAAGGTATGGCGGTATCATTAGGAAAAGTATGCCTGAGTTTAATCCATTTGCCCAACCGCTATCATTTTGCTCAGCTATTGCTTTACATTGCGAGCACATTGCTGATGCGGGTTGAGTTAACAGAAAGACAACAAGAAATATTAAAATCTTTTTGAACATAGTGCAAAGATACAAAATTGTCCAGTTAAGGTCAATTAGTGTCCGTAATATGGAGATAGCATGAGGTATACAATTGGACCGGTAAGTGCAACATAAAGCCAAACCGGATAAGCCCATTTTACGATTTTTTTGTGACCTTTAATATCCCCGATGAAAGCACGGTAATAAGAAAATAAAATAAAGGGTAAGGAAATTCCCGATAGCACAATATGCGTGGCTAAAATAAAATAGTAGATAACCACAAGGTCTCCGTCGTAAGATGTCTCTTTATTTGTTACATGATAAAGAACGTAGCTTAACAAAAAGAAAACAGACAAAACCATTGCAAACGTATTTAAGCGCATGTGCATAACTACATTCTTCTTTTTAATCATAATAAAAGAGAAGATTAGTGTTATGAAACACGAAAAGTTTATTATTGCATTTACAGTGGGTAAAGCTTTAGTGAATTCCGGTGCTTCATCAGGTCTCGGAAAATCTTTTGATCCCATTAAGGTTACCAACAGAAAAACTACAGCTGTAAATGCCCATATGGCAATTTTTACACTCTTTTTTTCTTTAAATTCCGGTGTTGGGTTTATTGCTGAATTAGCCATTCTATATCTTCGATTAGTTGATTTACTTCTTCAGTATTTGTTCCGTCATACAAACCTCTTATTCTCTTCTTTTTATCTACCAAAACAAGATATTCACTGTGAACAAATGGTATGAGTTGGGTAGTATCTTTTATTGCTGTTAATTTATATGAGACAGCCTGCCTGTATATTTTTTGAGCATCACCAGTTACAAAATCCCAATTGCTAAGTTCAGCATCCATTTTGATTGCGTAATTTAATAATATATCAGTGGTGTCAAATTCTGGATTAACGGTGTGAGAAATAATATGAAATTTTTTTCCTTGTAATTTTTTTTGAACACGAACTAATTGCTTCGTCATTTTTGGACATATAGTTGCGCAGGTAGTGAAAAAGAAATCTGCTACATATACTTGATTTTTATATTTATCCAAAGTAACGATTTCATTGTGTTGGTTTAAAAATTTAAAATCAGAAACAGTATAATCAATTTCTTCTCCTTTATTATTAATTTGTTTTTGGCCGAATACAGGAAGAGGCTGCTTTGGGGAACTACAAGCAACGATAATAAAAAGTAATAAACTACTTTTTAATCTGTTTAATATCCAACTTCCTCGGGACATATTGATTATTTAATAATTTAAACATTTTGGGAATATCCCTTGCAACTTTTGCATCATTAATGGAACAGTGGGCCCTGATATGCTCATCTTTATCTACTAAAACATAATCATACATTTGAGTACTGTCATTTAGTTTGAGCTTTAAATTGTTTTTGATTGTTTCAAATTCATTCTCAGATGCATGAGCTAAATACCACTTTTTAGAAACAGATTTAACATATTCTATTGGAGATTCCTTCCATATACTCATTTTTCGATCATTTTCGAAAATGGATATGACCTTTATATTATTTGCCCGTTTGATAATTTTACCGCCTATATACATAACATGCTTTTCCCATTCTTTAACATTTTCTTTATGGAACATGGTAATCATATACAAAACAGAATCTTTGTGTCGAAAGTGAACGGTATCATCATTAAATGTAGGTAGAGAAAACTCGGGTATGGTGTAGTATTCAGGTGGATTTTTATATTTTAATTTTACAAATTCACCATTATTATTCATTATTGGAAGTGTACCAAGGTTTACAGATATGTAAATAAGCCCCATTGCAATTAGGAAAGGCAAAATAAAAAGACCTAAATAAAGTAATTTCTTCTTCGGAGATGATATTTTTTTGTCTACCATCTTCAAATACTTTTTAGTTTAGGGGAAAGTTAGAGTCACTTACGGCTAAAGCTTCAGTTATTGAAATGAAGATTAAGTAAATAATGAAAACTATGTAAGGTACCAATACTGTTAATTTCATTCCTTTTCTTTCATGTCCTAAATGCATAAATTCCATTACAATGTAGCCTGCTTTTATGAGTGTAAGAATAATATATCCGTATTTTATGGCAGTCCAGGCACTTTCTGAAACATCGGGATTACTTCTTGAATATAATATCCCTACAATAACTTCAACTGCTGTAATTATCGTAAGAAGTATAGTTACTTTAATAATGTTTTTTCGGATTTTTCTTCCTTCTTCTTCAGAGTGTTGAGCTCCTATTGAATACTCCTTAATGTCGTCTCTCTCCATTAGATTAAAGTTTCTAATTATTTTTTGTTAAAGCAAATAGTAGAAGGTAAATACAAATACCCACACTAAATCTACGAAGTGCCAGTACAAACCAACTTTTTCGACCATCTCATAGTGACCTCTTCTCGCATATGTTCCTCCTATGGCATTAACGCAAATAACAATGTTAATTACAACTCCTGAAAAAACATGAAATCCGTGGAAACCGGTTACACAATAAAAAAACTGCGCATATTGTGGTGGTCCATAAGGATTTGATGTGATGGTTGCATTATCACCCCAGGTTTCAATTAAACCATCCGTTCCAGCTATGAATGTTGACCATTCCCAAAACTGTGATCCAAGGAAAATAAAGCCACCAATTATGGTGGCAACCATCCACCTAACGACACCTGCCTTATCATTTCTGTGACCGGCCTCAACTGCAAGAACCATAGTTACAGAGGAAATAATGAGAATAAACGTCATGAAAGCAACATAACCCAATGGAACATGTCCGCTTACGAAAGGAAAGTGGAAAAATACCTGGTCAGAAACCGGCCAGGATGGATAGGTGTAACGAAACCATCCTAATGACACAATGAATGCACCAAATGTTAAAGCGTCGGAAATCAGGAAGAGCCACATCATCATTTTACCATAGCTCATGCTAAAGGGTGATCTCCCTCCTTCCCAAAGTTCTTTAGCTGGAATAGCTTTGCTTACTTCTCCTGCCATTTTAAATAAAAATTTAAGTTTTTCTCAATTAGCCTACAAAATAGAGTAGGAATAACAAAGATAACCACAAAAAATCTAAAAAGTGCCAATAAATGGAACTAACTTCAATTCCGACAATATCATTTTCATTATACTTTTTAAGTAAACTCTTGATTGTCACCACAATTAAGGATATTATACCCCCAATCAAATGCGCTAAATGCAACCCCGTTAAGATATACATCCAACTGCTTGAAACATTGTCTGCATCTAAACTTGGATACATTGGAATTGAATTGTATTCGTCTCTTTTGTCGTAAAATACACCATCCACGTATTTTAATTCGTTATCGTTCATGAAAATTTTATAGTCTACTCCATATTCAACATCTTTGTTTTTAAGCAAACCATCAATTTTCACAACGTCACTTAAATACATTCCTCTGGACTTCATATGTTTCCATCCATCCCTTTGAAATTTTACAAATACTAAACCAAGTATCAAGGTGATAATTACAAAAATGGGAACCAGGTTAAATTTCCCTTTTTTGGCGAGTTTTGATGCAATAAAAAAAGTAATGCTGCTTAAAATTATAACACCCGAACTGATAAAAAACTCATCCGGAACGGTAATTGAAACCCATACAGGACCTGTTTTAGAAACATAATAGCCACTTGCCAGTCCCAGAAAAAGCATAATCATTGACCCAATGGCCAAATACATCATGTTTTTACTTGTCTTCTTTTTAATTTCTAATCTTTCTTCTTTTGGGATACTACTTTTCATAACTTAATAAAATTGATCGGTTAAAAATGTAATAAGCACTAGCGGTAAGTATATAAAAGAGGCAAACATTAGTTTTGTCGCCCATTTTTCATCTAATGTTTTCATCAGCATAATTGCGGGATAAAGCATTATAATTCCAAGCGATAGTACAATTATACTGGAGGTTAAGCCAGCAACACCGAAGTCTGGATGACACGGAAGCATCGCGATTGGAACCATAAATAATGTATAAATTAAAATTTGAAATGCACTTTTCGAATCTTTTCCAGTTGGAGAAGGGAGTAGTTGAAACCCTCCTTTTTTGTAATCGTCATGACATTTCCAGGCAATTGCCCAAAAATGAGGGAATTGCCACATGAATTGAATGCAGAATACAGATAAAGCTGCCGGTGATATCCACATGAAATCAACGGCTTCACATGCCGTCCAGCCAATTAAAGGAGGAGCGGCTCCAGGAAATGCTCCAATTAAAACAGCCCATGGTGTTTTTTGTTTCATTGGAGTATAAACAAAAGAGTATAAG
>TARA_B100000674_G_scaffold497252_1_pt1 | contig 13446 bp, 7 predicted proteins | sample TARA_B100000674 | Tara Oceans TARA_B100000674 (sample SAMEA2622759) | marine metagenome | biome: marine biome (ENVO:00000447); feature: surface water layer (ENVO:00002042); material: "saline water (ENVO:00002010), including plankton (ENVO:xxxxxxxx)" | depth 5 m
CATGGACGGCATGGCTTCCGACGACGGAACCATCACGGCCATTGATGACACCATCATCTCCCGCCGCTCTCAAAACCGGGACTGGCCTGCTCTTGACATCGACAGCCAGAACAACGTTCACATCGTTTGGCAGGACAACTACGACGAACTCGGTCGTTTCTTCAACCAGCCTCAAATCTACTACTCCATGATTCAGCCTGACATTGGCTCCGGCGCCATCGTCACCCTCTTTGACGACACCCTCTTGACGCCCATCATCGGTCACAAGGGCCACCCCGACGTGGTCGTTGACGCCAACGACTACGTTCAGGTCGCATGGGACGACACCCGTGGCGGCAAGGTCGAGTTGGCCTTCATCGTCGACACCTCCGGTTCGATGTACTCGGAATGGGCTGACATCTGCACCGTGATTTACGGTGGCAACTTTGCCAGCGGCCCCTACTTCCAAGGCATCAAACCCATGCTTGAAGAAGGCAACATGACGGTGTACGAGACCATCTACGGTCTTGGGAACACCCTCCCCGGTGCAGCCAGCTCCGGCAACTGTCAGGGCTACAACAAGAACACCGGCCCTCGAACCACGCCGCTGGGACAAACTCCTGGCGATGACTCCGGCGGTATTCGCAAGTTGCCCGGTACCATTTACAACGGCAACACCTACTCTGGCTATTCTGGTGAAGACTGGGGCCCCGGGTCCAACTGGGCCTGCCTCTCGTGGAAGGACGCTGCCGGCAACGTGCCAGGCAACCCGCCCACCCAGTCCGACCACCGCTGGAACCCCAACGCCACGAAGATTGTGATTCCCGTGTCCGACGAAGGCCCCAAGGACGGCGACCCATCGCAACAAGCCGATGACAAAGCTGCCATCCAGGAAGCCCACGACAACTGTCTCCTTGCCGGCGTTATTCCTGTCGGCCTCTACGGACAGGGCTACGGTGGCGCAGGCAACATCCAATCTCACTTCATGGACCTCGTTCAGTGCCCCAACGGCATCGTTTCGACCCAAACCCGAAACTGCCCTGGCAACACCTTGGCCAACACCGACGCTGGTGGCCAGGCCTACGAGTTCCCCTCTGGAACCGGCACGAACCAAATGGCCCTCCTCGTCGAAGCCATGGTCTACATTTCCACCAACAACTCGCGTGAGATCTACATGTCCGTTCTCGACCCCTACGCCAAGATGAACAACGACCCAAGTTTCACGCCAGGTCTGCCCGGCCACTCCTCGTCGGGTGGCGGCTACACCGAGGACACCGGTGCTGGCGCTGACGGTCACTTGGTCGTCGTCAACGACACCCGTGTCACCATCGACGACGCTTACTCCTTCCACCCCTCCATTGGCGTGGACAACCAAGGCAACACCCACATTGCATGGATGGACGGCCGCGACTACGGTTTCGAGAAGGATGTGAACTACGAGGTCTACTACACCAAACTCCGACTTCAAGGCGCTGGCGCCTGGGACGGTGCTGACGAAGGTCTTTCCACCTACGCCATCAAGAAGATCAACGACACGCCGATCTCCAACGTCGAAGGCAGAAACGGTCTGCCTCCAGCATCACCGTACTCCGGAAACTCGGTCTTCCCATCCTTGCTGACCGACGACCAAAACAACGTCCACATCGCATGGGTTGACTCTGGCAACCTCTCGGCCAACGAAGAAATTCTCTACACCCGCCTGAACCAGACCGACTTGACCGGCGATGGCCTGACGGCCCTCGACCCATGGGAAGCGGTGGCGGTCACGTCGTGGAATTCCAACAAACTCGGGCCAAACAGCGGTCGGCAGCCGGCCATCGGTATGCCGCCAGCGTTCTCCAACGACCTAGGAAGCGGCGCGCACATCGCGTGGTCCGACACCAACACGTGCGGTGACGAAGGTAACAACAACCGGTTCACCATCTGTTATTCTCACGTGCTGACCGGTCAGGTTGACGTTGAGTTTGACGAAGGCGAGACGTTCTATCACGTGATTGAACCCGGCCAGCAAACCATCTACAACATGACGATGAACAACTCCACACCCGGTCCTAAGGATCTCGTGGCTGACACCTACGGCCTCAACATCTCCGGTGTGCCGATGAACTGGACGGCGAACCTCTACTTCGCCTCCAACCATTCGAGCATCTTCCCGGATACCCCAATCTTCCTGGAAGGTGGCGAGGACGTCCGCTTCTACATGCGCGTCCAAGCACCATCGATTTACCAGGCCAACGGGGACGAACTCGCAGAGATACGTGTCACTGCTCAGTCCTACAAGGACCCGGCCATTCAGAACGACCTCATCACGCTGACCTTGATGGACGTGGTGCACGGCATCAACCTCGATACCTCCCACAGCATGGCTGACATTGAACAGGGCGACACCGCCATCTTCTCCATCACCATCACCAACACCGGAAACGTTCACGACGCCTTTGTCTTCTGGGACCCGAACAGTCTCGAGGGTCAACAGGAATGGCTCCTACCGTTTGGATGGCAAGTGAACTTCCCCATCCGTGTCGAACTCGACCCTGGCCAATCGGTCACCAAGAACCTCGAAGTCTTCGTTCCGACCTCTGAAGACCCGGGTGCCTTCGTGATTTATGTGAAGGGCTGGTCAGAAGGCGAACCCATCAAGTCCGTTGAGAAGGGCACCTATGACATCCTCGAACTGGGTGTCTTCGTGTCGATTCGCTCAACGGGTAACATTGTGTTTGCCGTTGACGACCGCTCAGAACAAGTCAAGCCCGGCGAATGTGCTTCCTACGACATTGAAGTCACCAAGAACTTCGACAGCGGGGAACTCGTCTTTGCAACGCCTGGTGCGCCCGAAGCCAAGCCCGACGGCGTGGCCATGGACGCTTGGCGCCAGGAGAACTGGGTGGTCATGGTTGACTTTGCCAACGCCACCGGCTCAGCTGATGCAGGCGACGGTCTTGGCGATCCAATCGCTTGGACCATCCCCGGCAATGCAGACAAGGTGACCAAGCGCGTCACCGTTCACGTCTGTGCTCCGTACAACGCCACGGCTGGACTTGGTCCCGCCATCACGCTGAAGGGTTACCTGGATGGTTATCCACGTATCTCCGACTCGGCCATCCTGTCCACCAACGTGGAGCACGTGTTTGCCTTGGATGCAGGCATTGACCCTGACGTTGGCACCTCGATGAATGTGAATCCAGGCGACCAAATCACCCTGCCCTTTACGGTGACCAACGACGGAAACGGCCCTGACCGGTTCGACTTCCGTCTCGCTCGTGTCACGGACGCTTTCGGCGTGGACGTCATTTGGGACATCGACATTCCCCGAGAGAGCCTTCAGGAACTCTCGCCAGGCACCTACCAGGCCTTTGACGTGCTCATGAACGTGCCCGACCGCGTGCCAGCCGGCCAGTACACCGTCGTGTTGCAAGCCTTCTCTGAAGAGGTCTATCCCGACGCCAGCGGTCGTGACACCCGCATCCGAGACACGGTGGTGTTGACCATCACCGTGGATGAGTTCCACGACATGCAGATTTCAATGGATCCGACCGTTGACAACGCCGTTAAGACCTCCGCTCCAGGGCGAATCGTCCGGTTTACGTTCAACGTGACCAACAACGGCAACGTCCCCGATGTTCCAACCTTGAACAACCACACCGCTCAGCGCGACGGTGATTCGCTCCTGTGGAACGAACTCCCGGGCATGAACGTGCTCAGCAGCTGGGATGTTGACTGGTTCATCATGCGCCAAGTCAGTGCAGAACTCGTCGTTGAGGAAGCGTGCATTGTCATGCAATCCACCGCTTCTTCGTTCCCCGAAGATGCCTGTGTGTACCTCGAGGACATTGACGAGTGGCGCCTGCCCGAGATGGCACCTTACGAAACCATCACCACGGTGGCCGCTGTCAAGGTGGGCACTGACGCCAAGCTCGACACTCGAAGCATCGGTCTGAAGGTGGTCTCGAAGTTCGGCGACATGGAGAACGACGGCGACCATGACGATTCGCCTGCATGGAACGGCGACAACCTCGACACGAACGAGTTCATCGTCACGCTGCGACTGCGAGCACCCAACCTCGAAATTAAGGAGATCATCATGCCACCGTCCACCTCGGCCGAGGTTGATTCAACGATCCCGATCGGCATCATCCTGCAAAACACAGGTAACGTTCACGCTACGGACATTGAAATTGTCCTCTGCGAATACGACGATGTCACCGACGAGACCACCAAGGAGATTCGCAAGAACGGCTGCGACGAAGAACGCGTCGTCATGCGCCAAGTGGTCGGGGCTTTGCTCGCTCCCGATGACACCGAAGACGCCAAGGAGATCGAACTGTACCTGCTCTACCCGGTCACCGCCGGTAGCAAGGGTGTTTACGTCGTCGTTGACCCGATGAACGAAATCGTTGAGTCGGATGAAGGCGACAACGTGAAACCCATCCCGGAGCCGTTGGAATCCAACAGCCCGGTCCTCGATCTGGCCAAGGAAGTGGTCGGTAAGACGGCGCTGCCTTTCGCCGTCATCGTGTTGACCATTGCGCTGTTGGGCGTGGTCTACCTGGTGGGCAAGGGTCGCCGAGACGAAGTCAACAAGCGACTGGCCGAACAGTCGTCGCTCGTGTCGGTTCTCTCAGACGAAGCCAACGATTGAAGCGCATCACTTGGACTTCGGTCCGAGGTACCAGCGCAACTCGGTGTTGAGCGGAGCGGCAATGACTTGTCCTGAACGACGTGCAATTTGCTTCTCAAGCCTTGAGCGAAGCGCGGTGATGACATCACCCACATTGGCGTGGCCGACGAGCTCTTGCTGAACCAGTGCAGTGAGATCAAGACGGTCGCCTGTGGCTTCAACCATGGTTTGGATGATGCTCCGTTCCTCGTACGACTCGAAGTCTGCTTCAACCGCTGCAGAAACTCGCTGACGGACGTGCTGATGCAGAGAGATGAGGGCGTCTCGCTGGGCGTCCAACTCCTCGAGGACCGAGGCGAGCGTACGCATGTGAGCCAACCCTTCGGCCACAGCGATTTTCTTGCGGCCGCTGAGCGATTCAGCCACAGGCACGGAGGCCGGCGGCAGACTGCTCGAGAGGCGCATGGGGCCGCCTGCAGGCAATTTTCGCTCCTCGCAGCGGAACAGATCCGGGCCGATGTCAACGTGAATCGACATGGCGCGTTCCACGGCGTAAATCGTTCGTGGAGGTCCTCCCTTTTCTGATGGGACCTTCTTCTTCGAGACCATCCCGCCCTTCTCCAACTCTTTGAGGTGCTTGACCACGGCTGGTTGGCTGACACCGACCAGTTCCGACAATTGCATGGGGTAGTGGGGTTCGCGGGCGAGGCGTTCGAGGATCTGCCTTCGGACCTTGTTTTGGAGCAGGTAAAGTGCCTTGTCGATGTCGGTCATGCTTCTCAACCCGAGGTTGGGTAGTCAACCCCCCTCTATGAACGCACCGTTTCTCTACTGCTCGTCCCAATCTTTCCAGGCGTCGCTGTTTCCAGCGGTGGAAGAGTTGGTCGGCGCTCGCTTGACGGCCGTGGCCGTTCGTTGAACCGGTTGGGGTTCGGCCAGGGGGACGCCCTCGTCCCACGAAGCGATGGCGGCTGCGTTGGCTGCGTCTTGAATCGTTTCTTCGGGGGTGGTGCTTTGGTAGCGTCCCGTTTTGGCGTGGTCCTGCGCCCCTTCCACATCACCTCTCATCAGGGCGTAGACCTGTTCGGTGGTGAGCAGCGAGCCGGCCGCAACGTCCCGCATGCCGTCCACAAATTGTTGGGACGGCTGGCGTTCTGCTGTGTCGGCGAACGGTGGAGCAACCGCCTGTTGCTGTGGGTCGTGTTCGCCCTGTGTGAACAAGGTAGGGTGGTCGGGGTTCACGTCCGTGATGGGAATCAACTGTCCTTCGGGCCCCACCATCATGACGCGCGGGGCCTTGCTTGGTTTGGAAGCGACGTAGATGATGAGGGCCAAGGGCGTGGTCAACACGCCCAAGCAGCACATGGCGCCACCCAACACCAACCACGTGGACGACAACAGATCGCTCTGAATATCATCGACCGGGACCAACCAGCCGGACGTCTCCGCGCAGTCTTCTTCACACGACACGACAAGAGCGTACTCACCGCTCTCGTTGAGTTTCCAAGAGGCCACTTCAACGAAGGCTGTCCCGTCAGCGGCCATGGCCTGCCAGTCCAGCATGCACGAGCTTTCCTCAAGCGCTTCTCCCGCAAGGGATGAGCCCTCAACGCGGTGAAGTTCAACGTCCATGACAGGATCGCCCTTGAGTTGATAGAACCGGTAGCAGGAGCCGTTCAGTTCTCCCAGTGCATACGTTCCAGCACCCACATAGGGCTCATCGTGGTGTTGTTCCCTCGGGTCCATGGCAGCGTTGATGGTCGAGGATTGGCTCGACATCATGACGGCCCCAAGCAGCACCATGACAGCACCGGCCACGGCAAGGCGAAAGCCCCAGGGGGAACGCTTTGCAGGCTCAGGTGCTTGCATCATCGCTTTCCAGACCCTCTTCCTCCATAAGGCTCGCTGATGGACTCAAGCAAGCCCCAAGTCGTTCAGCTTCTCAGGGAGGTAGGTGTCGGTGACAAAGTCCAGTCCGTACTTGGCCAGCGATTGCTGCTCAGCTTTTTTGCCGAGGTCCAGCATCATGTTGATCTGTTCCTGCCACCACGAATCGGCAAACCGCGGGTCGGACAGTTCCGCCTTGAGCGCATCAACGTCTCGAGACGAGAGGTCGTCGCTGGGCAGGTCGTAGGCTTCGATGTCGTCGGACGTGATGCCGAGGTACGTGGCTGTGGGCGTGGCCAAGTATTCCGAAATGTGGGCGGTCTTGATAGCACCATAGGCGATGGAAGCGAAGATTCTGAACGACCAGGGGTCACCGTCGAGGAAGACCACCACGGGCAAGTCCCACTCTTCGCTCATCCGCTTGAGAATGCGACGAGTGGAACGAGCGGGTTGGCCCTTGAGGTGAACCAGTGCGCAGTTGTAATCCTCGTCAAAGCCGTTTTCGATGAGACGGTCAAACATACCACCGGTCTCGATGGCCATGATGAAATTCACATCGTGTTCAAGCAATTCGATCTTTTCTTCTTCCACGTTGTAGGGGACGCCGTAGCCCGAGTCGCCAACGTCGTCGCGCGCATTGATGCGCATCCATTCACCGCGGCGGTTTCGTTCTCGAATGGTTACGTTGCCAATCATACGGGCACCGTCTTCCTCAGGTCGGAGTTTGAAATCCTCTCGCAGGCATTGGGTCACGACTTCCAAATCCTCAGCGAGGTTGTTGGATTCGTTCTGAGAGGAAAACTTGCCAAGCCCCCAACTCTCTGAAATGTAGTACATCTCTCTGAGGGTGGAGGATTTGTTGGTGTTGATCATCTCTTCAATGAATTCCACGACGTGAAGGGCACGAAGCAATTGCTTGGCCGAGCCCAGGCTCGTTGCGTCTCGAACCGAACGCTTCTTGCCGTACTTGTAGACGCCCAGCGTCTTGTCAAACCCGATGTTGTTCTTGGTACGGACGGGCAGCGTCATGGTGGGTGGTTCGCCCTTCACGATTTTGTCGTACATCTCCGTCACCACTTCATGGAGTGCGGCCTTGGTTTCTTCTGGCGTGTGACTGGCGGACATCATGCATCACTCCCGAACCCCATCAGGGTTTGTTGGCCCGAAGGTTTGGGCGCCTCCTCTGCGACAGGCTCTGACGCAGGCGCCTCCTCGTCCCCGGCTGAGGATGGTTGAGGCGTTTCTGTAGAGGATTCAGCGGCGCCCTCCTCGCTGCCGTCTCCTTCGCCGGCTTCTCTCGCTTCTTGACGGCGAATTTCTTCGAGCAATTTCTCGTCCATCTTCGAGGCCCCGATGACCTCCTGGCTGCCGCGATAGAACACGTCGGTTTCCGTCCAATCGCCTCGTTCAAGGCCGCTGAGCGCATAGGTGATGGTCGTGGTTTGCCCTGGGTCGAGGGTGTCGAGTTTCCAAGCCCACACACCCGTCGCTTCCTTCCGTCCGCCTGTGGTGTTGTTCTCCATCGTGGCGCCTTCACGTTCAGGCCACGACGCCAGCAGGGTGTAGGCCCGAGCTCTCGAGGTGTAGTTGAACAGCGTGATGGTGACGTCCGTCATTTTGGTCGCTTTGTTCCATTCCGTGGAACTCTCGGCGATAACGGCGCCCATGATCCTCGTGATGGAGCCGGCCAAATCAGGGACAGGCCGCTTGAGGATGGCGGCCGATTTTTCGGCGATGGCTGGAATGATGTCGTTGACCAGCTCGAACTTTTCTTGCACCTTGACCATCTTTTTCTTCTTCTCAAGGTGCTTTCTGAGACCGCGTCCCATCTCGAGCATGGCCTTGCGAACTTCGTCCATCACTTCGCCGTTGTCGGCGAGGGCTTCCTTGGCTTCCGAGGTGAATTGGACGTTGGTGCTGGCGAGGTGAACGAGGATGGCGGCAGGTCCCTTGGGCACACCGCGACCACCGGCTTGATCGAGGCCGTACTGGCGCCAGTCCACCGATTCGATGGCTTTCGTGAGCAAGCATCCGCCCTGCTGGTACATCAGCGGCACGCGGTTGGCAAATCGAAGCACTTCGACGGGTTTGTCGGCGGCCATCCCGTCACCAAAGATGAGCCCAACTTCGACCTGGTAGGGGTTGCCTTGCGAGACGGTGGGTGAGCGCGTCATCGTGGTGACGAACCGTGAATCGATGGTCTTTGACAGCCCCTTCTTGATGAGCAATTCTTCAATGGGCGAGAGGCAGTTGGTGGGCGGGTTGAGCAGCTTGACTGGTTTGCCTCCGAGATGGCGCTCTCCCTGGAACGCTTCGAGCAGGGCGCGAATTTGGTCGGGCTTCATCAGCTTCGGTTTGGCTTTTTCATCGACCTCGGCGGCTTCGAGCAGTTGTTTGGCAGCACGGGAAGAGACGCCTGAGAAATTCTTGTACAGGAAGGAAGTCATGCGGCTGTCCGTGGATTCCGTGCACATGCGCTGCAACGTACCCAAGTGGATGCCATGCGGATGGGGCTTGATGCTCTCCACCTTTCGAGGCAGTCGCTCGGTCACCCTCGGCCAGTGGTGAACTTCACCGTCAGGGTCTTCGAACGTGATGTCGGCGTGGGGATTGACGATGCTGGTCATCCGAAGGTACTGGTAGACGCTTTGTCGGCCTCGCTGATACTTGGCCTTCATGCGACAGGTGATTTCGAGGCCGTGTTCCTTCATCTCGCCGTTGGGGAGTTCCCAGAGCTCCCGGCCTTCGTTGGTTTTCGTCGCCTTGTTCTTGCGAGTGTCCAGCCCGATATCGACGATGGCCGCTGAGGTTTCCGTGGCGATTTTAGAGCGAACGTGCGTTTTCCGGCCGGTCGTCAACTGGCTGTACATCACGACGCCGGTGATCCCGATGCCTTGCTGACCCCGAGACTGGCGAATGGCGTGGAAGCGAGAACCGAACAGCAGCTGACCGAACACCTTCTCGATGCTTCGCTTTGGGATGCCGGGACCGTTGTCTTCGGTTTGCAATTCGATGATGTTCTTCTTGTCGTCGACCTTCGAGATCTTGACGCGGATCTCCGGAAGAATACGAGCCTCTTCGCAAGCGTCCAGTGAGTTGTCAACGGCTTCTTTGACAGCGGTGATGAGGGAACGGGTGAGGGAGTCAAACCCGAGGAAGTGCTTGTTCTTCTCAAAAAATTCAGAAATGGCGACTTGCTTTTGGTTGCTTGCCATGCGTTCTGCGGTCCCTGCCATGGGTGTTCACCTCCACCGGTCCTCCTCCGTCTTGACGACGTCGGGCCGACAGATGACCGTCCCCGTCCTTTGAGGGATTATAATCTCCACAGGCGGAACCGCATGAAGAAGGGCAAAAAGCGGAGACAGCGAGGACTTCCGCTCACGCAAAGAGGTCGGGGGCCCACATGCTGATGTGACCGGTGAAGGCCGAAGCAGCCACGGTCAGCGGACTCGCGAGGTAGAGTTTCCCCGGACCGCTTCGGCCCTGGAAGTTCCGGTTGATGGCCGAGACCGTCACCTGTTCGGGGGTGATGGACACACCCGGTCCAGCACCGATGCACGCGCCGCAACCAGGGTCGATGAGCTTCACACCCACCTCGATGAAGAGGTCGTGCCAGCCCATGCGTTCGGCCAGCGCCTTGACTTGGCCCGAGCCGTATTGGATGTAGAAGTCGACGCCGTCCTTGACCGCCAGGCCGGCGTCCTTGGCCGCTTGACACACTTCGGCGTAGTAGGCGATATCGTCTTCCTTTCCGGCCGTGCACGAGCCACCGTAGGCGATGTCCACGGCGACGGTGCCGATGTCGGCGATGTTGGCGCCATTCGTGGGGTCGCTGGGAATGCCTTCGTCCGGGTTGCCCGGGTGGGCCACCATGGGGACAATGCAGGAGAGGTCGATGGTGTGGACGCCACCATCGTAGTGAGCGCCTTCATCGGGGGCGACCATGCGAGCGCGCTGCTCGTCTTCGGAGAGGTGGGGCTGAGCCTTCAGCATCCACGCCATGAGCGCATCGTCGGCCTCGCAGATACCGGTGCGACCGGAACATTCTGTGGCCATGTTGCACAGGGTGGCGCGTTCGTCAACCGACAGGGAAGCAAGGCCCGGGCCACCGAATTCCATGCTGCGGTTGAGGGTCAACTCCTTGCGAGCGTGGTCGGCGAGGATGGCGAGAATGACGTCTTTGGCCGTGCAGCCGTGGTGGAGTTCGCCCACGAGTTCGAAGCGGATGGATTCGGGGACTTTGACAAACGTGAAACCGGCACTGACGAGGTTGGCGTATTCGGTGGCGCCTACGCCCCACGTCAGGGCGTTGGATGCGCCGCCCATGCACGTGTGGGAGTCAGTGGCTTGGATGAAATCACCGATCTCAATGAATTCCTCTCGTGCGACCTGGTGGCAAATACCCGGTGAGACGCCGTCAACGGCGGAGTAGTCTCGCACGCCGGCGTGTTGCTGGAAGGCCACTTGCAGGTCTCGAAGGGTCTGCACCTTGTGCATGAAGGGCACGAACTTCGGGTTGTGCTGGGCGTAAAGCAGGTGGTCTTCGAACACGGCAAACTTGTCGGGGTTGGGCAGGGTGTAGTCTTCGCCGTATTCTTCCTGCAGGAAGGTGTGAACCTGAGCGGTGGTGAATTCGTGGGAGTAGCCGCCTTGGACTTGAGCGATGACGGGGTCGCCCGGCTTGACGCACTGACCGTCGGGCTGACCGACCAGGTTGCGGCTGATGATGTGCTCTGCCATCGTCATGGGGCGCTGGCCGGTGTTGAGCGGGGCGAGGTCCAACTCGCCGGCCTTGAGGGCCTTGGCGAAGGGGAACAGCCCGCCGTACTCCACGATGAGTTGGGTCACCGGGTCGTAGCGACCGGTGAATTCGCTCAGCGGGATGGATTCGCCGCTCTGCAGGCGCTCCAGCATGGCGTGGTCGCCCATGAGCTGACCGAGGTTGATGTTGTTGCGCTCGTGAATGGGCGCAAAGGAGGCGGCGATGACGATGTTGATGCCAGCCCAACGCTCGCACTGGGCGGCCGTTTCTCGGCTTGAGCCGGTGCCTTTGCGCTGGCCGGAGACGATGACTTCGAAGTTACCGTCCTTGAGAGCGTTTTCTCGGAACACGCGCAGACCGTTGTGCATCAGGCCGGCGTAGGCGTTTTTGGCGATCTCTGCGGGGTCGTGGTCAAAGCAGACCCACGCCGGCGTCATGACGTCGGTGTTGATGTCGTCGAGCAGATCGTCAACCGTCAAATCCTCCATTCGCAGGTCGAGGCCGTCGTAGAGCTGCTGCTTGATGAGGTCCAAGTCTTTGGTGAGGAAGAGCACGCGCTTCCCCGGCGTCAGGGCGATGTCTTGCGGTGGTCGGTTGCTGCCCATGATTCCCCCTCAAGCCGGTTCACGCGTCACCCGTTCATAATCGGTTCGGGGACACAAGGTGGCGTTGAGGGCCCGTCAAGCGTCCACGGACGCTTCACTGAACAACCGCAGCACGACCACACCGGTCACGATGAGGCCAATCCCGATGAGGCCGGCTGCGTCGATTTTCTGATCGTAGAGGACGAAGGAAACCAGGGTGATGGTCGCCACGCCAACGCCCGACCAGACGGCGTAGGCCACGCCGATAGGAATGGTGTCCAGCGTGAGGGAGAGGAAATAGAACGCCGCTGAATAACCAACGAGCACGACGATGGAGGGTACCAGGCGCGTGAACCCCTCAGTGGACTTGAGCGAGGCTGTGGCGACGACCTCAGAGAAGATGGCCAAGCCGAGGTAGACCCAGTTGTTCATGGGCAATTCTCGAGCCTCATGTATTTGAATTCACGGCGTTTTCTTGAACGAACATCCATGGTCCCGACACGAACAACATGCACCGGTTGGTTCATGTGGTTTGGTCCTGTAAGTCCAACCGTGCTTGCTGACCTGCTGTGCATGTTGACGTTCTTCGGGCTGGTCGTGTACTTCGGCTTGGTCCGCACTCGGCGGTTCCGAAGCAACTACAACACCATGCTTCTCGGGTTCGCGCAACAATTTGGATTTGAATTCAATCCCCATCATGCGTGGAACGGAACGGTGATGAGCGGCATGTTGGGGCCGTATCGATGCAACGTGTGGTTCGAAACAGTTCGACGAAGAAGCCGGAGAAACCGTTCGTCGATTTACATGCATGTCACCGTCGTCCGACGTTCTCCCCTCAATCTCGGCCTGTCCATTGCGCCCCAGGGGTTCCTCACCGAAGGCCTTCGTCTTCCCGACAGCATAACTGGAAATCAGGATTTCATCGTCGGGCATGATGCCTTCGACGCCGTCTACCGAATCAAGGGGTTCAACGAAGCGGCGGTTCGGGCGTATTTGACGCCCCATCGTGTCAACGCCATCATGCAAACGCAATCGGCGTTGGGCCCCTTGCAGCGCCTCTCCATCACCGATCAGGAAGTTTCTGTGCGATTTCCGGGCATCATGAAGGAGTTGCAAATGGTGGCCAAATCGACCAATGCACTGGGTTGGTTGCTGGAACAACTGGAAAGCGAAGCGCCGTCACCTGCTTGATGAAACATCAGCCATGATAACAGCGAAACCAACCAACCATTCAGCGTTTGAAATCGTCTTTCTACCACTTCTCAATTCACTTTCCTGTCTGAGACAACGAGGCGTCAAAATCAATCATCAAGTATAAATAGAAATTCCAAAAGGGGTTAAATAGGTTCGCACATCGATGCGAACACGTGTGGGATAAAAATGGATGATCAACAAGTGGAAGACATTGTCAAGTGCCCTGAATGTGGAAGCCGATCGCTCTCTCGAGACGAGACCCGTGGTGAAGTCGTCTGCGACGACTGTGGATTGGTGTTGGAAGACAACGTCATCGACCAGGGCGCGGAGTGGCGTGTCTTTTCCCCCGAACAAGGTGACCAGCGCGCTCGTACCGGTGCACCCATGACCGTGATGCTTCACGACAAAGGGTTGTCCACCGA
>TARA_B100000674_G_scaffold200151_1_pt1 | contig 13440 bp, 11 predicted proteins | sample TARA_B100000674 | Tara Oceans TARA_B100000674 (sample SAMEA2622759) | marine metagenome | biome: marine biome (ENVO:00000447); feature: surface water layer (ENVO:00002042); material: "saline water (ENVO:00002010), including plankton (ENVO:xxxxxxxx)" | depth 5 m
GATCACGAATGATCTGCACGACACCCGCCATGGATTCCGAGGTTGTTTCAAGATCGCCGCGCACTTCATTCGCCTGACTGGTCTTGGCAACGATGTCGGCCATTTCCACCTGAGAGCGCTGCATGCTCTGGCTGATTTCCTGAATGGCAGCGAACATTTCCTCGGACGCACTGGCAACGGCCTCTGCACTGGCACTTGAGGTTTCCGAAAGTTCTTTGACTTTCCGGCGGGCCGCAACCTGTTGGGTGATATCGGTTGCATATTTCACGACCTTGAAAGGACGGCCGGACATATCAAAGATCGGGTTGTAGCTGGCCTGAATCCAGACTTCCCGACCGCCTTTTCCAAGGCGCTGGAATTCGGCCACCTTGTATTCACCGCGGCGAAGCTCTTCCCAGAACTCTCTGTATTCCTTGCTTTTGGCCATTCGCGAGCTCACGAAAATGCTGTGATGCTTGCCCTGAATTTCGGACCGATTATAGCCCATCGTCTTTAGGAAGTTTTCGTTCGCCGAAATGATGGTGCCATCAAGCTCAAACGAAATCACCGCTTGTGACTTGTTGATAGCGTCAATCTGCCCGGCATGATCGGCAGCCTGCAGTTTAGTAGCCGTAATATTGGTGGCATATTTGACGACCTTGAACGGCCGACCGGCCATATCCATGATCGGGTTGTAGCTGGCCTGAATCCAGACTTCCTTGCCATCCTTGCCAAAACGCTGGAATTCGCGGGCAAGATGTTCACCGGCACGAAGGTGTGACCAGAAATCCTGATATTCCGAACTGTTTGCGTATTCCGGGGTTACAAACATGCTGTGATGCTTGCCGACGACTTCTTTTTTCGAATAGCCCATCGCATTAAGGAAGTTCGGATTGGCATTCAGGATATTGCCCGAAAGGTCGAACTCGATCACTGCCTGCGATATGCCAATGGCCTCAATCTGCCCGGCATAGTCGGTGGCCTGCAGTTTCTGCGCGGTGATATCGCTTGCGATCTTGACGACCTTATAGGTTTTGCCGGCCTTGTTCACGACCGAGTTATACGTCGCCTGAATCCAGACCTCCCGGCCACCTTTGGCAAAGCGCTGATACTCGGCCGTGAAATAGGCCCCGGCCTCCATATTCTTCCAAAACTTCTGATAGTCTTCGGTTTTAACGAATTCCGGATCGACAAACATGCTGTGGTGCTTGCCGCGCACTTCCGAAAGCTCATAACCCATCAGCTTGAGGAAATTCGGATTTGCGGTGATGATCGTGCCATCAACCTTGAACTCGATCGTCGCAAGTGACCTGTTGATCGCATTGATGACGTTTTTATCATCGGACTGGAAGCCGAACATGGCTGTCCCCCTTATAAGAACACACAGACCTACGCGCAGCGTGGACACGCTGCGCGACCAGCTCCCCCAAAAGAGCTGCAGCAATTGCCAGCACCCTCAAGCGTCCGGTGCCGACGGGATTTAATTTTTAACTGATCGTTTTAAACAAGGTCCCAAGGACGGTTAACCCGACCTGACCCAAGAACTCCGAATAAATCACAAACCATAAATTATCCGAATTATATCAAACACTTAATTAGTTATTTGATGCCTTCAGCGGTATACATATGGGAGCTACTTCAAGGATAAAAAGGGGGTGATTTATTTTATTGTAAATTGCCCGGCCAGCGCGTTGCGCGCGGCTTGATCATCAATCATACGCTGTATGAATTCGGCCCGCATGGGTTGCTTTGCCCGTTTTGCGAAAAGCGCCATGATTTCCCATTGAGCTTTGGCGGGATAACGCCTGTTTTCCGCGCGAATGGCAGACAGGGCATAAATATCGCCATGCTCGAAAACATGCCCGCGCACGGACTGGTACATCCCGATGTGATCGGGCTGCACACCGCAATCAAGTTCAAGATCACGGCCGTGCAGTTGCTGATAGCTGTAATGGGCAGGGACTGATTCGGTCACATGCATATGGGCAAGCTGCTGGGCTGTCAGCCAGGTTATTGAAACCCGGACGAGCGTACCCGGCGATGGTGCCAATGTTGCCGGAACCGCACCATAGCCGGTCAGGTGCGTGGAATAGACAATGTCATGATGTTTAAGCCAGCCATGGGTTACCGGAATTTCATCAGACAGGTTCTGATGGGTGAATTTCCGGCTGAGCTGAACCGGTGCACGGTTCGAACCCACGGCCAGAACCGGGGTACGGCCGCAGATCAGGTCTGGGACCTCGTCCGCGCCGACCTTGGAATACGCACCACCCTTAAACAAAAAGTCATGATCGGGTGCCGCATAGGGATACAAAAACGCGCGCAGGAGTTCCTGCGCGCGTGGATGCTGTTCGATCTGTTCGCGCAGCACGGGATCCGTGATGAGTTGCGCATCAGATAACGAAAACATGTCTGATCGGTCCGGCTTAGCCTTCTACGACGCGATAGCGATAGTTGCAGTCATCAACATGCTGCCATGCCAGTTTCGACCATGCTTTTTCTGCATCGCCGAAAGTCGCGAACGGGCCGTGGCGTTCTTCTTCGCCGCCAACCGGGTTTTCAAAGTCGGTGCTTTCATATTCGCCACCGACGACCCAGTATTCCTCAAGGCGTTCGATACGATAACGCGAATTTGCGTCGTCGACCGACTGCCAGGCCATTTTCGACCATTCCTGTTCCGCGTCTTCGAAGCTGCCAAACGGACCAATCTTGGTTTCTTCGCCAATTGGCTTTTCAAAACCGGTATCCTGATAGGTGCCCCCGATAACCCAGTATTTGGCCATCTGTGCGTCCTTCATGCTTTTGGTGAGTTGCCTGATCGCGTGTTGTGGGTCACGCGACTCAATTCCTTGCCCATGTATAACCAAATGATGCGCAGACCAAAACCGCAAAATTATGCATCCCCGTGCAACGCAGCATTGATCCTTCATGTAGGGATGGATCGATCCGGTTACAAATGACGTATTTGACAACAGCAAGGTTGTCCCGTTCCGTTCCGCGGCGTATGAAGACAATCAGGTTTCAAAGCTTTGCAGATGACAGGTGCCATGCCCTATCAATCCCTTCGTGACTTCATGGATGCGCTGGAAAAATCCGGCCGCCTTGTCCGCGTCACCGAACCGGTTTCCCCCAATCTTGAAATGACAGAAATCCAGACCCGCCTTCTGGCCGAAGGTGGCCCGGCGGTTCTGTTTGAAAATGTCGTGGGCGATGACGGCAAAAAATATGACATGCCGGTTCTGGTCAACCTTTTTGGCACGGTTGATCGTGTGGCGGCGGGCATGAACCGCAAGCCCGAAGAACTGCGCGAAGTCGGTGAAACGCTGGCGTTTCTTAAACAGCCTGAACCACCGGCCAGCATCCGCGAAGCGTTCTCCATGCTGCCGCTTGCCAAAACCGTTATGGCAATGAAGCCCAAAACGGTTTCCAAGGCGCCTTGTCAGGAAATCGTGCTTGAAGGCGATGACGTAGATCTTTCGAAAATCCCGGTTCAGTCCTGCTGGCCCGGCGAACCCGGCCCGCTGATCACCTGGCCGCTGGTCGTGACCCAAGGCCCAAGTGCCGGTGAAAAGGGTGGCGACAAGCGCGATGTCTTTAACCTTGGCATTTACCGCATGCAGGTACTTGGCAAAAACAAGACCATCATGCGCTGGCTGAAACATCGCGGCGGTGCACAGCATCATGCGCGCTGGAAAAAGGAAAAGCGTGATCCGCTGCCGGCCGCCATTGTGCTCGGCGCGGATCCCGGCACGATCCTTGCCGCCGTCACCCCGGTTCCTGATACCCTGTCGGAATATCAGTTTGCCGGTCTTCTGCGCGGCGAGAAGGTCGAGCTGGTCGACTGCATGACCGTCCCGCTCAAGGTGCCAGCCACGGCCGAGATCATTCTTGAAGGCTATGTCTCGCTTGATGAATACGCGCCTGAAGGCCCGTATGGCGATCACACCGGGTATTATAACTCGGTCGAAGACTTCCCGGTCTTTACCGTTACTGCAATCACCATGCGCAAAAAGCCGATCTATCTGTCGACCTTCACCGGCCGTCCGCCAGACGAGCCGTCGGTTCTGGGCGAAGCCTTGAATGACGTGTTCGTGCCGCTCTTGCAGCAGCAATTCCCGGAAATCGTTGATTTCTGGCTACCGCCGGAGGGTTGCAGCTATCGCATCGCGGTTGTGTCGATGAAGAAGGCCTATGCCGGCCATGCCAAGCGGGTGATGATGGGCGTCTGGTCGTTCCTGCGCCAGTTCATGTACACCAAATTCGTTATCGTCGTGGATGACGATATCGATGTGCGCGACTGGAAGGACGTGATGTGGGCGATCTCGACGCGGATGGACCCGGTGCGTGATATCACGACCGTCACCGATACCCCGATTGATTACCTTGATTTCGCATCGCCGGTTTCTGGTCTTGGCGGCAAGCTTGGCCTTGATGCCACCAACAAACTGCCCGGTGAAACCAACCGCGAATGGGGCGAAAAGATCTTTATGGAAGATGACATCATCGACCGTGTCGATCAGAAATGGGAACGCTATGGCCTGCCCGGATCGGGCAAGAAAATCTGGCGGGACTAACCGCTAGAAGCCGTGAAACACCATATCGAGTGCGTTGGTGAGGGCGAAGGTGTCTTCGAACTCACCAACTTTTTCACCAATTTCCGCCAGTCCAACGGTCGCGACAAATTGCGGTAGCAAAACCCAGTCGTCGCCCTTGTCATCGCCACTGATCCGTATGACGGGATTAAGCCGGTCGGCCGGGATGCTATATTCGGCAAGTGGTTTCAGAGGCACGACAACACGTGTCCGCAAATCAGATAGCAAATCCGACTGCACATCGACGATATAGCCATCCTCGAAACGGCAAATATCCCCCTTGGCCATCAGAATTTCCGGTGACGGGATAACGGTATGCCGTTTTTCGCGACATAGCTGTTGCTCGCCTCAAGGGCTGCCTTGTTCTGCTCTTTCCAGAGCTCCGCACGTTTCATCGAAATGGCATCGCGTAAACCTGACTCAGCAGAGCGCGAAATATTGATCCCGAGCTTTTTGGCTTCTTTCAACAATTCAGCATCAAGACTGACATTCGTTGGCTTGCGCAGTTTGGCTTTAACGTCTGCGGTCATTTCGCAAACTCCATGTGCATACTCCATGTGCATATTTATCCGCATACTTTAGCAGCAAACAGCTTCAAGCTCAATTTCTGAAGAACATCCAGTGATCGCCGTTTTCATCGGGCTTTTCGGAATAGTAGAACTGCGGCGCATCGCACATGAAATCATCAATGCGGATGGCGAAATTGCACATGTCCGCATCCCCCATGATTTCGGCCATATATTCCGTACTGTTTTCCTGCCAGCTCATCACCGGCGGCGCTGTTTCATCATAAACGCACAGCGCGAACTGTTCGGATTGCTCAAACGGGATATAGCGAATTTCGCTTTGGGCCGTACCACCATGATTGGTCACGAACAGCAGAGCGAATTGCGGCCCTTCGGGATTATCAAGATCGACCCAGCCGGCGATCCGGTCGACCACATCATCGCAAGTGAAATCACCGGTCAGCATCTGATGGCGATAGTTCCGGGCATATTGCCCGCCCTGCCAGCGCATCTCGCTGTAAAGCTGCGCGCTTGATACCGGGTCGGTCTGACCATTCGCATTGAGCTCCCAAACACCGCTATCTGCGCTGGTTTCGGGCTGCGCGGTTACCGGTTCTGCCTGTGTGTGATTGCACGCGGCCAACATCACCGAAACAGTGCCAGCTATCAGGCCATGTCTTAATAATCGCTTCGTCATCTCGTCCCCGTGCCATGGCATCTTTGGTGCCCATCTTGTGTGTTGTCGCCCACTATATCAGAAGCATTGGCGAAATCAGCATCGCCTTCACCCTTGCCCGCACACCAAACGAAAACCACCTTTGTCACAGGTCGTCGATCGCGCTTGCAAACGGGGTTTGTGTTTCGCCCCTATGCGAATGCGATCTCGCCGCCTATAACGTAAGAAATTCATTCAAAGACCCATTTCGAGACAAGGGAGCCTCCATGCCCAAGACCGACATGACACTTGATCGCATCAATGACCTGCTGGCACAGGCAAAGAAAGCCGGTGCAGACGATGCGGATGCCGTTTATGTCGAAGGCACTTCGCTTTCGGTTGCCCAGCGCCTGGGCAAGATGGAGAAGCTTGAACGTTCCGAAGGGGCTGATCTTGGCCTTCGGGTTCTGATCGGCAAGAAGCAGGCAGTGGTTTCGTCATCTGATACCAGTGATGCAGCGCTGAATGAGCTGGTCGAACGCGCCGTCGCCATGGCAAAAAATGCGCCGGAAGACCCCTATTGCGGGATCGCCGACCCAAGTGAGCTTGCCGAAAGCTTTGATGTCGAGGCGCTTGAGCTTTGTGAACCGGGCGAAGTTGATCAGGATAAACTCATCGAATGGGCAAGCGCCTGTGAAGAAGCCGCCCGCTCGGTCGAGGGCATTACCAACTCCGAAGGATCAGAAGCCGGTTGGGGCCGCCATCAGATCACGCTGGCCGCGACCAACGGATTTGCCAATTCCTATGCCGGGTCGGGCAGCCATATCTCGGTCTCCGTTCTGGCAGGCACCGGCACGGGCATGGAACGCGATTATGATTATGACAGCGCGGTCTTTTCGACCGATCTTCGCGATCCGGTCGATATCGGCAAGAAGGCGGCTGAAAAGACCCTGCGCCGCCTGAACCCGCGCAAGGTCAAAAGTGCGCAGGTGCCGGTGATTTATGATCCGCGTGTTTCGGCCTCGATCGTTGGGCATCTGTCCGGTGCGATCAACGGATCAGGCATTGCGCGTGGCACCAGCTTCCTGCTTGATGCCATGGATAGCGAAATCTTTGCCCCGCATATCAACATCATTGATGATCCGCATCGCAAACGCGGGCTTCGCTCCAAACCGTTTGATGCCGAAGGGGTGGCAAACCAGAAACGCCATCTGATAGAAAACGGGGTTCTGAAAACCTGGATCATGGATCTGCGTTCGGCACGTCAGTTGGGTCTGAAATCGACTGGTAACGCATCACGTGGTGCCGGAAGCCTGCCGGGACCCTCGACCACCAACCTTTACATGGAACCGGGCACTATTTCGCCCGAAGACATGATCAAGGACATCAAATCGGGCCTTTATATCACCGAGATGATCGGCAGCAGCGTTAATGGTGTCACGGGTGACTATTCGCGCGGTGCGTCGGGATACTGGATTGAAAATGGCGAGCTGGCCTATCCGGTGTCGGAAATCACCGTGGCCGGGAACCTGAAAGACATGTTCAAGACGGTTGTCCCCGCAAGTGACCTGACCTTCAAATACGGCACCAACGCGCCCACCCTTCGCATTGATGGCATGACGCTGGCCGGGCAGTAACACCGGCCTTTGATACCATTCGACCAAAAAAGAACGCCCGGTCCATGTGGCCGGGCGTATTCAGTTTGGGTACTTGGGAGTTTCGGGTAGCCCGGTCGCGGTGGTGACCTAAGCTGCCCGAATGGTACTGACAAAGCTGTCAGTCGCACCTTTCAGGGTGGTAAAGTTCTCAGACAAGGTGCTTACAGCGGTCAGAACGTCACTTGACGCTGTGCCCGCCTCGGTTACGGCCTGAGAAACCGTAACAATGTTGGAGCTCACAACCGTTGCACCGGTTGCGGCTTGTTCGATGTTAAAGGCGATCTCCCGGGTCGCTGCCGACTGCTGTTCCACGGCAGAGGAAATCGACGCAACGATGCCTTCCATTTCGCTGATGGTTTTGCTGATCATGTCAATCTGGTTGGCAGCAAAACCGGTACGGCTTTGAACACTATTGACCTGTGCACGGATTTCCTCGGTCGCCTTGGCGGTCTGAGCCGACAGGGTTTTGACTTCGTTGGCAACAACCGCAAAGCCCTTCCCGGCATCACCGGCACGCGATGCTTCGATCGTCGCGTTCAGCGCGAGCATATTGGTCTGATCAGAAATATCGCTGATCAGTTTCAGAACCTGATCGATATTGTTCGATGCTTCGACCAGTTCCTGAATACCACGCATGGTTTCACGGGCCTGATCAACGGCCTTTTTGGCCACCTCGGTCGAGAAGACGACCTGACGGTTGATTTCCTCGATCGAAGAATTGAGTTCTTCTGTTGCGGACGCAACAGAGTCCACATTGCCACTTGCCTGTTCACTGGCAGATGCGACAGCCGTTGTCTGTTCGGACGCGGCATTTGCGATCTGCGACATACCGGTTGCAGTTGCCTGCAGCTCCACAGCGGCGGCGGCAACAGCCTCGATGATACTGCCAACACTGGTGGTGAAGCTGTCTGCCGTCTGATTCATGAACAAACGCTGCTGTTCCTTGGTCCGTTCTTCCTGTGCACGGGCTTCGGCTTCAAGCTCGTCATTGCGAAGCGCGTTGGTTTTAAACACCTGAACCGCTTTTGCCATCTGACCAATTTCGTCCTTGCGGGTTTGCCCCGGGATATCGACCGTAAGGTCATGATCGGCAAGTTTGCGCATGATCCCGGTGATGGCAACAATCGGACGTGACAAACGATCACCCATGACCCAGGCCAGGATCATGCCGAGGACTGCACCACTGATTGATGCGATCAGAATTTCGTTTTCAGCCAGGATGATTTCGGCAACGACCTTTTCAAAGACGTTGTGTTCTGCAACGGCGAGTTCATGTTTCAGGGATTCCGCATCGGCAATGATGCCTTCGGATGCTTCGCGCATCGTGCCATGCACGGTGGCGACAATTTCCAGCTCGTCGGCGCGCACCTTGTCAAACACCAGACGGTAATCGGCAAACAGTTCCTTGGCTTCGTCAAGGACAGCAGAAAGTTCGCCAGAAAGCGGCTGATCACCAATGCGGGTCAGTGCGGTTTCAAGCTTGGCGAACTCATCAGCGGACTTAGCGCCGAAACTATCGTCCTGTCGGCCAATCAGGATATTGGCGTAAAGCCGTGCCAGAAGGGCATGCTCACGTGCCGCAACGGAACGTTTGAGAAGCTCCATATCGCCGGTGTTCTGCGCATGGGTTACAAGCTTGTCGAGATCGGCAACAATCTTGATCCCGTCCGGTTCAAGGCGATCAAGGATCAGGGAATGATATTCGTCGCTCAGGCTTTTGGCCGCAGTGAAGCTGGCAAGATAGGTTCCAAGTTCGCCTGAAATTTGCTTGATGCGGTTGCGGTGTTCCTCAGCAACAAACTGCGACTGAGCGTCTTTGAGCATCAATTCAAGCTGTTTGGCATAGGTGAAGACTGCTTCGGCATCTTCCGGGTCCGCCGTATTGGCGAATTCGCGGGCATGACTGTTAAAGCGCAAGAACTGGGTTTCGATTTCTCCGATCAGCGATGCCTCTTCGACGTAAAGGGCATATTCGTCCACATCGTGCGATACGGCGACGAAGGTGAAATAGGCAAAACCAAGTGCGGCAATCAGAATTGCCAGAACCACAGCAAAACCAGCCAAAATTTTTGATTTTATTTGCATGTCAGCCAACATACCTGTGTTGAGAACCAAAGCAGAGGACCCCGAAACCATCATCAAACTCCTTGGAAGGCGCGACATTCGTCTACGCTCACTGCTGCGATCTAATGGAATTTCCCCCGCTCCCAATATCCTCAAATGAGGAGGCAATATTTGCTGCCATTGCCCTAAGATTAAAGTAGGAAAAGGAAATTCAACTTCAAGGACCTAATCCCTTTGCATTACAAAAAGATCATAAGCCACACGACACAAGGGTTCGCGCCCGATCAGGGCACAGGATGGCAGCCGCGCAGGAAGCGCGTTAAAATTTTTGAAATTCAAATGTTTCCTGGTGCCTAATCCGCGGCGATCCGAAGCATATCTTGCGCCGGTTGGTCTGTTTTGGCGGTCAAATCGGCATAGGCCGGTGGCACCATCAAGCGCACCGGATAGGGTGACAAGCTGATTTCACACGGCAATTTACCGGCACTTTCCCCGTCAATCTGAAGCGGTGCCGGACCGCAGTGGCTGGTGATCGTGATGCGCTCAGACCGAACCACCGACACATCACTTTGGGCATGCAAACGATTAAGTGTCAGCGCCAGACCATAGCGTGACAGGGCTCCAATCCCGTTACCAGGCATCATCACCACATCAAGACTGTTGGCGGTAAGGCTGGCCTCGGGCGAGATAATGAACGCCCCGCCATAATGGCGTGCGTGAGTCACAACAACGCCGGACACACGGTAGTTTTCCCGACCAATATTGACTTCAAAATCGCGATGGCGCGGGAAGAAGATATTGCGAAGTCCTTCAAGGACGTAGGCCCCCTTGCCAATCAGGCGTTTAAGACGCAGCGACACATTGGCGACTGTGTCGGCATCGGCCCCCATGCCAACCATCAAAAAGAACGCCCGACCATTGACCAGCCCAGGGCGCACCCAGACCATGCCGGGATTATTGATATACTCGGCAATCGCGCGTGCGCGGATTTCAAGCCCGACCTCGACCGCCAGCACATTGGCCGTCCCAAGCGGGATGATGCCCAATGGCGGCACTTCGTGGCCTTCAATCTGGGCATCAAGCAACCCGTTAAGGGCTTCGTTTAGGGACCCGTCGCCACCAGCAACAAACAGGCGTTGATGGGCCCGCACCTTGCGCGCCAGTTCGCGGGCGTGACCGGGATGGGTGGTCTGAAGCAATTCCACCTTGATGCCGGCATGCTGCAATATCTGGGACAAAAACCGCTGTTTATTGCCCCCTGCGCGTGGATTGAAGATGACAGTCACATCCGCTTCGGTCATTTGGACCTACTTCCGAAATAAAAATGAAATAAATTTTTCATGCGCTCTATCATATGAAATAAAACATGTAACAGTTGCTTTACAGAACCGCGAAATTTCTGTGAACGGGTTATATAATCGATCGATTTGTTTTAAACGGATACTGGTTTGGGACAGTATTCGGCAAGACAAATTGTCGAATTCCAACCATCCTTTTGGCAGGATACGGAGGAGCGGCAATGACAGCGATGACGCTGCAACCGCATTACCGCACGGTCTGGATTTCGGACGTCCATCTGGGGACACGTGGATGTCAGGCAGACCTTCTATTGGATTTCCTCAATGAAGTAACGGCAGACACCTATTATCTGGTAGGTGATATCATTGACGGCTGGCGCCTCAAGAAAAGCTGGTACTGGCCGGAAAGCCACCATGCCGTAATCACGACAATCATGGAAAAGGCAAAGAATGGCGCCAAAGTCATCTTCGTCCCCGGAAACCATGATGAATTCGCCCGCGAATTTGTCGATATGACCTTTGGCCATGTCGACGTTAAAATGAACGATATCCACGTCACCGCCGATGGCAAGCGCCTTCTGGTCATTCACGGCGATGAATTTGACGGGGTCGTCAAATATGCCAAGTGGCTGGCTTACCTTGGTGACACGGCCTACAATCTGGCCATCGCACTTAACCGCTATTTCAACGGCATTCGCCGACGTCTCGGATACGGGTACTGGTCGCTTTCGGCCTATCTCAAGAACCGGGTCAAGAACGCGGTTCAGTTCATCTGCAATTTCGAAAATGCCGTCGCCCACGAAGCTGCCAAACGCAAGGTGGATGGTGTTGTCTGCGGGCATATCCATCACGCGGAGAAACGCGAGATCGGCAATGTCCTGTATTGCAATGACGGTGACTGGGTCGAAAGCTGCACGGCTCTTGTTGAAGACAAGGATGGCAAGCTTGAACTGCTGCACTGGGCTGAAATGCGCCAGATGGCGATGAGCCATTCAAGCCCCGGCCACGATGCCGTTGGCGCACCGTCGCTTGGCCTTGGCAAACTGATTTCCATGTTCCGTACCGCCCACAGCGCGGGCAACTCTGCATCGGGTTCTTCGAAAAAGGGCAATGATGCACCGATTGGAAAGACTGCATGAAAATACTGATCGTAACCGATGCCTGGTATCCGCAGGTCAACGGTGTTGTCCGTACCCTTGAAACCGTACGCGGCGAGCTGGGCGAGATGGGGCATGATGTCCATGTCATCTCGCCCGATCAGTTCAAGACCATCCCCTGCCCGACCTATCCGGAAATCCGGCTGGCCCTGTTTGCCAAACGCAAAATGGCCAAGATGATCGAGGCCCTTCATCCGGTTGCCATTCACATATCAACCGAAGGCCCGCTGGGTCAGGCCGCCCGTGCCTATTGCCTGAAAAACAACATTCCGTTTTCAACCGCCTATCACACGCGCTTCCCGGAATATATTCATGCCCGCTGGCGTTTGCCGCTTTCGATCCTGTATCGCGGCATGAAGCATTTCCACGGCAAGTCGCAATCGGTGATGGTGGCGACCGAAACCCTGCGTCAAGAACTGGCGGGCTGGGGTTTCCCGAACCTTCATATCTGGTCGCGCGGTGTGGATCTTGATCTGTTCCGCCCTCGGCCAAAGGCCAGCTTTGGCGATTTCCCGAAACCGCACTGGCTGTTTGTTGGCCGTGTGGCGGTGGAAAAGAATATCGGCCATTTCCTTGATCTTGACCTGCCCGGCACAAAGTTCGTAGTTGGCGATGGCCCGCAACTGGCCGAGCTTAAGGGCAAATATCCCAACGCGCAGTTTCTGGGTAAAAAGGTTGGCGAGGAACTTGCCTCCGCTTTTGCCTCGGCAGACGTCTTTGTGTTCCCAAGCAAGACCGACACATTTGGCCTTGTGATCCTTGAGGCACTGGCATCGGGCACCCCGGTCGCCGTCTTCCCGGTTCAGGGTCCCGCGGACATCGTGCGTGGCACCAAGGCCGGTGCAATTGACGCGGACTTGCGTGAAGCAGCTCTGGCCGCGCTGGGTCTTAAAAGCGAAGATGCCCGAGCGCTGGCCGAACAATATAGCTGGCGCAACTCCGCCAACCAGTTCCTGCACAATCTCGCACCATTTTCCGGCGGGTTTGACGGGGTTGAGGCCATCCGGATCTCACTGGATGACGCGGCAAACGCCAGTCCGGCAACGTCAGCGGCAGCTGCCCCGGATCATGATGCGGACACCACCGCAGGCAAGGCACCTATTGGGCAACCAGCCCAATAGGCTACTTGGCTACCGATAAAGACTTTTACGCAAGGTGCGGTAGGCCCAAAGACCGTTAAGCGCATCCGTACCCAGCCAACGCCGGAACGGGCGAAGTATCAGGTAGACCGGACGCAAGAGCCGGATCACCTTGCGCAGCGGCACCAGTTGCCGGGCCTCTTCACCAGCGGCCTGCACATAGGCCTGCCAGCCGGCACGCAGCAGTTCGGGGCGTTTTTTGAATTCGCGCTGGATGGAAAAGACAAACAGCAAAACATCACGCGCCTGCGCGTCAATCAGCGGCATGCGGGCGTTCGGATCTTCTTCAAAATCGATAAAACCGATCTGGCCATCTTCACGCAGGGTCATGTTGCGCAACAACGGCGCGCCATGTGCGATGCCTTCGCCGTGCAAACGTGCGAGTGCTGTAC
>TARA_B100000674_G_scaffold347703_1_pt1 | contig 13430 bp, 11 predicted proteins | sample TARA_B100000674 | Tara Oceans TARA_B100000674 (sample SAMEA2622759) | marine metagenome | biome: marine biome (ENVO:00000447); feature: surface water layer (ENVO:00002042); material: "saline water (ENVO:00002010), including plankton (ENVO:xxxxxxxx)" | depth 5 m
TTCGGAGATGTTGGAACCAGGCAACTCCGAAAATTGTCTCAACAAATCCAGAGTCACCCTGCGCAAAATAGAGGCCTCTTCCGGTAGCGATTTTGGCAAAGGTAGTTTCAGTGTCTTGGCCAAGCCGGATGGGGTCGGGATCGTAAATGTAGCAGGTAGAACAAATGCGAATAATTCAAGAACATCGAATGCTTCGAATAGATTGAGGCCTAACCGACCTGCTACAACAGGCATATGACACAAGATTGGTCGTTTGCCCTCAATTATTCGTGATCTTGCAACCTTCAAAGACAGTTCCTGAATTTCGCCGTCCTGTGTAAGCCACACTGCAGAGGCCACTCCAGCAACAAGAATTGGTGCTTCTTCTAATCGGGAAGGGTTATTCGTAACCATTAATATTATTATAGCGAAAATTCGCAAATATTTAAAAACCGAAACCACATTGACGCCAGCACGTCTCCTCCATACTGTCCAGTACATAGTGGAGTAAAGCATGATCCTTGATAAAGAAATTTCAGAAAAAGCCAAGGCATGGCCTTTCGACGAGGCACGCCGTCTTCTTAAACGTATTAAGAAAAAAACGCCTAAAAAAGGCTATGTCCTTTTCGAAACTGGCTACGGACCATCTGGCTTACCACATATTGGTACGTTTGGAGAGGTGCAGCGCACAGCAATGGTACGACAAGCTTTTCAACAAATTTCAGACATTCCAACGAAGCTTATTGCTTTCTCAGATGATATGGATGGATTTCGTAAGGTGCCGGAAAATCTGCCAAAAAAGGAAATGCTACGAGAAAACCTTCATAAATCGCTGACAAAAGTTCCAGATCCATTCGGTACGCACGAGAGTTTTGCCCACCACAATAACAACAAACTACGGGAGTTTCTGGATCATTTTGGTTTTGACTACGAATTCAAGAGTGCAACCAAGAGTTACTGCACGGGAGAGTTTGATGCCGCCCTATGCCGCATGCTGGAGGTCTATGACAAGGTGATGGGCATTATGCTGCCAACACTTGGAGAAGAACGAAAAAAAACTTATAGCCCATTTCTGCCAATTTGCCCCGAAACCGATCACGTGTTGCAAGTTCCTGTTCTCGAGACCAACCCCAGTAGGAACTCAATTGTATATCTTCGAGCTGATGGAAAAAAAATCGAAACTGAGGTAACAGGTGGAAAATGCAAGCTGCAATGGAAACCAGACTGGGCAATGAGGTGGTATGCATTTGAAGTTGACTATGAAATGTCAGGTAAAGACTTATTAAACTCGGTTCAGCAATCGGGTCGAATAACAAGAGAATTGGGCGGCAAACCTCCCCAAAACCTGACTTATGAACTATTTCTTGATGAGCATGGGGAAAAAATCTCAAAATCACGTGGCAACGGCCTAACGATTGACGAATGGCTGACCTACGCTCCCCAGGAATCTCTCTCTCTATTCATGTATCAGAAGCCCAAATCTGCAAAGCGACTTCATTTTGATATAATTCCTCGCAATGTAGACGAATATTTCAATTTTCTTAATAAATTCCCCTCAGAAACACCAAGCCAACAAATTGAAAACCCCGCATGGCATATCCATGACGGAGCCCCTCCAGAAAATGATTCCCCCTTAACCTTCGCGATCCTATTAAACTTGGCGAGTGTGTGTAATACAGAAGACAAGACTGTTTTATGGGGTTTCATTACTCGTTACGCGCCAAATGCCAGCCCTGAAATGAATCCCACTTTAGATTCGCTAGTGGAATATTCAATTCGCTACTACAAAGATTTTGTCAAACCTGCCAAGAAATTTCGAAGCCCTTCAGAGCAAGAACGTGCGGCCCTTATTAAACTGGCAAACATGCTAGAGAGCGTAGGCCCAGGTACGTCTGCAAAAGATCTGCAGAATAAAGTATTCCAAGCGGGTAAAGAAAGCGGTTTCGAAAATCTGCGACATTGGTTTAAAGCTTGCTACGAAGTGCTTTTCGGACAAGAGCAGGGCCCACGCATGGGATCCTTTATAGCGCTGTACGGCGTTTCTGAGACAGTCAATTTGATTCGCGAAGTGTTGGCTGAGACAGACGCAACCTAAGAAAAAACTAATATGTGACCAAAGGCGCTTTCCCTAGTTGTTCATTAGCTGATCCAAGTGTACGTTCAACTGCTAACGCTGCTGCAAGAAGCGTTTTGTCTTCTCCTTTACGGCCGATAAATTGAAGTCCCACGGGGAAACCAGTGGAGTCCAACCCTGCAGGTATTGTGATCGCACACAAATTTAACAAGTTGACTATGGAGGTATTGCGCAGCGCAATCATGTTCAATTGTCGATACAAATGTGGCTCTGACACCTCACGGATTGTTGGTGGACTTATTGGAACTGTGGGCCCCACCAAAACATCGACGTCCGATAAGACCTGCTCTACTTCTTTTGCAAGCATTGTTAGTCGTTGCAACCGATGATCGTAATCAGAGGCTGAGATGTTCTCCATGCGCTCAAACCGAGACTTTACGTTTGGATCCAGCGTTTTTTTCCAATCAGGGAATTCCTTGTTAATCAACGTCGCAAATTCCGGTGCAGCAAGCCCGCCCTTAGAGAAGATCTGTCCTGCCTCAGAAACTGCATAACAAGTTACTTCTGATAACTTTGCTCCCTTCTTTTCGACAGCACGCATCGCTCTAACCGCTACTTCCGCTATGTTCGTTTCACAACAATCAAAAAACCAACTGCATATGCCCATCTTCAACCCCGACACGTCTTGCAAGCGCAAGTTCGTCAAGAATTGGTCAAACGGAATATTGGTCTCCGGGTCAATGACCGAAAACATCACCACTGCGTCAGAAACTGATCGAGTTATTATTCCAGGGGTATCTAAAGAATGACTTAGCGGAACTATACCTCTAGTCGACCAACGATTTTTTGTGGTCTTTAATCCAACGGTCCCCGTAAAACTAGCTGGCACTCGCACAGACCCAGCTGTGTCACTTCCTAAAGCGGCTAATGCGGAACCTTCTTGTATGCTGACACCAGATCCAGAGCTCGAACCCCCTGATACGTGGGGTTCATCAATACTCCATGGATTCACAGGTGTTGGCCAATGAGGGTTTGTACCCAAACCACCGAATGCAAATTCAACCATATGTGTTTTACCCATAAACACGGCGCCAGCATTCCTCAAACTTTGAATCACTTCCCCTTCAGAACACCATTTCTTAGGCAGCGGATGGGGTGTGCCGGCATACGTTTCAAAGCCATTCAAACCAAACAGATCTTTAATTGAAACCGGAATCCCGCTTAAAATTCCCGCATTGTCGTTTGTCACTGGTGACCAATGACGATAGGCACGCAATCTTTCTTCATGTTCACTGTAGCGAGAGGACGCAGTTTCAATCATTCTGTCTTTCAGAGAAGGATTATTAGTTATCTTAGGAATTAGTTTCTCTAAAGGTAAATCAAAGTCACCAGGCATCTATTTCTCTATATGATTTTCGGTTAATAGTTGTAGTTTATAGACGCAATTTTACATCGAAGTAGAAATGTGACCTAGGCTTTTAGGACGAATCATTTTGTTCATGCGCGTATGACAATCATTTATCACATCGCTCGTGAGCCTGATTGGCGGGCTGCACAAGGTTTAGGCTTCTACAAAGGAGGAGACACATTCGACAAAGAAGGTTTCATTCACTTTTCTAACGCCAAAGAGATAAGAGCGAGTGCAGAATTGTATTACCAGGGCATGGCAGATCTGCTGTTGATTGCGGTTTTTGACTGCAAACTGGGAACAGCGCTAAAGTGGGAGAGATCTCGCGAGGGAAAATTTTTTCCTCATCTATATGCGTATTTAGACCCATCTGATGTAGAATGGGTCAAACCACTGCGTTTGGGAAAAAACGGCTTGCACATATTCCCTACTTTGGAGTGATTTAAAATGGACCTGCCATCCACAATCATGCCATTTCTGCGTCGGATAGACCCGGAACATGCTCACCGTCTCACCCTTGGCGCCTTAAAAATAGGTTTTGGATCTTCTGATCCTTATGCAGATCAAAGGTCCCTTGCAATCGAAGTTGCTGGCCTCTCCTTTGAAAATCCAATAGGCTTAGCGGCCGGATTTGACAAAAATGCAGAAGTTATTAGCCCGATGCTAAAAGCAGGGTTTGGATTTGTCGAAACAGGTACAGTTACGCCAAAACCACAGAAGGGTAATACCAAACCTCGTGTTTTTCGGCTTCCCGAAGACGAAGCGATCATCAACCGACTCGGCTTCAATAATCAGGGACTAACGCCTTTTACAAAACGACTCCAGGCGCACAAACTTAATATTGGCATCGTAGGTGTTAATATCGGGCACAATAAGGTTTCGACAGACCCCATCTCCGATTATATTACCGGTGCCGAGGCGGTGTCTCCATTCTGCGATTACCTTACCATCAATGTATCCTCCCCAAATACACCGGGCCTTAGATCATTGCAAAACAAAGAAAAGTTACATCGCCTGATCGAAGTAGTATTAAAGGCTATAAACAAAAAAAACAAACCGGTCTTTGTGAAAATAGCACCTGATCTCACTAAAGTGGAAAGAAGCGATATCGCAGATGTTGCTATTAATTCTGGCATTGCGGGATTAATTGTCTCTAACACGACCATAAAACGCGATGCCGGTTTAAAAAATCCTCTTAAAGCAGAAACGGGAGGGCTCAGTGGAAGACCATTATTGGGCCCCTCAACAGAATTGCTGTCAGAAATGTATGTTCAGACAAAAGGTAAAATTGCCTTGATCGGGGTAGGCGGCATAACTTCGGGTAGTGACGCATATGAAAAGATTTGCGCTGGCGCATCACTTGTCCAGCTTTACACGGGGCTTATTTACCACGGCCCCAAATTAGTGCGCCGAATTAAAGATGATCTTGCTACTGCGCTCAAGCAGGATGGCTTTAGTTGCGTAGCTGATGCAGTCGGCAGCCAAGCAAAATAAACTACAGCACTTGCCCCCAACCCAATCGCTGCGTAACCTCTAAGTGATTCTGTAGTAGTCATAACCAACCAAGAAGCATCTACGCATGTCGATCCAGTTTCACGCTCTTATCTTTAGTTGCTATTCCGCGGCATCGGTTGTTGCCATGTTCGTTTTACCAAAATATGTTCACGGTCTTAGTCATTCCACCTCTATACTTTTCGGGTTGCTATTTATCTTCGCCGGAATTCTTATCCAGGAAATATCTTCTCGCACTGCTAATGAGCGACAGGCTGTGAGGCGTCTCATCGTACTGCGAAAAGCGTACAACCAAAATCAAAAAGATTTGGAGCGTAATAGAGACGAACTCAGGCGAGTTTACGAAGTGCTAGAAAATTTCAAATCAAAAGGTGATGCCTCACAGACACCGGGCGATATTGAGGAAGTTGCATCCGAGGTAAGGGTTCTCCACGGGCTCGTCGAGCAGCTCTATTCCTCTGGCAAAACTGATACCCGACCAATTACGGCGGAATCACTTGATGTTGACCCTTCTGCAGAGCAGGGATTTAAATCACCCAGCGTCGGGGCTCGGGATGTGAATGACATAAGCCGCGATCTTTTAGTAGAAATCATGCGCGATGCCCTTCGGCATAATCGAGTGGACCTGCATCTTCAGCCCATTGTCACTCTACCACAACGTAAGCTGCGGTTTTTCGAAAGCTTTATATATATCCGATCAGCTGACGGTGAAGTTATTTCTCCGCTGCAATATGAAGGAGCGGCAAAGGAAAAAAATCTTAGCCTTGCGATTGATAACATGCTTCTTTTTCGAAGCGTGCAGTTACTGCAGAACGCCCACAAACGAAATTACTCAACTGCATTTTTTTGCAATATTTCGGCTGACACGTTTGGTGATCAAAAATTTTTGTCAGACTTCATCGAGTATCTTGAGATTAATCGGAACATGGCTCCGTGTGTGGTCTTTCAGCTTTCCCAGTCTGATCTGGCCAGCCGCGCAGATGACACGGGCCCGGACCTTCAGCGATTAGTAGATGTTGGCTACAGACTATGTATGAATGAGGTTACCGATCTAAACTTTGATCCTACTGGTCTAGCCCGGCTTGGATTCCGATTCGTAAAAATACATGTAAGCCACTTGCTGAAAAAAAATACAATGCCTACACCCGAGTCCATCTCAAACATAAAATTATCCCTTGATGAAGCCGGTGTCGATCTTATCATTGATGGCATAGAGACAGAACAAGAGCTGATTGAATTACTCGATTTTAATATTGATCTAGGACAAGGCTATCTTTTCGGCGAGCCCCGTATGAGTAAAGATCCAAGCGATGATACCAAACCTCCGGAACTACGTGTGGTTTAGTATGAACGAATTTAACCCAGTGCACTTCACATCACAATGATCCAACCCCGATATATAAAAGTCGTGTCAGACCTGAGGTGGAAATATGACTTATTTATTCTTGATCAATGGGGTGTTTTACATAATGGTGCCAATGCGCACCAAGGCGCAGCAGATGCAATGGCCAATATAAAATCAGCCGGGAAAAAAATTATTTTAGTTTCTAATTCCTCAAGAAGGGTTTCCGCTAGTGTAGATGGTTTAACAAGATTTGGAATAACTGCGGACCTATATGATCACATACTCACCTCGGGTGAACTAGCGTGGGAGGCCATTAAAAATCAGACCGACCCTTTTTATCGGCGACTAGGAGCCAAGTGTTTTATAATCGGCAATGATCGGCGCGAGGACTTCCTTGATGGCCTTGGTCTCAATCCAGTTAGGTGCGTAAAGTCGGCAGATTTTTTATTAGTTGGTGATTTGCCACAAGGACCTATCGAACAATTAACGCCAGTTCTTAATGATGCCAGAGCACGTGATTTAACAATGGTAATACTTAATCCTGATATGTTCAGCATAGATGCCAACGGAGAGCTAAGCCCGTGCCCCGGGCAAGTTGGAGATGCATACACCAAGTTAGGAGGATCTGTAAAAATTCATGGAAAACCAAATCTAAGTGTTTATAAAAAATGCTTCGAACTTGCACCAAACACTAAGAAGATTTTGGCGATTGGAGATTCACTTCATCACGATATAGCGGGAGCGAATAATGCAGGTATTGACTCAGTTCTAATTACCAGTGGCATTCATGCTTTTGAGCTCAAAACAGTTCCCGGTTCAAAAGCTAATCAGAAAGATGTTGATAGTCTTTGCTCAAGAACCGGAATAACGCCCACTTTCTGGGGAACGCGATTTATGTAAATACGAGTTAGCGCGAGGATGGCGGGATAGATAAATATAAAAAGCTATGTAAATTTTCAGAAGTGTAATGAAAGACGTTCATTTAAAATACCACACTCCACCTTTTAGTTTAGAATCACTAAACTTTGCAATGCACCACCAAACGGTTAGATATGACCAAACCTAGCGATACATTTAGAAGTTACGGGCAAGATGATTGGGAAAACCGCGCTCAAAAAGAATTGGGCGACGGCGCAAGAGAGGCGTTGAGCTGGGCTACCCCCGAGGGTGTGCCAATCAAATCTCTCTACACAGCTGCAGATCTTGACTCACTTGATCACCTAGATTCAATGCCTGGATTTCCGCCATTCACTCGGGGACCCCGGGCGACGATGTATACAGGAAAACCTTGGACAATTCGACAGTATGCAGGCTTTTCAACGGCGGAAGACTCCAATCAGTTTTACCATAAATGTCTTGCTGCAGGACAAATGGGTTTATCTATAGCATTTGATCTCGCTACTCACCGTGGCTACGACTCCGATCATCCACGGGTCGTTGGCGACGTCGGAAAAGCAGGTGTTGCAATTGACTCGGTGGAGGACATGAAGATCCTCTTTGATGGTATTCCACTTGAGAAGATGAGCGTTTCGATGACGATGAATGGCGCAGTACTTCCCGTACTTGCTAGTTTTATAGTTGCCGGAGAAGAGCAGGGCATCGCACCAGCACAGCTGTCCGGAACTATTCAAAATGATATTTTGAAAGAGTTTATGGTCCGAAACACCTACATTTATCCACCATCCCCATCCATGCAGATAGTTGCCGATATAATTGAATATACCTCAAACACCATGCCGCGTTTCAATTCCGTTTCCATTTCTGGCTACCATATGCAAGAAGCTGGAGCCACGTGTGTGCAAGAGCTAGCTTTTACAATCGCAGACGGGTTAGAGTACGTGCGGGCGGCCATAAACAAAGGGCTGGAAGTGGATGTATTTGCGCCAAGGCTTTCTTTCTTTTTTTGTCTTGGGATGAACTTTTTTATGGAAATTGCGAAGCTTCGTGCAGCGCGGCTACTCTGGGCAGAACAAATGCAGAAACATTTCCAACCTAAGACCGAACAATCGTTGATGCTCCGAACTCACTGCCAAACATCCGGCGTGACCCTTACCGAACAGGATCCTTACAATAATATTATCCGCACAACTATTGAGGCGATGGCCGGCGCACTTGGTGGAACTCAATCTCTTCATACCAATAGCTTTGATGAGGCGATGGCATTGCCGAGCGAATTTTCATCTAGAATTGCCCGCAATACCCAACTAGTTTTACAGGAGGAAACTGGAATTACTAAAGTGATAGATCCACTGGCAGGGAGTTATTATGTTGAAGCATTAACTGCCAGTGTAGCCTCACATGCACGTAAATTGATCGAAGAGGTAGAGAATTTGGGCGGAATGACGATGGCGATTGAGGCCGGCATGCCCAAACTACGCATTGAAGAAGCAGCTGCAGCGCGCCAAGCTCGGATTGATCGCGGTGAGGAGGTAATTGTTGGAGTGAACAAATACAAACCCGACCGCGAGGATCCCGTCGAGTTATTAGATGTTGATGATACTACAGTTAGAGACTCTCAAATAAAGCGTCTAGAGCGTGTTCGTATCGATCGCGATAATAGTGCCTGCCAGACCGCGCTCGATAGACTTACAGAAGTGGCAAAAAGCAGAAAGGGCAATCTCCTCGCCTCAGCAATTGAAGCTGCGCGTGCACGAGCTACGGTTGGTGAAATCTCTCAGGCCTGTGAAAAAGTATTTTCTCGTCATCGCGCCGCGGTCCGTTCGATCTCCGGTGTTTACGGTTCTGCTTACGCTGGCGATAAGAACTTTGCAAAAATACAGTCCCAGATTGAATCTTTTCAAACTAGTGAAGGACGCCGCCCCCGAATATTAATGATTAAAATGGGCCAAGATGGGCATGACCGAGGAGCTAAGGTGATTGCTACCGCTTTCGCAGATATTGGTTTTGATGTAGATGTAGGCCCGCTTTTTCAAACTCCTGAGGAAGCTGCCCGTCAAGCAATTGAAAATGACGTTCATATAATTGGTGTGTCTTCGCAAGCTGCTGGCCACAAAACACTGGTGCCTCAGCTGATCAAAATCCTTCGAAAAACTGGGGGAGACGACATTCTAGTAATTTGCGGTGGTGTCATTCCTCCTCAAGATTATGATTTCTTATACAAGGCAGGAGCTGCGGCGATCTTCGGGCCAGGCACAAACATTCCCTCCGCAGCAGCAGAAATTTTAAAACTGATTAAGAGCAGAAATTAAATACCTGACGTCATTTCCCAAGCCATTCCTTTTTAACTTCTAAAAACTTTCCTTGCGATATTGAAGTTCGAATTGCCTCCATCAGGCGGTTCATGAAGGTAATGTTGTGCTCAGTTAATAATTGTAGCCCCAGTATCTCATTAGCCTTTATAAGATGATGTATGTAAGAACGGGAAAAATTCATACAAGTGTAACAGCTACAATCATTCTCAAGTGGTCGTTGGTCCTCACGAAACCTTGCATTACGGATATTGATTCGAAATTTCTCAGGTGTCTTCTTCAATGCCCACCCGTGCCGGGCTATTCTAGTGGGGGTCACACAGTCAAAAGTATCAATCCCCATGCCGACACCTTCCCAAATGTCTCGCACTCCTCCTATACCGAGCAAATGTGTGGGGCGTACCCGAGAAGCAGCCGCGAGCGGTCCCATCGAGAATTCAATGATTTCATACATAGCCTCCTTGTGCTCCCCCAAACAACCTCCGACCGCTTGCCCAAAAAATGGTAGCGAAGCTATAAATTCTGCTCCCTCACGCCTTAAATCTTTGTAGACCCCACCCTGCACAACACCATAAAGAGCTTGCGTGCCATCATGATAACGATCAAATTCAGCCAGGCTCCGCTCGGCCCATTTGTGTGTAAGGTTTAGCGATTTTTCAGTGTATTTGCGCTCAACATTGGCGGGAGTGCATTCATCTAAAACAACAGCAATATCAGGACCTAATTGACGCTGAATTTTAATTACGGATTCTGGTGTTAATGTGTGTTTTGCTCCATCTTTAGGCGAACGGAATACGGCGCCCTCCTCATCGAGCTTTAAAAGAAGTTTGTTCGTTCTGACACTCCCCGACCCACTTCTGTTGCTTTTGATTTCTGAGCTACCGACACCGCTGCCGAGACTAAAAATCTGAAAACCACCACTATCAGTCAAAAGAGGGCCGTTCCATCCCATAAATTTGTGAAGCCCACCTGCCTTCGCGACAAGTTCTGGGCCGGGCTGTACTAAAAGATGATAGGTATTGGCGAGAATCATCTCGACATTAGCGGACTTGAGGTCACGCGGACTCGCGGCACGTATCGCAGCTTTAGTTGCACAAAAAATAAAGGCAGGGGTCATTAACTGCCCGTGTGGCGTGGTTAGGTGCCCCAATCTTGCACGAGTATGCTTGTCAGTCGCTGTGACCCTGAAGCCGAATCCATTATAATCAATATTTTCGGGCGACACTCTTCACCAGTTTTAGCTTAATGCAGGTTTTTGCCCGCTCAAATTTGATTTTGTAACTAGAGAAAAGCGAGTTAATCCCTAGCTTGTTTTGCAACAGCTCTTTCCAATCGTTTTTTCAGCCTTTTTGCTTCCGGCGTTAATTTACGATTGGGGGTACCTAACAAGAAAGCATCTAGTCCGCCTTTGTGCTCGATGGTGCGAATCGCCGCTGGTGTAACACGCAAACGCACAGTTTCGCCAAGTATATCGCTTAGCACAGAACTATTTTGCAGATTTGGCAAATACCGACGCCTCGTTTTATTATGCGCGTGGCTTACATTATTGCCAGCCTGAACGCCTTTTCCCAGTATCATACAACGGCGTGACATTTATTACTTCACCATAAATTGAGTGGAATATGCGGATTTTTTTGCAGGTTCCACGACGTTTTAGGGTAGTGGAACCAGCCAGTCAAGTTGGTTTTCCCTTACGAAAGCGACGGACCAGGGCTGAGGCCGCGTGAGGCGCCGTCATTTCTCCGTTAGCAACCTTAGCACCTAACATATTCAGCTGATCACCGTTATCCAAATCAGAGCGAAGTTCATGTTCAAACCGTTCACGAATGGAATCCCAAAGCCAAACTCCCGCTTGTTTTCGTCGGACCCGCGCGAATGTGCCATCTGCCATCGTCACGCTCCGCCATTTTTCAATAACTTTCCATACCTCATCGATACCAGTTTTACTCAAGGCAGAACAAGTGAGGACTGGCACCTGCCAATTATTTGAAATTGGCCGCAGCATCCTAATTGCACTCTGATAATTGGAAGCAGCAATGCGTGCAGCTTTTTCGAAATCTCCATCAGCCTTATTCACAAGCACGATATCTGCAATTTCAACAATACCCTTTTTCATGCCTTGCAACTCATCCCCACCTGCCGGGGAGAGAAGTAGCAAAAAAAGATCGGTTATATCTGCAACTGCAGTCTCTGACTGGCCTACTCCTACTGTCTCAACGAAAATCACATCAAACCCAGCAGCCTCACAAGCTACTAATGCCTCGCGACTACGATTCCCAATTCCACCAAGTGCCCCTGCCGCTGGCGATGGCCGTATAAAAGCATTATCGTGTCTGGATAGTTCCTCCATACGCGTCTTATCACCAAGGATGGAGCCTCCACTCCGTTTTGAAGTAGGATCAACGGCTAAAACTGCTAGCTTGTGTTCTCGTGCAAGCACGTGAAGCCCCAAGCTTTCGATAAAAGTTGATTTTCCGGCTCCTGGCGCTCCTGATATGCCAATGCGCATCGACTTGCCGGAGTGGGGTGTTAGCTTGCCCAAAAGTTCGGATGCCGCTGTTTCGTGATCGGGGTTACTAGACTCAAATAATGTGATCGCTTGGGCCAATGCCCGCCTATCGCCTGAAATCACTCCTTCATAAAGCATTCATTCACCTCTTTTATCCCACTTAATGTCCTCAGACCGTGGACTAATGAAATTATGAAGATTAGCGTAAAAGTTTCAAATAAAGCGACTTGACTCATCCTCCAAGAACATAAAAACCATTTATTTTAAATGAATGATCCAGGAGAGAAAATTAACTTTCAACTAGCGTGCTTACGAGATCTGCCAATCCGTTAACATATTCAAAAAATTATTAAGCGTGTACTTAGCATATGGCGTCAAGACCTGTCGCCGAGCAATTTCGACATGCAAAACTCATTCACATAAGCCCCATTCACATGTAATGACTCCCTGCGCATACCTTCAACTCGATATTGCATTTGTTCATAAAGACGCAGAGCTCGCGCGTTGTGGCTCATGACTGTCAGCTCCAATCTATGAATGCCGGCATGACGCGCAAAATGCTCAAGACCCTCCATCAGCGTTCTTCCTAACCTCTTGCCTGTATGCTCCTGTAATACACCGACACCCACCGTAGCGGTAAAACGATTACGCTCCAGTTCACCTCCCATTATTACGGCCTCGCCAACGGGAAAGTTTCCTTTCCACGCATTGAGAAGTAAATGCCTCGGTAATTCTTGAAAACGACCGATGATCATCCGCATTTCATCTATAGAGCTGGCTCGTTCCGTGGGACTACGCAGGAAAAAATCTGTTTCGGACAAGAGTTCGCGCCCAAAGTGAAATAGGGCTTCAGCATCATCGGGGTCCGCAACCCGGATTTTATAGTCAAAACGACCTTTGGCGTTACTCCGTGATGAGTCCGGTTTCGCAGTAATAGCCATCCGTCCTTACTCCCATTCACCTTCCTGAACGCCAAATACCGGCTTTTGCTCTACCACTGAAGACAAAACAACTGAGCTATCGGCCTGCCCGTACCCCCGAAAGCGTTCAATCAAACCTTCGAGCGCCAAAATAGAGGGAGCAGCGAGCTTTATAAGGAAGCATGCTTCGCCAGTAATATGATGGCATTCCAAAACCTGCGGCAATTCTATAGCCAAACGCCTCACTGCTTGAAATTTAGCGCCTTTGCATCTCAACCGTACAAATGCGGTGACCGGCAGACCCACTGCACTACGCTCTAGCTTTGCATGATAGCCAAGTAGAACTCCAGTGTTTTCTAGACGGCGAACCCGTTCTGCTACTGCCGGCGGTGACAAATCGACCCGTTTGGCTAAGGCATTAAAGGATAATCGGGCATTAGCCACCAATAATTTTACTATATGAAATGTTTTTTC
>TARA_B100000674_G_scaffold227574_1_pt1 | contig 13415 bp, 17 predicted proteins | sample TARA_B100000674 | Tara Oceans TARA_B100000674 (sample SAMEA2622759) | marine metagenome | biome: marine biome (ENVO:00000447); feature: surface water layer (ENVO:00002042); material: "saline water (ENVO:00002010), including plankton (ENVO:xxxxxxxx)" | depth 5 m
GTAAAATCTAAACATATTTAACATCAAAAATCTCAAAATTTTTAATTCCATTAGGAGTAGATATCTCAACTAAATCACCTTTATTTTTTCCAATTAAGCCCCTTCCAATTGGTGACTTAAAATAAATTAATTTTTGTTTTAAATCAGCTTCATCTTTGCCAACTATTTTGTATTCAGTTTTTTCATTAGTATCTAAATTTTTTAAACCAACTGTTGAACCAAATATAACTTTTCCATCATTATTTAATTTTGTTACATCTATAAGATTTGCTGTTGCTATACTATTTTCTATTTCTTGAATTCTTCCTTCGTTATGAGATTGTTGTTCTTTTGCAGCATGATATTCAGCGTTCTCTTTTAAATCTCCATGTGATCTTGCTTCTGAAATTGCATTAACTATCTCAGGTCTTTTTTTTTCTTTTAAGAATTTTAATTCTTTCTTTAGTTTTTCTAAACCATTAACTGTAATTGGTTCTTTTTCCATTTTATTTCCATTTCGCTAATGGCGGCAAAGACATCAAAATTGCGTCTATGTTTCCACCAGTTTGTAAGCCAAATTTAGTTCCTCTGTCGTATAATAAATTAAATTCAACATACCTACCTCTTTTAAAATATTGGATTTCTTTATCAGATTTCGACCACTTAATTTTATTTTTATCATTTATAATTTGATTAAATATCTTCATAAATTCTAAACCAACATCTTTTACGAAATTGAAATCTTTTTCCCAATTTTTTTTCTTATAATCAAAAAAAATACCACCAATACCTCTTATTTCGTTTCTGTGTGGTAGATAAAAATATTTGTCACACCACTTACTGTAATTTTTGTAATATTGATTATTGTGTCTGTTGCACATTGATTTAAGATTTTTATGAAGCCAATTCTTGAGCTTGTCATCTTTAAAACAAGGAGTTATATCTATACCTCCACCAAACCAACCATGAGAAGTATTTATATAACGTGTATTAAAATGCATAGCAGGCACGTGAGGGTTTTTCATATGCATAACAATTGATATTCCGCTTGCCCAAAATTTTGATTTTTTTTTCGCACCAGGAATTGTACCCTTTAATTTATTTGGAAATTTACCATAAACTTCAGAAAAATTGACACCCACTTTATCAAATACTCTTCCATTTTCTAATAATTTTGACTCTCCACCACCTTCATCCTTATTTTTGTTTCTTTTCCATTTCTTACTTTTAAAACGTATTTTATTATTTTCTATCTCTTCAATATTTTTACAAATAATCTCTTGAAGATTTTTAAACCATTGTTTAGTTAATTCTTGTTTAATATTTATTTTCATTTTAATTATAATGTTTGTCTTAAGCCTTCAGAAATAATTATAGCAACGGATGTCGCAAGATTTAAGGATCTTCTATTTTTAATCATAGGTATCCTTAACTTAAATCTAATTTTATCGTGCAAACTTTTTGGCACCCCAGAACTTTCTCTGCCAAATAATATTGTATCATTTGTTTTAAACTTAAAATTAGTATAAACCTCTCTTGCTTTAGTAGTTGATAGAATTACTCTTTCATTCATTTTTTCACGCTCAAAATCTCTGTAACTTTTATAAAATTTAATTGAAGATAAATCCATATAATCCATAACAACTCTCTTAAATCTTGGATCTGATAAAAAAAAACCACAAGGTTCAATAATTTCAAGCTTAACACCTAGGCAAGAGCATGTTCTTATAATTGCTGCGGTATTTTGGGGGATATCAGGTTGATAAAGGGCTATTTTGGGGCCTGAAAAACTTGTTTTCTGTGTCATTTCTGCAATAGAAAAATATATTTTTTATTATATGAAATCATGTATTAGTCAAAAGATAAAACATTAATATGTCTGAAAAAAAACAAAATAATAGAAGAGATTTCATATTTACTGCGACAGCGACCGCAGGTGCCGTAGGAGTAGGGGCAGCAGTTTGGCCATTGATAGATCAAATGAACCCAGATGCCTCAGTAAAAGCACTAGCAAGCACCGAAGTTGATATAAGTTCCGTCAAACCAGGACAATCAATTACGGTTGTTTGGAGAGGCAAACCAGTATTTATCAAAAGAAGAACACAAGAAGAAATTGAAAAAGCCAGATCAGTTTCTTTGGAGGAATTAAAAGATCCACAGAAGGATGAAGATAGAGTAAAAAAACCTGAATGGTTAGTTATGTTAGGAATATGTACTCACCTTGGATGTGTTCCTCTATCTGACAAAGGTGAATATGATGGTTGGTTCTGCCCTTGTCATGGCTCACATTATGATACGTCTGGAAGAATTAGAAAAGGTCCAGCCCCAATAAATATGGAAGTACCTCAATATGTTTTTTTAGATGATAATACAATTAAAATTGGATAATAAAAATTTTTATGAGTGATAGTAATTACACACCAAAATCTAAAGTAGGAAAGTGGTTTAATGATAGATTGCCTTTGCTAACTCTTGCAAATCATTTGACCGACTACCCAACACCAAAAAATCTTAATTATTGGTGGACTTTTGGGGGTATTTTAACTTTTTGTTTGTTGACACAAATAGTAACTGGCCTTGTTTTAGCTATGCATTACATTGCAGATACAAAATTAGCTTTTGCAAGCGTAGAGCATATCATGAGAGATGTAAACTATGGTTGGCTGATAAGATATGTTCATGCCAATGGTGCATCGATGTTCTTCTTAGCAGTCTATATTCATATTTTTAGATCTTTATTTTATGGATCATATAAATCACCAAGAGAAATAATTTGGATTTTAGGTATAATTATTTATCTATTGATGATGGCCGCGGCATTTATGGGATATGTACTTCCATGGGGTCAGATGAGTTATTGGGGAGCAACAGTTATAACAAATTTATTCAGCGCTATACCGCTAATTGGCGAGGGTATAACTACTTGGTTGTGGGGTGGTTATTCTGTCGATAATCCTACGCTAACCAGATTTTTTACATTACATTATTTGATACCATTTTTGATACTTGGACTTGTTGTGCTTCATATATGGGCGTTACATGTTCCTGGAAATAATAATCCTGTTGGAATTGAAATTAAAAAACCATCAAATGATACTGTTCCTTTTCATCCATATATAGTAATAAAGGACGCGTTTGCATTATTACTATTTTCAATAATTTTTGCATTTTTTGTTTTTTATGCTCCTAACATTTTAGGACATGCTGATAATTATATTGAAGCAAACCCACTTGTAACACCAGCACATATAGTGCCTGAGTGGTATCTATTACCTTTTTATGCAATATTAAGATCTGTACCAGACAAACTTATGGGAGTTATAGCGATGTTCTCTGCAATTTTAATATTAGTAGTTCTGCCATGGCTTGATACATCAAAAGTTAGATCTGCAGTATTTAGACCAATATATAAACAATTTTATTGGATATTAGTTTTAGATGTATTAGTTCTTGGTTATGTTGGGGCAATGCCGGCAGAAGGCCTATACCTTCTAATTGCTAGAGTTGCTACCGCATATTACTTTGCTCATTTTTTAATAGTGTTACCAGTTCTGGGTTGGGTCGAAAAAACAAATCCCATTCCTTTAAGTATCTCAGAACCAGTCCTTGCAGGTTCTGCTATGGCAACAAGAGGCGTCAGAGAAGAAAAGATTGAGGTCAATTTAAAGAGTTTAGGGTGAAAAAATTAAAGCGTATATTTATAATATTCTTATCCGTATATCTTTTTCAAAACCATTCTATATCAGCTGAAACTGAACCGTATTTAGAAACTGAATGGACATTTAAAGGTCTTTTTGGGAAATTTGATAGAGCCTCTTTACAAAGGGGATATCAAGTTTATACAGAAGTGTGTGCGGCCTGTCATTCTATGCAATATTTGAGCTATCGAAATCTTGCTGAACAAGGAGGACCAGAATTCACAGTGGAGCAGGCAAAAGCTATAGCGGCAAGTTTTGAAGTTTTGGATGGCCCGAACAGTGATGGTGAAATGTTCACAAGACCTGCAAAATTGTCAGATAAATTTGTTAAGCCGTATGAAAATGTTGAAGCATCAAAAGCGGCAAATGGAGGAGCTTATCCTCCAGATATGTCGGTATTGGCTAAAGCAAGAATGGGTGGTGCAGATTATATTTACTCCTTACTTCTAGGTTATGATGAACCTCCAGAAGATATTAAGTTAGATGATGGAGTATATTATAATAAGTACATGTATGGTAATAAAATTAAAATGTCCGCTCCTTTGTCAGACGGTCTAATTGAATATAGTGATGGTACGGAAGCTACAAAAGAACAGATGGCAAAAGATATTACAACATTTTTAATGTGGTCTGCTGAACCACATTTAGAAACTAGACATAAAACAGGTTTCAGAGTGATAGTTTACTTAATTATACTTTCAATATTAGTTTACATGACCATGAAAAAAATATGGTCACGTGTTGAAACGAAAATTTAATACATCTCCATCTTTTACAATATAATCTTTGCCTTCCAGTTTCATTTTGCCATTATTTTTTGAATTCGTCCATCCGTTATTTTCTATAAAATCTTTATAAGAAACAGTTTCTACTTTTATAAAACCCTTTTCAAAGTCAGTATGGATTTTTCCAGCAGCTTTTGGGGCTAAACAATTTTTGTCTATTGTCCAAGCTCTACTTTCTTCTGGTCCGGAAGTAAAAAAAGTTTCAAGATTTAATAAATTATAGCCTTTTTTTGCAAGTATTTTTATGCCTGCATCTTTTATACCTAGCATCTCCATGTAATTTTTTTTTTCTTGATTTTCCAGTGCATTAAGTTGATTTTCGATTTCAGCTGAGATTACTATTGTGTCTTTCTCACCATATTTCTCCATAAATTTTTTAGTATAATTATTTCCACTTAAAATACTGTCTTCATCAACATTGCAAACATATAAACTTGGTTTTAAGGATAATAATCCACTCATCCCTATATCTTTCTTCTCATAGAGATCATAAATTTCATTAATATTTTTGTCATTATTTATAAAATCAAGCGATCTCTCTAAAATTTCTATTTGTGTATTAGACATATTTTTCTTATTTTTTTTATCCAATCTTTTTTGAATTGACTCAAGGTCAGCTAATTTCATTTCTGTTTGTATTATTTCAATATCTCGTACCGGATCAACATTCTCATTTACGTTTTGAATGTCATTTGAATCAAAACATCTTATCATATGAATAATTGCATCTACTTCCCTTATGTGAGATAAAAATTTATTACCCAAACCTTCTCCTTTTGATGCTCCCTGAACTAACCCAGCAATATCAACAAAAGAAATAGTAGTATAAATTTTTTTTTTTGAATTTGAAATTTCAGTCAACTTATCTAGTCTTTTATCTATTATCGGAACTATTCCAATATTTGGATCAATGGTACAAAAAGGAAAATTTTCTGCTTGTGCCTTGTTTGAGTCAGTTAAAGCATTAAATAAAGTTGATTTACCTACATTTGGTAATCCAACGATTCCACACTTGAAACCCATTTTAATTATTTATTTTACTAGAAAATAAATCAAGTTTTTTTTCAATTAATAAATCTACAGATGATGTTATTTTCTTAAAAATTTCATCAAGTTCTATACTTTCTTCTTCATTAAAATCACCGAGAACAAAGTCATTAACCTTAACTTTTTCAGGTTTTCCAATACCTATCCTAACCCTTGAATATTGCTTACCAATAAATTTATCTAATGATGCAATTCCGTTATGCCCCGCATCAGAACCACCAAATTTTGCTTTTATTTTTCCAAATTCAATATCCAGATCATCGTGAAAAACAATTATATCTGAAGGATCTATCTTAAAATATTCTATCAATTCTCTAACACATGCTCCAGAGTTGTTCATAAACGTAAGTGGTTTAATTGCATAAACTTTTTTATCTAGAATATTTCCCATTGTAAGAAGGCCTTTAAACTTAGGTTTCTGTTTTGATAAAGAAAAGTTTACATTCAACGCATCTATAATTTTAAAACCAACATTATGCCTATTATTTTTGCTATCAGGCGTTGGGTTCCCTAGACCTACAAAAAGTATCATTTTAATTATTATTTTTATGATTATGTAACAAATTATTTCTTCTCAGGAGCAGCTTCTTTTTTTGGAGCTTCTTTCTTATCGCCCTCGGGTTTCTTAGCATCATCCCCTGAAGCAGCTTGTTCACCATCTTTAGGTGCCTCACCCTCAGATCCCTCTGTACCTTCTGCAGTTTCTTCAGCAGGTTTTTCTGGTTCTTTTACAATAGTAGGCGCTGCCACAGTAGCAATTACAAAGTCTCTGCCCGTGATAGTTGGCGTTACATTCTCAGGAAGATTTATTGCTGAAATTTTAATACTTGAACCAATATCCAAACTATCTAAATCAACAATCAACTCTTTGGGAATGCTCTCAGTTGGACACTTTAATTCAACTTTACGTCTTACAATATTTAAAACTCCACCTCTTTTTAATCCTGGAGATTTTTCTTGATTAATAAATTTTACAGGTATTTCTAATGCAATTTTTCTCCCAGCAACCATTCTTAGAAAATCTACGTGAATTGGTTCGTCAGTTACAACATCAAAGGAGATTTCTCTTGGAAGAACATCTATTTCTTTATCTTTAATTTTAATTTTTAAAACATTTGATAAAAAATTTTCCCTATCAATTAGTGATTTTAGATGTTTTTTAGATATACTTATTAATTCGTTTTCTTCTTTACCACCATAAACAATGCAGGGTACTAAACCCTGTTTTCTTAATATATTGTTACTTCCCTTAGTATTGTTATTTCTTTGATTTGCGTCTAAACTACTCATAAAAATGCTAGCTTTTAACTTAGTAGTTATACTTTTACAAGTGTAAAATTACCTAAATAAATCAGATACAGACGTTGAATTTGATATTCTTTTAATAGCTTCACCAACCAAATGAGAAATTGTTAAAATTTCAATATTTTTAGCTTTTTTTATCTTATCAGAGTTATCTATAGTATCAGTAACAACTAATCTTTTTATTTTAGATTTAGTTATTTTTTCTACAGCTTTTCCACTAAGCACTCCATGTGTTACATAAACATGAACTTCTTTCGCTCCTCTATCTAAAAGTGCGTTAGATGCGTTAACAATAGTTCCGCCTGAGTCAATAATATCATCCACTATAATACATGTTTTACTTTTAACGTTTCCAATAACATTCATTACTTCAGATTTTCCTGGAGTTGGTCTTCTTTTGTCGATAATTGCTAATCCAGCATGTAAGAACTTACCAAGCGCTCTTGCTCTTTCAGTTCCGCCCACGTCTGGTGCAACACAAATTAAATTTTTATTTTTAATTTTATTTTTTACATGTCTAGCAAAAATAGGAGTTGCGAAAAGGTTATCTACAGGAATATCAAAAAATCCTTGGATTTGTCCTGCATGCAAATCAATTGTTACAACTCTATCTGCTCCAGCTTTTGTAATTAGATTTGACACCAGTTTTGCTGAGATTGAGGTTCTTGGTACAACTTTTCTATCTTGTCTTGCATATCCAAAATATGGAATTACTGCTGTTATATTCTTTGCTGAAGATCTTTTTAAGGCATCTATACATAGAAGAAGTTCCATTAAATTATCATTTGCTGGTGAAGAAATTGATTGAATTACAAAAATACTATTTCCTCTAATATTTTCATTTATCTCGATGTAAATTTCACCATCAGAGAATTTCTTTATAGTCGATCGAACTAGTCTATTTTTTAAATATTTTGATATTTTTACACTAAGGTTTTTATTTGAATTACCTGTGATTATTTTCATTTATATCCTATTTAAGCATAATTACCGATATGTTTCTACCATAGTCGCGCTCATTAAGTTTTCTTGATCTTCTTGCACTAAAAAAATTATTTTTTTTATCAAAGGTATCCCTCCTTATAACATCAATTTTAGTAATTCCAAAACTAATTAGTTGATTATAAATATATTTTGACAAATCAAAGTACATTTTTCCATTCCTTAACTTAAAAAAATTTAAATTTTTCTTATTTTTCTTAACAAATTTATATTTAAACTCATCTCCAACTTCATAATTTTTTTGAGAAATACAAGGTCCAATGACAGAAATAATATCCTTTTTTTTGGATCCTAATTTAATAATTTTTTTTAATATTTTAATTACTATATTTTTATAAGCTCCCTTCCAACCAACATGAATCGCAGCAATAATTTTTTTTTTGCAATCTAAAATTAGAATTGGTGCACAATCTGCAGTAAGGATTCCGATTGGCAAGTTTTTAACATTTGTAATAAATCCATCACCAACTAATTTTTTTTTGGGAATTTTTTTTATGAAAAAATATTTTGAGCTATGAACTTGATAAAGCAAAGAAATATTATTTTTTTTTGAGTAAATTTTTTTTTTTACATAATTAAGATTTTTTTTAACACTATTTTTGTTATCCAAAGAACCCTTGCCACAATTTAAGCTTTTGTAAATTCCCTTTGAAAAACCATTTTTCCTATTAAAAAAACCGTGATTAACTAAATTAGTCCTTTTAAGTAAATTTGATAGAATCATTTAAATCCTAAATTAAATTTATGATTTTTTTTATATAAATGCATTACCTTGAATAGATTGCCCATCTGTTTTTTGTCTATTAAGCGATTTACTCTATAAAAAATATTAGCTTTATCTAAAAAATTTACTTTTGCACCTAAATTTTCTGCTCTTTTAATTATTCCTAGATTAAGTAAAAAATCTCTTTGCGTTTTATAATCTAAATTTAATTTTAGTGTTTTTGCAAATTTTTTAAGAAATGGAATATTTATCATATGGCTTATGTCTGAAGATCCAACTTCCTTCAATAAGTCACATCTTCTGTGTTTCTTGACGGCCTGTAAAGTGTCAAACATTTTTTGATTTAAATATGAATAATCGATAAAGATAATAGAACCTCCATTTTTTGAAATGACGCTATTCAATAATTTTAAAATCCTAATCTGCTCAAATGAGATTTCTAAAAAGTTTTGTCTATGAGACAATTTCATTTTTAATTTTTTCTCTATTTTTTTAATATCACACTTATTTTTTGTAAAAATAAATTTTTTTCCACTCTTTTGAATATATTTTTCATACCAAGAATTTTTGAGTTTAAAAAACTGTTTTATTGGTAAAGCATCTAAAAATTCATTTCCAATAAACAAAGTTGGGCAACTATTTAAATCAAGAAAATTTCCTGTCCATTTTACTTTATTTTTTTTAAGTTTTATTTTTTGTTCTTTAATTAATTTTTTACTTTTTTCATAAATTATAAAATTGCAATTACTAAAAAATCGATTAAAATTTTTTGCTGAATTAATAATTTGCAACATCATTTCCCCATTTCCTGCTCCCAGTTCAACTATATTAATTTTTTTATTTTTATGAAATTTTTCCCAATAAGATATAATCCATATAAAAATCATCTCGGAAAAAATTTTTGAAATATTAGGAGCGGTAACAAAATCTCCCTGAACACCAAAAGGATTATTTTTCATGTAATAGCCTTTTTTCGGATGATAAAGAGCAAGATTAATAAATTTATCTAGGGGTATTTTAAAATTTTCTTTGCTAAACATTTTTCTTGAGTATTAATAGGAATACACCTGCACACAATACAATAATACTTATTAATTGACCCATTGATAAATCAAACATTAATAATCCAATTTGGGGATCAGGCTCTCTGGTAAACTCAATAAAGAATCTGAAAATTGAATAAAGAATCAAAAAAATAGATGATATATAACCTTCTTTTTTGTTATCTCTTGAAATAAAGTAATTTAAAATAATAAATAAAATTAATCCTTCAAATATTGCTTCATAAATTTGAGATGGGTGCCGATTTAAGTTATCTATTAAAATAAATTTAACAGACCAAAATACTTCAGTTTCTCGACCATATAGTTCAGAATTTATAAAATTTGATATTCTTCCCAAAAAAATTCCTATTGGCGATGATAAAGCCACAAGATCTAAAAAATAAAATACACTGGTTTTATGTTTAATTGAAAAAAAATAAGTTGATATAATTATACCTGCCACCGCACCATGAAAAGACATTCCTCCTTCCCATATTTTGATAATCTCAGAAAAATTTGATAGATAATAATTGGTATTGTAGATTAATACATATCCAAGTCTACCTCCAATAACGATACCAAGAACAAGATAAAGAATATAATCATCAAAAAGTTTTAAAATTGACTTATTTTCAATTAGATGTTTCTTGCAGTATGTCCAACCAAAAATAATTCCTAAAATATAAGATAATGAATACCATCTTATTTCTAAGTCAAAAATGGTGAAAGCAACAGGATCAAAATCGTTGATAAACATCAGTAAAAAATACTATAACTAAGTATAAAAATTAAATAAGCTATGTCAAAATCAAAATTAATCTTTAATCAAATTTCTAAAATAATTGAGCAAGGACTTTATAATTATAAAGATTTATCAAGTGAGTTCATATCAATATTAAAATCTAAAAGAGACGAACTTATATTTAAATTAAAAATCACGAGCTCTGAGGAGACGGAAGTTCTCACAAGAAGAATTGAAGATTTAGAAAAAAAATTGGAAAAAATTGCCAAAATTAAAAAAAACAAAAAATCTAAAAGGGCAAAGAGATAAGTACTTTTAAACCACCAAATTTTGAGTCTCCCAAATCAATTTTTCCCCCATGAGAACGAATAATGTCAGATGATATTGATAATCCAAGACCAACGCTAGAACTTTTTTGAGATCTGCTTTTATCAATTTTATAAAAAGGTTTAAATACATTTCCTCTTTCTTGAATGGGAATCCCTGGCCCATCATCTTCAATATAGATAAAAATATTACTTTTTAGCTTTTGAAAAGTAATCTCGATTTTATTCGCAAATTTTGTTGAGTTTTCAATTAAATTATTTAAACATCTTTGAATTGATATTTTTCTTCCGTTAAATATAAAATTTTCTCCTCTATTAAATTTAATCAAATTGTTGTCAAATCTAATAATGGTACTTTCTATAAGACCATTTATTTCAAATTCTTCGGTTTGCTCTTTGTTGCTTTCGCTTGAAAACTGAAGATATTCATTCAACATTTTTTCCATTTCATCAATATCGCTAGAAAATCTATTAATTAAATTTTTATCCTTAATCAAAGCTAATTGAAGCTTCATTCTAGTTAAGGGTGTTCTTAGGTCATGACTAATACCTGAGAGCATTTCAGATCTTTGGTTTAAATGCCTCAAGATTCTTTTTCTCATTCTTTCAAACTCGTATCCTGCCTGTCTAATTTCTGAAGCGCCAGACGCAACAAACTCTTCCACATCTTCACCTCTTCCAAATCTCTTTGATGCTTCAGCTAATTTTTTTATGGGCCTAGTTTGATTTTTTAAAAATATTATAGCAATTGCAACAATTAAAACGGCTGGTAAAGTTATCCATAAAGCAAATATCCTTACTGATGTGCTTGTTAATTTTTCTCTTGGAATAAAAAATTCAAAATAACCTTTTTTACTTTGGATTTTTAAATTAACAGTATCCTTAAATTTTGATGTATCAAACCAATATATTAAATTTTTTGATTTTAATTCACGCCTCAGAGAACGATCAATGGGGCTATACCACTTTTCTTTCATTAAATCTGAGAATTCTTTATTCTCATAATAAACAATGTTTATTTCAAGATATTCTTCAAATATATTTTCTATAAATTCTTTATCTGAATTTTCTCGGTTATAAGAATCTATAAAAGTTTTCACCTCACCAACCAAAGCTCTTGTCATTCCAATGTTCGTTTTAATCCATAAACTATCAAAAAAAACAACTGATATAGTCACCTGTAATATTATTATTGGCAATGCAACAATTAATAGACCTCTATAAAATAATCTTTTTGGAAGTAAATTTTTAAAAAATCTACTCAATCCATAAAACATAACCTTCTCCTCTTATAGTTTGAAGATATTTAGGATTCTTAGGAGAATCTTCAATTTTTTTTCTTAATCTTGTTATGACCACATCTACAGATCTTTCCTTATCTATTTTAATCAATTTTCCAATACTCTCTCTCGAAAAAACTTTTCCAGGGGCATTAAGCATTTTTTCAAAGATTTTTTTTTCAGTATTATTAATTTTTATTTGTTTATTATTTCTAAAAATTAACATTTTATTAAGGTTAACTTTGATGTTACCGAACTCGATTTCTTTTTTTTCTTTAATTAAATTTGTTTTATTAAGAATATTTTTAATTCTCAATATTAATTCTTTAGGCTCAAAGGGTTTTGGTAAGTAATCATCTGCACCTGTTTCAAGTCCTTCAATCCTCTCTAATGCTTCACCTTTTGCTGTCAATAATATGATGGGTGTATCCAGCACATACTTATTTTCTCTTAAAAAATCAAGACCTGATTTCCCTGGCATCATAATATCTAAAATAATCAAATCAAATTTTATCAATTTTGTTTTTTTAATTGCATCTTCAGCATTTTTTGCTGTTGAGGTTATAAAATTATTTTGGTTTAAATATTCTTTTACTAATTCTCTTATGCCTTCGTCATCATCAACTACTAAAATATGAGCTTCAAATTCTTTCATTAGAATTTATAATTTTTTTTAAAACGTTGTTAAAATTTACAACTTCTTTTGAGGAAGAATTTAAAAGTGCGTTATAGATTCTTTTCTTCTGTATATTGAATATTTCATCAAATATTTTTTCTCCTTTGTCATTTAAATATACATGCTTCACTCTAGTATCCCTGGAGTCTTTCTCAAATTTTATTACATTAATTTTAATGAGATCTCGCAATATTCTGTTCAAACTTTGTTTAGTTATTTTAAGTTTATTTAACAATTCACCAATCGTTATACCTTTATTGGTTGATAAAATATGTAGCACTTTACTATGGGCAATTCCCAGGGAATATTTGTTTAATATAACTTTTGAGTCTAAAAAAGTGTCTCTATAGCTTAAAAATAGCTTTTCAATGAAATCTTTAATTTGGTCATCCTTAAGATAAAGAAGTTCTCTCATAAATATTTATATTGGTAAGTTATATTGACATAATATATATAGAAAGATATTTTTTTAGTTTTTAATGATACCTTACGATAAAAGAGATGGTAAAATCTGGTACAACAACAAATTAGTTGACTGGGGCGACGTAAAGCTACATGTTCTCAATCATGGACTGCACTACGCAAGTTGTGTTTTTGAAGGACTGAGGGTTTATGATGGGGAAATCTTTAAGCTGGAGGAACACACCACAAGATTTTTTTACTCTGCAAAAAGAATGGGTTTCGAAATACCATATACTGAAAAAGAGATTAATAAATCTTGCAAGGAAACCGTTAAAGTTCAAAAAGTTCAAAACGGGTATGTAAGACCAGTGGCGTGGAGAGGTAGTGAAATGATGGCAATCTCTGC
>TARA_B100000674_G_scaffold492709_1_pt1 | contig 13406 bp, 13 predicted proteins | sample TARA_B100000674 | Tara Oceans TARA_B100000674 (sample SAMEA2622759) | marine metagenome | biome: marine biome (ENVO:00000447); feature: surface water layer (ENVO:00002042); material: "saline water (ENVO:00002010), including plankton (ENVO:xxxxxxxx)" | depth 5 m
TATATTTTTTACTTTTTTTAATTCTTGTGACACAGAAGACAAAATAAAGATTAGTTTAGAGTTCAGACATTTTATTGATGAAGAAAATTTAGAGTTGAATTCATTAATTTATACTAATAGCTTTCAGGAAACTTACTCTATTCAAAGGTTATTATATGTTGTTTCTGATATAAAATTTCATTGTGAAAATGGTGAGACTGTATCGCTTCCAAAATATCATTTTGTAAATTTAGATAATCTTGATAGTTCAATTCTAGAAAATATATCTTTGCCTTCTTTTTGTACAAGTATTTCATTTACTTTCGGCTTTTCTGGTGCTGAAAATTCATCTAATTTATATTTAAATGAATCCGATAATTTTCATAATTTAATGTTCTGGCCTGATATTATTGGAGGGGGTTATCATTATCTAAAATTAGAAGGAAAGTATTATAACTCCAATCAAGAAGAACAATTTTATAATACTCATACAGGGTCTTTAAATGGAATTGATTATTCATTTGATTATGAATTTATTATTAATGAAACTAATTTTAGTACTGTATATGTAGATGTGAATATTAATAATTTTTATAATAATCCTATTTATAGCTTTGAAGAATATGGTTCAGGTATCATGCAAAATGAAGCCGCTCAGCAAAACATTTTTAATAATTTAAATGATGTTTTTTCTATTGAAACAAATTAGAATTTATCATGAAATTATATAACTACATTATAATTATAATTATATTATTTTCTTGTTCAACAGATGATACTCAAGTTGAGTATAATCCTACTCCATATTATATAGAAACACCTAATGCATTTCCTGAAATGAACATCCCTTTTGACAACCCAATGACTTTTGAAGGAGTTTATTTAGGTAAAAAGTTATTTTATGATGAAATTTTAAGCCCTGATAATTCTATTTCTTGCGCTTCATGTCATATCCAGAATTATTCTTTTTCTGACCCAAATCAATATAGTTTTGGTGTTGATCAGCAAATAGGTTTTAGGCACTCTTCTGCATTAATCAACCTTGGTTATAATGATTTTTTTCACTGGGATGGTAGTACGTCTTCTCTAGAAGATCAAATATCTCGTCCGTTATTTACCCACTTTGAAATGGGTAATTTAGATTGGACTAGTATTGTAACTAGATTGTCATCTGATCAGGAATATGTCGAATTATTTTTTGATGCTTTTGGAGAATGTGAAATTGATTCTACTCAAGTAAAAAAAGCTTTAGCTCAATTTGAAAGAACATTAATTTCATCTAACTCTAGGTATGATAAATGGTTAAGAGGAGAGGTGATCTTTACAGATGAAGAATTAGATGGTTTAAATATTTTTTTTACAGAAAGAGGAGATTGTTTTCATTGTCATGGAGGTATTAACTTTATGGATAACATTTTCCATAATAATGGTTTAGATGAAATTTTTTCTGACCTTGGTCTATATGAAGTAACAGGTGATCCTAATGATATCGGTCTTTTTAAAACTCCCACTTTAAGAAATATAGAATTTTCCGCCCCTTATATGCACGATGGCAGATTTGTTACTTTAGATGAAGTTATTGAACATTACAATTCAGGAGGAGTATACTCTGCTACTATTGATCCATTAATGAAATATGTAAATTCTAATCCATTTGGCATTCCAGGGTTAACTGGCCTTGTTTTAAGTGAACAAGAAAAAAATAATTTAAAAGCATTTTTATTAACATTGTCAGATCATGATTTTATACAAAACACAGATTTTCAACCTTAAATTATTAATATGTTATTAATTATATTATCACCTGCAAAAAGGTTAAATTTTGAAAAGAAAGTAAATATTGAAAAAGAAACTATTCCATTTTTTTTAAATGAAAGCCAAGACTTAATTAATAATTTACTTTCTTTAAATAAATCAGATATTTCGTCATTAATGAAATTGAGCCCGTCTTTATCTGAATTGAATTATAATAGATATAAAAAATGGGATATTAATCACAATAATAAAAACTCATATCCTGCGATTAGTTGTTTTGAGGGTGATGTTTATAAGAACATAAATATAGAATGTATGACTTCTACAGAATTAAATTTTCTGCAAAAACATGTACGTATTTTATCTGGATTATATGGTTTATTAAAACCTTTTGATTTAATCCAACCATATCGACTTGAAATGGGAACTAAACTAATTAATTCTAACGGCAATAATTTGTATAAATTTTGGGGTAATAAAATAAATGAGTATCTAAAAGATGATTTAAATGAAAATACTATTCTCGTCAATTTAGCCTCAAATGAGTATTATAAATCTATAAATTCAAAAAATATAAATAATAAAATTATAACGCCAGTTTTTTTAGACGAAAAAAAAGGTAAGTTTAAAGTTGTAAGTTTTTTTGCCAAGAGAGCAAGAGGATCTATGGTAGAGTACATCACAAAAAATAAATTAGATAAAATAGAGAAACTTAGAGATTTTACTGGATTAGGTTATACTTTTGATAAAAGTAGATCAAGTGAATCTGAGTATGTTTATTGTAGATAATTATTTTTTATCAAAGATAGAATCTAAAATTTTTTTTAAACCAATCATAGTTCCTATAATTGCTATTATCATCATAGATCCACCAATTATTTTTAGTGCAAGTTCGTATTTATGATTATTTCCAAAAACGAAAAAGGCTGGTCCCATATAAAATGGAAGAAAAAATGCAATTATCTGTAATCCTTTTCTAAGTTTAGTTTTATTCATTTATTTCAGTTTATTAATAACTTTCCTTACGCTACCATATTTATTTAAAAGACTCTCCGCTTTAACTTCGTTGATTTTAAATTTGTTTGAAATAATTTTAATGGCTCTTTTTTTTAATTTCTTATTAGATAACTTCATGTCTACCATTTTATTATCTAAAACATGTCCTAATTTTATCATTACCGATGTTGTTATCATGTTTAAAGCCATTTTTTGTGCTGTTCCCGCTTTCATTCTGGTACTTCCCGTAATAAATTCTGGTCCAACGACTAGCTCAACACAGCAATTTACTTTTTGTTTTAATTTGGTATTTGGATTACAGGTTATTATACCAGTACTAACTTCATTTTGAATACATTTTAGAAGCCCACCAATAACATAAGGAGTGGTGCCAGATGCGCTTATTCCAATTACAATATCTTTTTTTGAAATTTTATAATGTTGTAAGTCTTTCCATGCACTTTCTGTACAATCTTCCGCAAATTCAATTGCATTTCTTATTGCTGAGTCTCCTCCAGCAATTATACCAATTACCATATTATTATTTACCCCAAAAGTTGGTGGACATTCCGATGCATCAAGAATACCTAATCTTCCGCTTGTTCCTGATCCTATATAAAATAATCTTCCTCCATTTTTAAGTTTAGTATAAACTAAATTGGATAAAAAAGATAATTCTGGTATTGATTTTTCAATACTCAATGCCACTTTTTTATCTTCAGTGTTTATACTTTGAAGGATATTATTTATATCCATTTTTTCTAAATTATTATAAAAACTTTCCTCCTCAGTTGTCTTCATAAATATTTGGGAATTCTTTAGGGTCAAATTCATGCATGAGTTCGTAGCATTTATCGACTAAATCATCTTTATTTGATTTTGAAAAATAATCTCCATCGTCACCATAAGCAGGTCTATGATCTTTACTAGTTACAGTTTTGGGTGCGCTATCTAAATATTTATATGCACTTTGTTCTTCTAAAACTTTTTGCATCATGTATGCTGAAGCGCCGCCAGTAACATCTTCATCAAAAAATATTACTCTATTTGTTTTTGATAGACTATAAGAAATTTCAGAGTCTAAATCAAAAGGAATAAGGGATTGAATATCAATTATTTCAATTGAAATTCCCATTAAATCTAATTCAATAGCTGCTTCTTGAGCAATTCTACAACATGAGCCGTATGTTACAATGGTAATATCGTCGCCAGGTTTAATAACTTCTATTTTCCCAATTGGTGTAGTGAATTCTCCAAGATTTTTAGGCATTTTTTCTTTAAGTCTATAGCCATTTAAACATTCAATTACTAAGCCTGGCTCATCACTTTGAAGAAGAGCGTTATAAAAGCCTGCAGCTTTAAGCATATTTCTAGGAACCAAAATATTTATTCCTCTCAAAAGATTTATAATACCTCCCATTGGAGATCCTGAATGCCAAATTCCTTCTAAACGATGCCCTCTAGTTCTAATTATTAATGGCGATTTTTGTCCGCCAAAAGTTCTGTATTCTAGTGTTGCTAGATCATCACTTAGTATTTGTATAGCATAAAGTAGATAATCCAAATATTGAATTTCAGCAATCGGCCTAAGTCCTCTTAAAGCCATTCCAATTCCTTGTCCAATTATTGTTGCTTCTCTTATTCCGGTATCAAAAACTCTGTGTTCACCATATTTTTTTTGCAAACCTTCAAGTCCTTGGTTCACATCGCCAATATTTCCACAATCTTCGCCAAAGATTAAAATAGATTTATTTTTACTAAGTAGTTTATCAAAATTTTCTCTTAAAATAATTCTTCCATCAACCATTTCTTCGTTTTCATAGATAGCATCTATGTTACTAATGTTATTGATATTATTATTTGACTCACTATATAAATAAGAATTATATCTTTTAGTATTTTCTTTCAAAATTAGATTTGTCCAATCAATTAAGGCCTTATTTTTTTCCTTGCGGCTTAATCTAATTGCTTTTTTACATATTGAAATAATGTCTCTTCTTGTAGGATTATTTATGACCCTTAAGTCACTTATCAAAGAATTAATTTTACTAGAATTTATATTTTTAATATTACTTAAAATATCTAATGTTTTATTTTTTTCATTAATTATGGGGTTAAGATATTGTTTCCATGCTTTATTTTTTGCTTCAATAACTTTATTTTTTGCATTTTTTTCAATTACCATTAACTCTTTTTCGTCTGCATAATTCATTGAAATTAAATATTCTCGCATTTTTTTTAAACAGTCAAATTCTTTTTCCCAGTTTAATCTTTCTTTGCTTTTATATCTTTCGTGAGAGCCAGATGTTGAATGCCCTTGTGGTTGAGTCATTTCTGTTACATGAATAATAACAGGTGTATGTTCTTTTCTTGCAATAATTTCAGCTTTGTGGTAAACTTCATATAATTCTTTTAAATCCCATCCTTTAGCCTTAAATATTGCAAATCCCTTTTTTTGTTTTGTTCTTTGGAAGCCTTTAAGTAAATCAGAAATACTTTCTTTAGTTGTATGGTATTTGCTGGGAACTGATATTCCCCAATCATCGTCCCAAATTGATAATATCATTGGTACTTGAATAACACCTGCAGCATTTATTGTTTCAAAAAAAATACCCTCTGATGTGCTTGCATTTCCAATTGTTCCAAATGCAATTTCATCCCCATTTATACTGAAGTTACTGTTACTTACATGATCCCTGTAGATTTTAGATGCTTGAGCTAAACCTAGAAGGCGAGGCATTTGAGACGCAGTGGGAGATAAATCAGCTGATGAATTATAATCTTTCGTTAAATTCTTCCAATTCCCATCTTTATCAATAAATCTAGTAGCAAAGTGACTATTCATTTGTCTACCTGCAGAAGCTGGCTCGTTTTCTATCGATGGGTCTGCAAAGAGTTGAGCAAAAAAAGATTCTAATGTAGTAATACCTTTTGCTAACATAAAAGTTTGATCCCTGTAGTATCCGGATCTAAAATCTCCATGTTTAAATACTCTAGCCATTGCTAATTGTGCTAGTTCTTTTCCATCCCCAAAAATTCCAAATTTAGCCTTTCCTGTTAAAACTTCTTTTCTTCCTAAAAGACTAGCTTCTCGGCTTTCGCAAGCGATTTTATAGTCCTTTAGTATAGACTTTTTAAAATCTTCAAATGTTATGTTTTTTTCTTGTGTTTTTTTCAAGGAATTACAACTATTTATGTTAAATTAAAGAACAGCACTAAAGTAATCAAAATTGATGATTCAAAAAAGTCTTTTTTTTCAATCAACTTTTAAAAATGACAAAAGAGAAAAAAAGAATAAATAAATTTATAATTAGTATAACAAGCTGGAAGTTTAGATTTTTTTTAATTTTCAAGCTTCCTCTTGCTTATATAGCAGGCCTAAAAATTCAAAAAATATCCCCAAGAAAAGCAATTGTTTCAGTCCCCTTTTCTTTTTGGAATAAAAACCCTTTTAATTCAATTTATTTTGCTGTACTTGCAATGGCAGGTGAATTTTCCACTGGTATTTTAGGCTTACTTCATACAAATTCTAAAGATGGAAAAATCTCAATGTTAGTTGTTAAAATGGAATCTCATTTTTATAAAAAAGCTACTGGTAAAATAAAATTTATTTGTGATGATGGAGAAAAAATTTCATCTTCTATACAAAAGGCAATAAATTCAGGAAATGGTGTTGTTGTAAAAACTAAATCAAAAGGTTATAATAAGGACGGTATATGTGTTTGTGAATTTAATGTTTACTGGTCTTTTAAATCAAAAAATAAATAATTATTTTTATATTAGTACAATATCAATTAGTATAATTTATTTATCTAAATTATGGATGAAATTTTAAATAAGATTCGTGTTTCAAAAGAAAAAGAAACAATTGTTGAATATGAAAAAACTATTAATAAAGCTTTAGATTATTTAGTATCTATTGAAGGTGCAAACGATGAAAGAATTGATGAAATACGTGATTTTATTTCTCGCCTTGTTGATGAAGAAATAGATTTTTTAGTAAGAAATCCAGAAGATTATTTTCATTCATAATTGTAATATCAAGATCAAAAAAAACCCTCGATAATTTCGAGGGTTTTTTTATGTTATATTTTAAAATATTAGTTTTATTTTTTAACAATTTTTTCGATATATAATTTTTCATTATTAGAGATTTCTAAAATGTAATTTCCTGTGTCTAAGTTGTCAATACTAATTGATTTATAAACACCAAAATTATTAAAGTCCCATGTTTTAATAATCTCTCCTAAAATATTATAAATAGAAATAATTGTCTTACCATTTAATAACTCTGCGCTAGAAATATTGATTAAATCATTTGTTGGATTTGGATATAATTCAATTCCACGTAATGAATTTTCTTCATTAATATTTGCATAATTTAATCCGTTTATCCCCATGTGAATTGCAAGAGCATTACCATTTGAATACCATGTTTCATCACCTGGACTCCAGTACATAGATGCGAACCATGGTTGAGGGACTGATGTATCATCATATATAATTATATCATTATTTAATCCATTACTATACAGTTCTGCAACTAAGAAATATGCGTTTGGATTTAATTCAATTTCTGGAATTTCTACGCTTACAAAACCTTCATCTACCATCCATTCTTGTATCATAATATAATCACTTTCCCATATAACTCCTCCAAGATTCATGTCTAGTGATTCTACTGCTGGATCAAGAATTCCAGTTGTATCACATAAATAGAAAATGACTTCTCCTCCAGAAGTTGTTTCAAATGTTCCTAAGCTTGTATCAAAAGAATTTAAATAGAGACCAATTCTCGCTGAGGTTAAAGTTGCAGTTTCTTTTATATCAAAGTAATTTGCAAATCTAACACCATCAGCATTATCTTCACCAAAGGGCCAACCGGTACCTAAATAGTCGAATGTGTCATATAAACCATCTAGCTTATATTCATTTTCTGTTATCATAAACTCTCTTGATAATGTGTTATCTTCAATTAAAACGTCATCTCCGCCTGATTCAACTGTGTTTGTAAATGAGTAAGTGCCCTCTGTAAGTGAGCTAATATCAAAAAAATCAGTTTCAATTAATCTAGTTGAATCAGATTCAACTAATTCATATGTTGTACTTGTACTTAATGCTGTTCCATCAATAGCTCCACTTAATAGAACATTAGTTTCATCATTATAGCCATAATTATATATTTCAGCTCCAAATAACATTTCGTTAGGCATTTGACTTTCTGGAATTGCATAGTACTCTATATTAGCTGGGTCTTCCATTGTTAACCATGCTGATAACATTTTTAAGTCATATGCAGGTTGTTGTATTATTGACATATCATCAATCATCCAAAAGTAATGAGTTCCAATCCATTCAAACTTAAAGTAAACATTTTCAACATTAGGAGCATATGCTCCTAATGGAATTTGGCTTAATTTTTGAGTTCCTACATTAGTTTCGTAAATATCTCCTTCTATATAATTTAAGTCTTCAAATGTAACACCGTTGTCTGTGCTTATATATACATTCATATCGTTAGCTCCATTTCCAGCAGCAAAACAACAAATTCTATAATAAGAGTAGAATTGTAGCACTAAAGCACTAGTTTCAGAGCTTGAAAGATCAATTGGTCCAATTGTAAAACTAGAATTTATTGCATTTTCTCCAACAGCCCCGTCTTCCACTCCATTGTTAGGGTAGGTATTAAACCAATCTGCATCGATTAACATAAATCCATTGTCAACAGTTGGTGATTCAATTAGTCCTGCATTAGCTCCCCACTGACCTTGAGTAGATTCAGTTGACCAAATCCAATCGCCATAGCCTCCAACATTTTCAATTGATATATTTGGCAATGTTTGATCAGAGAAGTCATTTTCCCAAACTGTAAATTCATCTCCTCCTAATTGAGAATTATTTGTATTTGTGATAATTGTATTATTAGACTCAGTCCAAGTTTGTATATTTTTATTATTAACTTGAGAAAAAGATAGTGAGAATACTAATAGAGTAATTAAAAGTAATGTTTTTTTCATAATTATATAGTTTATATTTTGTACTAGGTATTACAATTTAGTAAAAAAACTGGTTCGAATTTTATCAAATTAATTTTTCTTGTTTGTAATTCCATTTATATTTTTTCTTCTTGATTGTTTTTAGTTGATTTTCTTTGTGGATAACTATTGAATTTGATGGAATATTATTTCTAATTGTACAGCCCGCCCCAATTGTGACATTATTTCCTATTTTTACTCCAGCTACAATTGAGCAGTTAGCTCCGATCCATACATTGTTTCCAATAATTACTCCTTTTTTGTCACCAGTTTTTCTATGGTCATAAATATTATGGTTTGTAGTTGTAATAGTTGTATTTTGTCCAATATTTACATTATCTCCAATAATGAGTCCTCCGAAAGCATTTATATAAATACCTATATTATCGCCTGGATCGCACATAATGCCTTTGCGAATATATTTATAACCCAATATTTTACTTCTAAAGTCAACTGGCCATGGAACGGAACCATTAAATCTTAATATTTTTTGCATAAAAAAATATCGTCTAATAATTTCAAAGTTATAGCAATACCCTTTTCTAGGTCTTCTATACTCTGGATAAGCTAATTTTACAATCCAGCGAAATAAATTATCGTCAAATAATAGTAAAATATTTTTTATGGTATTTTTAATCATTATGTATAATTTTTCTTTTCATATAAGTACTTAAAATAATATAATGAGAGGCACCAATTGATGAAGAAAGTAAAAGTGCATAGTTAATATTTCCAAGTTCTTTTAAAAAATAAAATGAACTAACTTGAAATAGAAACAAACTTACATTAAACATTAATAATAATTTTTGTTTTTTTAGGATATCACCAATAGTACTAATTGGGGAATATATATTTTTGAACAAAATAAAAATAGAAAAATATTTTATTATTAACCCTGATTCTGACCACTCATTTCCAAATAATGAAAATAAATCTTCACCCCATAAACTTAGAATCAAAAGAAAAGGAAAAAGAAATATGAATATTTTCTTTTGAATATCATTTGTCAATAGAAGTAATGCTTTTTTATTATTGTGGTATAATAAACTTGCCTCCTGAAAATATACTTGAGAAACAGAACTAGTTAATATTGATATGGGAATTGATATTATTCTTTCTGCTAAAAAGTAATATCCCGCAACCTTGATTCCAAAGAATAGGGCTATTAAAGCTGTCATTCCAATATTTGATAAAGAGTTAAATAAGTTAGAGAATGTTGAGTATTTAAAAAAAACAATGTATTTTTTGAAATTATTGTAGGTTGATTTTATGTTAATTTTATTAAAATTAGTTGATGATATAAAATCATGAAAATTAAATATCATTGTAATTATCAATGATATAATATTTCCTATAATCATACCACTTGATATTTTTTTTAATCCTAATACTAATGCGGAAAATGAGTTAGTTGATGATTTTAATAAATTGTGTTCTCCAATTAAGGAGTATTTTTTTTGTCTATTAAACCAAACTATTAGCGTTTGGTTAATTGAAATTAAAAATATTGTTATTGGGATAAAAAAATAGTATTTATTGAATATCTCAGATTTTGTTAAATCATATAATTGGATTTTAAAAATATCAAGAATAAAAAAACATGTGATTGAAAATATAGATGTTAATAGAAAGCATATAGCTACAATGTTTAGTGCATCTTTATTTTTTTTAGGTAACATGATAGCTACGTCATATCTCCCAGCTGCTATAATTCCTAAAATAGTACATATACTAATATATAAGCCATATGTACCAAAATCTTCTGCTGTAAAATATTGAGTCAGTACTGGAGTTATTAGCAATGGAATTAATTGAGCAACAGAAGTAGTTGTTAAGAGTTTGATAATATTTTTGATAAAATCAGATTTTATATAATTATTTTTTTTCTTCATTTACAATTTTAAAAATATTTCATTTAAGCCCAAATATATTATATTTGCCCAATATGGTGACTATAGCTCAGTTGGTTAGAGCATCGGTTTGTGGTACCGAGGGTCGTGGGTTCGAGTCCCATTAGTCACCCTAAATAAAAAAGGAGCTAAATATTTAAGCTCCTTTTTTTATTCAATAATCTTTACTAAATATTATTCTGTTTCTTCAGTTTCACTTGAATTAAAAACATTCTGAATATTAGTAATTATATTATTTGCTTGATTAATAAAAGAACTGGGGCTGGACATATAACCCATTTTTTGCCAACCGCTCCCTCTTTCATCTACCTGAGCATTTATACTAAATTTTTTATCTTCTTGTTGTTGAACGCTAAAAATCCAAATAGTAGGAAATCCTCTTACTTTAAAAATAGATTGTAAGTAATTATTATTCTGTTCTATTTCTGGATCAAGCTGTTTTCTTCTCGGAAAGTCAAGTTCTAATAAAATCACGTTCTCAGATGCCCATGCTTTAAATTCATCAGTATTAAAAACTGCTTTATCTAATTTTATGCACCATCCACACCAGTCACTACCAGTAAAGTTTGCTAGTATAGGTTTTCCAGTGTTAACTGATTGTTCAAAAGCTTCAGGAAAATCTGCAATCCATCCTTCTTTTTGACCAAAAGAACTTATTGAAATTAAAAAGAAAAAAATTATTATTTTATTCCACATTATGCATCCATTTTTTAATTTTCGGTGACGCAAAAACAAGTAAAATACCAGCGACTACAGCCATTACACCTACATTTGTAAATACACCGTTAAAGGTTTCTAATGCTTCTACTGGACTTAAATCCCCAGCATCTGTTTCTTGAGCAATAAATTTACCTAATAAATGTGCCAAAGATGATGATAAAAACCAAAATCCCATTACAAATCCTACGATTTGTTTAGGTGCTAATTTTGTTACAAGTGATAATCCTACTGGAGATAAACAAAGCTCACCTAATGTGTGAAGTAAATATGCAATTAGTAGGAATACCATTGGCACCATACCTGCATCAGCAAACAATCCTCCTATTGGAAATGCAAAAAATCCAAGACCTAATAATATTGTTCCAATAGCAAATTTCATTGGTGCACTTGGTTCTATTTTTTTTCTTTTTAAATATTTCCATATATAATTAAATACGGGAACTAAAAGAATAATATATAGTGGATTAACTCCCATAAACTGTGAAGATGATAGTTCACCTAAGTAAGGAACAGTCTTATTAACATTTGTTTCAGTATATACAGTAATTGCACTACCAGCTAATTCAAAGAATGTCCAAAAAAGTGCAGAGTAAAAGAATAAAAGCATAATAACTTTTAATTTATCATATCCAGCTTTTGTAATTTTTTTTCCGTATAGACTTAGATAATAAATCATGTAACCTACCATGCTGAATAGTATTATATCTAAAAAGCTTAATTCTTTTCCCCAAGGGTAAAGTAAGGGTTTAGACCCAAAGCTTAGAAGGAAGAAAATAACTGGAATTAGTAAAAATGTACCTACATATGTAGCAGTCTTTAAAGTCATACCACCTCCTACATATTCTCCTTTTTCATTTCTCAATGCAGCAATTTTAGCGTTTAGTAATTTAGGGTTTGGTGAATGTCCATTATTTTTAAATACACCTGTTCTTAAACCATACATAAATACTAATAGACCTAAAACCATACCAATCCCTGCTAATCCAAATCCATAATGCCATGCATTTACACCTAAATTTGGATCCTGTCCAATAGCACCACAAGTTATCGGTGCTAGGAAGGCACCAATATTAATACCCATGTAAAATAAATTAAATCCTCGATCTCTTAACTCACTATTTTGTTTATAAAAAGTACCAACAAAACTTGAGATATTAGGTTTAAAGAATCCGTTTCCTAAAATTAAAAGTCCTAACGCTATAAAAAACATAGGCTCTGCTAGAGCATGAATGGATTCTGGACTACCAATTCCAAGTTCAGAAATAAGAGGAAATGCCATTGTGAAATGCCCTAAAGCCATTAATATACCGCCCCACATGATAGAATTTCTATAACCAAAAAATTTCTCAGCGATTAAACCTCCTAAAAGAGGAGTTGCATAAACCATTGCTCCATATGCCCCATAGATTGCATATGCCTGACTTTTCTCGTAGCTTAACTCTGCCCCAACATCTATCATATAAAGAACAAGTAAGGCTCTCATGCCGTAGTATGAAAACCTTTCCCATAATTCGGCGAAGAACAGGACAAATAATGCTTTTGGATGAATTTTTTTGTTAGTGTATATAACATAAGGCACCCATAATAAAACAATAAGCCAACCAATAATTAATAGTTTATATGCTAGAGATAATGATTCCATGATAAAAAAATAATTTTATTATTAATCACACAAGATACTAATTTTTAATTTACTACAGATTTTGTATAATAAAATTTGTAATTTTTGTAAATAAATGAATTCTAGTATTTCCGCCATAAATACTATGATTTTTATCAGGGTAGACAAACAATTCAAATTGCTTGTTGTTTTTTACTAACGCAGAAATCATTTCCATAGTATTTTGATAATGAACATTATCATCTGCTGAACCATGAATTAACAAATAATTTCCTTTAAGTAAATCAACATAATTTATTGGTGAATTAAGGTCATATCCATCTGGATTTTCTTGAGGGGTCCTCATGTATCTTTCAGTGTATATAGTATCATAGTAACGCCAGTTTGTTA
>TARA_B100000674_G_scaffold489104_2_pt1 | contig 13373 bp, 10 predicted proteins | sample TARA_B100000674 | Tara Oceans TARA_B100000674 (sample SAMEA2622759) | marine metagenome | biome: marine biome (ENVO:00000447); feature: surface water layer (ENVO:00002042); material: "saline water (ENVO:00002010), including plankton (ENVO:xxxxxxxx)" | depth 5 m
GCGACACGGGGGCGGTGGAGATCGCGCTGAGACGGTTGCGAAGCGAACAGTTTCTTCGCGCGGCGGAGCGGCGCGCGCGAAAGGCGCGCGAACGCGCCGGCGCGACGGAGCTCGTGCACGACACGGATATCATGGGGAAGAGGATGAAGAAGAAGTACGCCTTGGTTCGCGAGCGATTCGCGGCGACGCTGTACGCGAAGATGGAGGCGGAGGGGAAGCCTCGATGGACGTCGTTGGGACGACGCGTGTGCGAGCCGAGCGTCGACGCCGAGGGCGCGCTCGTGCCTCTGTTTCGAGACGAGGAGACGCGACGGACGAACGTGGCGAGGGCCCTGTTTTGCGCCCCCAAGTGGACGGCGCCGAGAGGGTGCGACGCGCGGACGACGACGTTTCATTTGGTATTGGAGACGCTGCCGCCGCCGGTTGAGCGAGACGTCGTCACCGAGGCCGACGTGCGGAAAAAGATCGCCAACGGCAGGGATGAATTGGCCAACACCAAGGGAAAGCTGTTTGGCGACTTGAAATTTACGCTGATGGATCTGTGCGCCGGTCCCGAGCGACGACTCGAGGCGGAGGCGCGCGCGCCGCTTCCGGCGAACGCCAGAGCCGCCGCGCGAGGCGCGCTTCGCGCCGAGTGCGTCCTTCAGCTCACCCCGTTCGATTTCTCTCGTCCACGCGGACGCCACCGCGACATCACACCACCGCGCGCGATGCCGTTCGAGGAATTATTCGATCAATACGAGGACGCGCTCGTCGACGCCGACGCCGTCGTCGGCGTCGAGCACCATCGACAGCGCAAACGCCGCCTCAAGTCCGCCCTTCGCGCGAAATCATTCATCGATCCGCGTCGAACCTCACACAGGCTCATCGCCGTCGACGACTCGACGACGTTCGACGACCTCGCGTCCGAGCGCCGACGCTCGAAGACGTCCAACCGCGCCGTCGGCGCGCGCGTCAGACGCGCCGCGACGCCGTCTCGACCGCGGCGCTCGACCGACGGAATGAATACACCGACGTCCACCCTCGCGCGAGACCGATGGAATGAGTAGAATGAATAGAATGCATAGAATAGATTGGATGACACCGAATGTCGCCTCTCCCGCGCGTCCACGACCGCGGGAGGAGACCGAGAGCGCGCCCGCCCCGTCCCCGCCTGTGTCCGACCGACCGTCTCTTCACACCGTCCCCGCGCCCGCGCGTCGCCACTCCATCGCGCGCGCCTCGAGGAGGACGACGAGGCGACGATGTCACCCCTCGCGCGTCCATCATCGCGCGCGCGCGTCGCGTCGACGTCCTCGAGACGCGCGCGCGCGACGATTTCATCCGCCGTCCCGCCGCCGAGGCGTGTGTACGATGAAAATCATTCGTTTTCGGTGATTTCCGCGTCGTCGCGCGCGCGCGGTGACGCGAGGACGCGCGCGCGAGGCGGTGGGAACGCGCGTCGCGCGATCGCGACGTCGAGCGCGACGAGAGGGGAGGAGGACGAACCCGACGCGAGGGGGGGACTCGGTCGAGGCGTCGGCGCGGCGGTGGGGGTCCCGAGCGCGCGCGTGGATCAAGTTCTGGACCAGGCGCTGCCGGTGATGGGTGGAATGGCGAGTCAGAACGTGCTGAATTTAGCGGACGCGGCCATGGTGGGGCGATTGGGGACGGCGAGCGTGGCGGCGGTGGGATTGGGGAGCACGATGAATTGGCAGTGTCAGGCGGCGCTGCAGGGGGTGTCGAGCGGGGTGCAAGCGATGGCGGCGAGACGCGTGGGTGAGGGGCGATTGGATGAGGTTGCGAGTCCGTTGAATGCGGCGTTGATTTTGGTGTGCGCGATGGGGGTGCCGATGGCGATATTGGCGTTTGCGAACGCGGAGGTGTTGGTGCCGCTGTACACGTCGGACGCGAGCGTGGTGGCCAACGCGGTGCCGTATTTACGAGCGAGATTGCTCGCGGTGCCCGCGGTGGGGATGAATTTCGCGTTTAGAGGGTTTTGGAACGCGATTCAACAGCCGCAGGTGTACATGAACACGCTCATCGTCATGCATACGCTCAACGTGACGCTGTCGTTGATTTTAACCTTTGTCGGCGTGCCGCAGTTGGGGATCCCTCCTCTCGGCGCGCTCGGCGCGGGATTGGGGACGAGTTTCAGCTTGTGGTGCGGGACCGCGATGTATGTGTATCAGGGAATCAAGAGGGCGTCGAAGTATGGGTTTTTACAGACGAGACCGACGATGACAGACTTGAAGGTGCTCGCCACGCAGGCGGCGCCGACCTCGGTGACCAATTTACTCTACGCCTCGGGCATGATGACGCTGTATTCCATCGTCGGACGCATCGGCACGACCGAAGTTGCCGCCGTGAACGTCCTTATCAATCTCATGTTATTCTTAGTCCTTCCCTGCATGGGCATGGGACTCGCCGCCGGCGCGCTCAGCGGACGCGCGCTCGGCCGAGGCGACGTCGAGGACGCGAAACAGTGGCCCTGGGACGTCGCCAAGATCACCGCCGCCCTCATGTCCGTCGTCGGCATCATCCTCGCCGCGTTCCCACGCGTCGTCTTGGCCATCTTCTTGAATGACCCACACGCCGTGGACATCGCCACGACGCCGCTTCGCATGACGGGTCTCACCGTCTGCGGCGACGCCATGAGTCTCACCATGCAAAACGCCCTCCTCGGCGTCGGCGACGCCAAGCGCGTCGCCCTCGTGAGTATCCTCAGTCAGTGGGCCGTTTTTCTCCCCTCCGCCTACCTCGCCGTCGTCGTCTTCAATCAAAATCTCACAGTCGTCTGGGCGCTCTACGTCTCGTACAGATTCGTCCAAGGTTTAGTCTACGCCAACATTTGGCGATCCGGCGCGTGGTCAAAGATTCGTCTTCACTGACACCGACGCATGTACAATACCCATACGATCACATCACTCCACCCCCCGGTCGTCGTTCCTCGATCGCCTCGCTCCACGCCGTCCCGCGTTCGGTTTTATATCTCCCGCGCGTGCTCTCGAAAAATTCCTCCAATTTTCCACCCTCCCCCGCGTCCCCGATCGACTCGTACTCGCTCGCCTGCATCACCATCTCCAATTTATCCGCATCCTTCACCAACTTGGCCTCTTTCGTCTCCCCCGCCTCGTATTCCTCCCACAACGCGCGCACCTCGTCGCCCACCGCGCCGCACGCCGCCGTCAGCGCCCGCATCGCCTTTCCCTCTCTCTCTCGCTTCTCCTCATCGCTCACGCCGTCGTTCGGCGTGATGTCCCCGACGACGCACTCCGCGAGATCGTGCACGAGCGCCATGCGCACGCATTTATCCGCGTCCGTCCCGTCATCGCGCGCGCGCGCGGTGAACAGGGCGAACAGGGCGACTCGAAACGAATGGTCGGCGACGGATTCCACCTCGCGCACGCCGCGTTGGACCCACCCGGCGCGCTTGACGCGTTTCAGACGACCGGCCGAGGCGAGGAGGTCCAGAAGCGCGGCGTCGCGGGCGACGGGGAGGGACATGTCGGACGAGGGCGACGACGAGGGCGGCAGTGTGTGCCGCGAGGACGATTTGGAATTCGGGGCGACATGGGAGTTTGATATGCGTGCGAGCGAGGAAGGCGAACCGGAGACGCGCGCGTACGCACCGCCGATGCGATGGCGACGCGTGACGCGGGTGTCGTGTCGGAACGTGCGCTTGAGAGCGCGAGGAACGGGGAGAGATGATGATGATTTTGATGTTGATGATGATTGTGATGATGAATGCGACGACGACGACGACGACGACGACGAGGCGCGGCGACGACGATCGACGATGGACGCGTCGGGGACGTATTTCACCCTTCGCGTCCATCGCGATAAGGGTGCGGTGTACGCACCGACGCCGTACGGGGAGGTGTGCGTGGACGACGACGGCGCGAATTTCTCGCCGGCGGATGAAAACGACGACGACGTCGACGTCGCGAGGTTCCGAAGCGAGGTCGCGCGCGATGGACGAGGTTTGAATCCCGATTGGTCCGCGACGGAGGGCGGGACGTGGCGAGGAGGACGAGAGGGGAGGGAGGCGGCGGCGAGCGCGACGAAATTTGAGCTGTGCGTCTTCGCGACGACGACGAGACGACGCCGCGCGGGAAGGAAAACGACGAAAGGGGCGGTCGAGGAGACGCGAGGAGATGCGACCACCACTGCGACGCGTCGATGGCGACGGGGCGTCGGCGAGCGGGCGAGCGCGACATCGCGCGCCGCGGCGGAGGTAGGCGTCGCCGACGAGCTCGTGTGTCGAGCGGCGATCGATTTAACGCGTTTACGGTGCGTGGGCGATCGTGTTCCCTCGGGCGCGGAGATGCCGGCGAATGCGCTGTTTTTACACGCCTCGGACGGCGGGGTGTACGCGCCGGAACCGTCGTCGACGGATAATTCGGGGCGGGAGGTGCGCGCGTTTTTGGACGCGGTGGAGGCAAGACGACGCGAGGCGGCCGAGGCGATACGCGTCGTCCCGGGCGCGCGTCCGGCGACTCGCCCGCGAACCCGAACGCTGTCGTTCGGTGGACGAAGCGCGACGGAGAGCGAGACCGAGGATCGATCGAGCGGAGTGTTGGTGATCGATCGCGTCGTGGTCGAGGATGACGACGCGCCGTCTCGCGCGTCAGAGAGTCCGAGGTTTTCGTCGCTGCAGGGACGCGAGAAGAGAGGCGCCGCGGTGAAGACGGACGTTCGAGCGATGATATCAAAGGTTGAATCCGTCATCGAGGCCAAACGCGCGCACGCGGACGCGGTTGATCTTCGAGACGAGTTGGCGAGACGATTGAAGATTCGCGCGGCGGCGGCGCGCGGGACGACGCGCGCGACGATGAAGACGTTGACGTCCTCGGACGGCGTCACCGCGGACGAGCGCATCACCGCGCTGACGAACGAGCTCGTCGAGGAGCGAGATATTTTAGTGCGCATGAAGGATGACGTGGGACGCCGCGTGCGCGCGTTGCGTCAGGCTGGAGAAAAGCTCGTGCGCGCGCACGATCGATTAGACGAGGCGGAGCGCGCGTTACGCGGACCGAACGGTGCGGGAAAGCTTCATCAACACCAACGCGCGCTCGTCGCGCGTCGATGGCGTTTGGTGGGCGATTTAGCGTCCATCTTCCCCATCGAACCCGTCGATGACGCCGACGCCGACGCCGACGCGCCGATGCGCCGAGATTATCCGCTCCTGCGCGTCGGTGAACTACCCCTCGATCTCGGTCCCGCGCCGTCCAAGACGTACCCTCTCCGCATGGAAACGATGGAAAACGATGCCGCGGCGTTGGGAGACGTCGCGCAGATGTGCGTGCAACTCGCCGCGATACTCGACGTTCGACTTCGGTATCCCGTGTGCGTGTGTCCGAGTCGGTCGTACATTTGCGACTTTCACCACGTCAAACCGACGCGCGGTCGCGGCGACGACGGCGCGAGCGCGAAAAAGCTCACCAAGGTGGAGTTCCCGCTCTTCCTCGAGCACCCGGCCGATCGAACCAAGTACACGTACGGGGTGTTCCTGTTGAACAAGAATCTCGAGCAGTTGCTCAACGCGCACGGTTTGCGCTCGGCGGGACCGCGACACACGTTGCAAAATTTACGACGAATTCTCAACGCGAGGTGCGTCGTCGCGAGCGCGCGGGAGGAAGAAGACGCATACGCATAGATACTATTACTGCTACAACTAGATGATGTGATGATGAGGACTAGACGCGCGCGAGTCTCATTCCAACGCGACGCGCTCGCCCGACGAAGAAATCGCGACGGGACCTTGGCTCTCGACGCACGTCCACGCGCTGGGTGATCCTCCGTATAATCGAGACATCCCGACGTCGATCATGTGAATCAATCCATCGCACCGCGTTTCGATGCGCCCGCTTTTGGTGACGGTGTGCCCGACGACGAGGCGACGAACGCCGAGACGGCGCGTCACCTCGAGCGCGGCGTCGCACGCCCCGGGCTCGTCGCCGGTGGAAATCGCTCTCGTCCACACCGGTCCGTCACCGACGAGCAATTCGTGATCTCTCCCCACACGCTCAACGGCGAGTAATCTCTTCCCCTCGGCGTTGAGCGCGTCCACGCCGTCCTCGCCGAGTAAATGTTCGGGAAGGAGTCCCGCGTGCGCGAACGCCGTGGCGCACCGACCGCGTCCTCGAACCACCGCCCACGGTTTCTCTCTCACCACCTCCCCTCTCTCGGACCCACGCGCGAACATTTTCCCCCACTCCAACGTTCCAGCCTGTAAATACGCCCGCGCGCCCAATCCCAACCCTTTCTCCGCCTCCCCAACCCCCGCGCGGTCGAGCGCGCGTCGTCCCAGCGCCAGCAACTCCTCGCGCGCGACGAATCGATAATCACCCTGCAACGTCATCAATTCGTGATTCCCGAGCAACCCGACGACTTCATCACCCACCTCCTTCGCCTCCACGCGCAAACGCTCGATCGCATCGATCGTCTCGATCGACCGCGCGCCCCTATCCGTCGCGTCTCCCGTCTGCACCACCGTCGTCGCGCCCCCGCCTCCGCGCGCGCGTCGCCACCACGATTCCCCATCCACCACCCCCGCGAGTCTCAGCGACGCGAACAAAGCGTCTGGATCGCCGTGGACGTCTCCGATCGCGACGAGCGCGTCCTCCGTCGACGCGCGCGCGTCGATCGCGAGCGCACAGAGACACACCCACGCGAGCGCTCGCGCGAGGAATTCCATCGCGCGCGACGTCCTCCAGACGCGGTCGAGCCTTCGAATCGACGTCTCGCGACCGTTCGCGCGCGTCGCGACGATCGACGACGACGCGAGCGCGTCACCGCGCGTCGAGACGTGACGTCATTCCATCGCGCGTCGATTCATCGAATTCCGCATCCCGATCCATCATGCTTCACCGACGACCGACCGCGAGTCTCTTTCGCCGTCTCGTCGCGGTCGCGGACGCGCGCATCGCGTCGTCGACGGTGCGCGTCCATCGTTCCCTCGTTCGCGCGCGCGCGATCGCGTCCGAGCGTCATCACGAATCGCGCCCCCAAATTCCAACCCTACCGCGCTCGAGACATCCCGACTGACCGACGACGACGTCCGCGCGCGCGCGTTTTTGTACAGACGACCGCGACGACATCGTTCGCGCGCGCGTACGGCGCCGGGTTTTTACAAAAAGACGAGGTGCGAGATCGCGTGATGAGCGTGGTGAAGAATTTCGCCAAGGTTGACGCGGGCAAGGTGACGCCGACGTCGGCGTTCGCGCCGGATCTCGGGCTCGATTCGTTGGACACCGTGGAGGTGGTCATGGCGATGGAGGAGGAGTTCGCGGTGGAGATTCCGGACGCGGAGGCGGATAAGATTCAGAGCATTCCGGAGGCGGTGGCGTATCTCGCGAGTAATCCGAACGCGAAGTGAGCGCGCGGGACGGGGACGCGAGAGGGGCGTTTGTGATCGTTACTAAAAGAAAATGAAACAATGTGTCGATCGATCGCTCGATTCGAGCGCGCGCGCGATGTGATGTGATGTGATGCGTACAGTGGTCTCTCGAGTACAGATTACAACACTTGATGTTTCGCGCGCGACGTTTCGCGCGTCGCGCCGAAAGCGCGCGTCCTCGTCGCCTCGCGCGAAGAGTGGGAAAGAAAGAAATAGTCAATGAATGAATGATGCGTCTCGTCTCATCCCGCGACGCGCGAGACAGCGACGTCGGGAAGTTTGAGGGATGAAAATAATATGAGCAATCGTCTCTCGCCAGGAACGGCCCAGACGAATCCGAGCTCGGCGCCGCCGGTGAGCGCGCCGCCCTTGCCGTCCAAGACGAGGAGCTCGCCGTCGACCCAGTGCGAATCGGCGAAACCAGATTTCGCGACGCGACCTTCGCCTTTGTATCTGGCCAAGACGCCGAGTTCGTCGGGATACGAATTTCCCGCGACGATGAGATTCGACTTGTTAATCTTGGCGCGGAAACTCGCGGCGCCGCAGGGGACGTTTTCATCCCCCGTGAGCTTGACGGCGGTGACGCAATCGCTCGCGTCCGGGACGTCTTCGTCGCCCCATCGACCGCGCACCATGCGCAAAACTTCTGGACCGTGCGGACCGAACGCACCGACGTATAAACCGTCGAAGACGTCGTTTCGAGATCCAGACGCGAGACGAGGATCGATGCGTTGAAATCGTACGCGTGGCGGGAGCGGACGCGCCAACTCGGCTTCTTGTCCGATGAGGGCGAGCAACTCCTCCGCGCTCACTTCATCAAAAGAATCCTCGTCGTCGTCGCCTTCACCGTCCACGCCGACTCCATCGTCTGCGTCGTCACCGTGCGCGGCGAACATCTCCTGCGCCGCGTCCTTGACGGCGTTGACGAGCGCCGAGTGCGACGCCGCGCCGAGCGCCTTTGTTTCGTCGCCGGGCACCATGCTCTCCCACTTGGCGGCGAGAAACCCTTCAATCTCCTCGTCGAGTGATTGAGAGAACGGTCGGCGGTGCATCGCGCCCTCGTCGTCGTCGTTTTCGTCGTCGTCGTCGTCGTACGGAATGATCTCGTCGTCGCTCGTGAGAACGAACGCGTGGACGCCCTCTTGTTGGAGACACGCAACGGTGCGCTTGACGTCGTACAAGGTTTCATCGTCGACCGTCTCGAACGCGTCTTCGCCGTCGGCTTCCTCCTCCTCGTCGTCCGTGGATAATTTATCCAACATGGCGCTGATTTCATCCAACGCGTCGGCGCGCGTTTTCCCCGTCGACGGATCGAGTCCGAGGAGTTTCGATTTGATTTCATCTTTCACGGCGTCGATATCCTCTCTCGACGCGGCGCGCCGACGACGCGCGTCCTTTTTCTCCTCCTCCTCCTCCTCCTCGTTCTCGTTCTCGTTCTCGTCCTCGTCGGACGCTAACGCGACGGATTGCGGCACGTAGTTGAGTCGCGCGACGTCTCGTCGAAACCCGCCCGCGGCGTCTTCATCCTCTTGTAACAAAATCTCCAACACCGGTTGTCCCGCGTCGTACGCGTACCCTTTCGGGTACGCCTTGTTCAACTCGATGACATCCGCCAAATCTCTCGGAGAAAACGTCGACCCGACCAATCGTCCGTGTTGGCGACTGATTTTCATGATGACACCCTTCGGCGCCGCAACGTCTTCGTCCTCTCCCGCGTCGTCCCCATCTCGCTCCTCCACGCCCGCCCACCATCCGCACAACCCCACACCCGCGTCACGCAAACGACTCGCGTCTTCGAATCGATTCTCCTCGATCGCCGTCGCGTACGCGTCGCACGCGCGACCCGTGGCGTCCGTCGCGCGCAACGCCTCGACGGCGCGCTTCAACGCCGCCGCGTTGTTGTAATCTTCAATCTCCACCGCGTCGCGCATCTGTGCCTCCAGCGCCTCCAACGCCGACGCTTCGATCTCCAACTCCTCAAATTTCCGAACCAAGACGGACGGTCTTCGCGTCTGCGTCTGCGTCGCGTCCGCGCTCGACGCCGCGCTCGCCGCGAGCAGACGTTCCCTCAATCTCGTCGTCGCTGCGTCCGACGCCGCCGTGATGGGATCGACGACGTCCGAAGAAATTTGTCGTCCACCGACGTCACCGCTCGTCGATCGCGTCTCGCTCTCGCGCTCGGTCGACGCCCCCGACGCGTGCGCGCCGTCGACCCCGTTCGCGGCACCGTTCGTCGCGATCTCCACCTCATCCCGCGCGCTCGTCGAGCGCGCGCTCGCGCCGTCGACGCGCAGATCGACGGGGAGAATTTTCTTCTCGCGATCCGCGCGCTCGCGGCCGCGATCGGCGCCGTTTCGATCGCGATTCACCGCGCGCGGGGGATTCCTCGCGCGGTGCCCGGGCGCGCCGACACGATGACGACGATGCGGTCGCGCGGTCGGCGCGAACGCGACGCGCGCGGCGTGCGCGCGCATGCTCGACGGACGCGCGATGTTCTCGCGCGCTCGTTTCTCGCGAGAACGATCGCGCGCGTTCGGCGTGTGAGGTCGACGCGACGGGACGCCGAGGGGGCGACGGCGGCGGTGTGTTCTTATCCGTTTATGGGTCGTGTGTGTTAGGAATACACGGTGTGTGTGTACGTATCGTTGGTCCGAGTGTGTATACGTGGGGGTGTAGAGGGGTCGGCGTGAGTCAGGACTCGTCATACCAAACCAGCACGAGGTTTTGCGCGGTCATGACGAGCCGTGCCGTGCGAGACTCACATTGATGGGGTTCTGGTGTGATACACTATGCGAGATGGTGGTTTTATGTACAAGAGAGAGGGGCGCGCGCGCCGCGGAGGGCGTCGGCGCACGCCTCGACGGCGCGTTCGGTGGGTTTGAAGGATGCTCGCGAGAAGGATTCTATCGTGAGTTCACCCCCGCGGACGATGGCGTCGACGAAGGCTGTGGGATCGTCGTCGTCGTCGTCGTTGTCGTCGTCGTCGTCGGCGGCGGCGTTCGGCCGCCGACTCGCGGCGCGCGCGTCGATCTCCTCGGTGAGCGTGTCGCTGGCGATGAGCACGGTGACCATGTCGAACGAACGATTCGCCGTGCGTAAGTTTTTGAGCGAGTCCTCGAAGAAGACGCATCGAGACGGGTCTCGCACGTCGAATCGAGAGAACAAGGCGTCAAAGGCGGCCGGTTCGGGTTTACACACCGCGCCCATGTCCCCGGCACCGAAGACGCCGTCGAAACAATCGGACAGACCGAGCGCGACGAGCGCCTCTTTCGCCTGTTTCTCGTGACAATTCGTGAACACGTACTTTTTCCCGCGAAGACTCTCGACGAACGCGCGCGTCGACTCGACCGGGGCCAAGGCCTCCTTCGCGTCGCTTCGAGTGTACGCCCAATACTCTTCCTCGTCGAATCCATCGAACCCGAGCGACCGTAACGCTCGAAGGGTTTGATTATACCTCCGAAACGCCCCGCTCCACACCGACCGCGCCTCCTCGACCGTCTCCACGCCCGGACAGTGTTTCACCATGAATTCGAACACTCTCGTCCGACACGCCCTTTCGTACCCATTCGCGATCGGATACAGCGTCCCATCGAGATCGAACACGTACGTCCACGCGTTCTCCTCCTCCTTCATCACCACCGTCCTCCTCCCTCGCTCGCCGCGCCGTCGCGCGACGCCGAGTGACGCGTCGCCCACCACCGCGAAAAAACGATGATGCATTGACGAAAAAATAGCCCCGGCGCTCGTCGACTTCCCACACTTTACACCGCACGCACACGCATCACCACTCACCGTTCAGGCGCGTTCCCACCGCGTTCGATCGCGTTCGACCGCATCCCGCGTTCGCGTCACCGCTCGACCGCCTTGTCGCGACGCCCGCGCGATGGGCGCGTCGATCGGCGCTCGGGATAGCGATCGGTCCACCGCACCGCGCCCATCGCTCGAAAGTCGCGAGAAGACGGTCGAGACGTCCTCGCGCGACGGAAAGTGAAAGAACCATCCTCTCTCTTCGCGCATCGACTGACGACGACGGTCTCGCGTTCGCGCGCACAGGATGACGCTGACGGATTTCATCAAGAGGGCGACGCCCGCGAGCCTGTACGCGCCGACGGCGACGCTCGGCGCGCTCAAGGAACGCAACGCGAACCCGATGTTCGCGGCCGCGTCCACGAAGGAGTACGGGTTGGATTATTACCTCCGCGGCGCGCTCGCGGGTGGGATCTGTTGCGGTGCCACGCACGGCGCGGTGACGCCGGTGGATGTCGTCAAGGTGCGCGGCGGAGGGAACGCGCGCGCGCGCGCCTCCGTATCCGCGAATCTTTACGCGTCGACGCGACGCGGTGAACGAGGGATGCGGTGAACGAGTGACTGACGATGAGTGTGTATCGCGCGCGATCTTTTGCACTCTCGACGCAGACGAGAATTCAGTTGGATCCGTCCAAGTACGGCGGCATGGTGTCCGGCTTTTCCAAGGTTATCGCCGAGGAGGGCGCGGGCGCGCTCCTCACCGGTCTCGGCCCCACCGCGGTGGGATACTTCATTCAGGGTTGGTTCAAGTTTGGCGGCGTCGAATACTTTAAGATCAACGCCGCGCAAAGCATGACGGAACAAGAGGCGTGGGATAACCGTAACACGATTTATCTCGGATCCGCCGCCGTCGCCGAATTCATCGCCGACGTCTTTCTCTGCCCGCTCGAGGCGACGCGCATTCGTTTGGTGTCCAACCCGACCTACGCCCCGTCGACGATCTCCGCCATGGGTAAGATGGCGTCCGAAGAGGGCATTATCAAGGGTTTCTACTCCGGTTTCGGTCCAATCTTGGCGAAGCAAGTGCCGTACACCATGGCCAAATTCGCCGTCCAAGGGCGCGCCGCCGAAGCCATTTACGACTCCATGGGCAAGACGCCCAAGGAGTGCACGAGCTCTGAAAACGTCTCCGTCTCGCTCTCCTCCGGTGTCATCGCCGGTGTCGTCGCCGCCATCATCTCTCACCCCGCCGACACGCTCTTGTCCAAGGTGAACAAGGCTGGCGCCGGAGGCGAGGGTTCCATCATGACGCGTCTCGGTCGCATCGCCGCCGAGACGGGCGTCGTCAAGCTCTGCACGCAAGGTTTAGCCGCGCGTTGCGTCATGATCGGTACCTTGACCGCCGGTCAATTCGGTATCTTCGATTCCGTCATGGAAGCCCTCGGCGCGAGCAAGTTCCACTTCCACAACCCGGCCGCCGGCCACTAAGCATTCGCGCGGAAGACGGAGGACGGTACGAGACGAAGACGGAAGTCAAAGTCAAAGTCGAATCAATCAATCGTGTAACTTTTAATTTTCGATCATCGAACGAACGAACGAACGAACGAACGAACACATCGTGTGGTACTCATTAAAACAAATAATACTCGATCGACATCGTCGACCTTCGCGCGTCTCGCGTCTCGTCCCTCGCGCCGCCTCGCGGCGGCGGTCCCGTCCCTCGACTCGACTCCGACTCGACTCAACTCAACACCGCCAAGACATCGCTCGAATTCACAAACTTCCCCTTGGCCCCGTCGTCGAATTCCACCTCCGTGCCCGAGAATCCATTGATCAACACCTTATCGCCCGCTTTGACCCCCTTGGCCTCCGCGCCGACGCTCTTCACCGTCCCCGTGAGATTGCTCCCCGGCCCACCGGCGCCGCCACCGCCGGCGATGAACAATCCACCCTTGGTTTGACTCTCCGCTTCGTCCGCGACGACGAGGACGCGATCGCCCATGGCTTGGACTTGGTCCACGCGCATGCCCGCGCGAACGGTGAGGGTGGCCGCGCGTCGCGCGCGAGAGAGAGAGATTCGCGCGCGCGCGGGCGCGCGAAAGGCGCGCGGGGCGGTGACGATGCCCATTCGGATGGATCGAGGCGTGCGCGCGCGGGCGAGGGTGGAGATCGCTCGAGAGACGAGGGATTCGGTGGCGAGAATTTACGTCTCGCGAATCGCGCGCGCGCGGGGGTGTGACGCTCG
>TARA_B100000674_G_scaffold151672_2_pt1 | contig 13368 bp, 16 predicted proteins | sample TARA_B100000674 | Tara Oceans TARA_B100000674 (sample SAMEA2622759) | marine metagenome | biome: marine biome (ENVO:00000447); feature: surface water layer (ENVO:00002042); material: "saline water (ENVO:00002010), including plankton (ENVO:xxxxxxxx)" | depth 5 m
GGCATCCCACCTACCATACGTAGCCTTGTGGGTAAGGCATCAGAAGAGCCACAAACGGAAAAGAAGAAAGAAAAAATGGCTAAGATCAATCGCGCTGTGGACAAAATCATCAATTTGAGAAAAGAAATAGCGCAACTGAAGGAAAGGAGCAAGCGGCAGTCTGGACTCGATTTTAACGAGTGGTATACCTCTACGTCATGGGCAGACGGTCGAATTCATCTGAGTCCTTTAATCTATGCCCATGTGGAGGAAGCCTACAACGTTGTCCGTCGCAAGTGGGTCCACTTGAAGGATGTAAAGATGAATGCCTTTATCGAGTCCAAGGATGTTCGCTCCTATTTTGCACGTCTCGTGGCGTGGTGTATGCGGACGAGCGATTGTCTGTCGGGCAAGCGGTTTCATCTTCAATCGACGTACGCAAGGGTGAATCACGAGAAGAACAAGCTGTTGAATGTGTTCCGCCATGTGCATGTGGTATTGGGTGAACTCAAGTATGAGCGTAAGTACGAGCCGTACCCCTTCGTTGGCGGAACGCACACTATGCTCAGGGACTACAAGGACGATGATCACACGTTGAAACTACAGTATCCGAGTAGACCAGTAGAGAGGGATATCATTCGAGAGATGTTAACGGTAAACAAAGCGATGGCATTGAGTAAAGCATATAATAATATGTTATAGTAAAGATTCTTCAACCATTTGTCTAGGGACGATCAATGAGTCGCCTCTCATGTATTTCTTGCTAATCAATTCTCTCCAATGATTTTTCATCAATTTGGAAATGTTCTGGTAGGATGCTGGTAGGTCGAGTGACCCGTCGCGGATGTGCTGGTGGCATCGTGCGCTCTGCGGTATGAATTCTTTTTCTGGTGTGAGGTAAAGGACGATATCCGCAGGGAGCTTGTTGTGAACTGGATTGGCACTAAAGTAACCGTTTTCCAATCGGTACATGGTAACGTTGTGCGATTCGAGTACGTTTTTGTAGTTATCCAATGGCTTCCTCATGGTGTAGGTGTTAACAATGTTCTTGCCACTCCACTTGCACGAGTCGAAAGCTCTGTTTCTCTGCTCCTCGCTTAGATTTTTGATGTTAATGAACTTATCCGTTGATAGGAGATCGGACTCAACCTTGTTCCCTTCAACGGATACCATGGCGCATCCAATCAATGGAGATATGTTGAGCAACGCTTTTCCATTGGTAGGTTTTATCCCGTGGTTGTAAAAGTAGTACGAACGACCGTCGCTGTAGATCATGTTGTAGTTGGAGGTTATAACGCGATCAGATGCACCGTACTGTTTGGCGATTGAATCCCGTTTTTCTTGAGCTCCTTGGACCAATTTGGCAGAAACGACTTCTTCGTAGGCTTTACGCATCGGTGTGTTGGACAAGAGCCACGAGGACAACATGATTTCTGCCTCTTCTTCCATACCAGAGTCAACAATGGTATACGTTTCCTGCTTGTAGCCACCGATTTCGTCAATGGAATGAGTAGAGTAGACACCAACGCTTGAATTGAACTTGTCAATGGTGGCTTTCATGTTTGCGTTCTTTTTTCCTCCATCATACATGGATCTCCCTTTGCATAGTTCTGGATGTAACCAGAGACGATCGTACTCGGACAGTTTGTAATCAGATGATGTCTGTACAATGACTCCTCTGTAAATATCGGTCTCGAGTTTCATGCTCATTTCCATGTCTTTCCCGAAGTTGGAAAGAAGCGATACGGAGAGTATACCCCGTCGATCGGCTAGCTCTTGCATTTTACTGATGTGCCCTTGCATTCCATCAGGCAATCCATTATGATAAACTTGTGCTAATACGTCTGTATTCAACATTTTATCATATATGGTAACCCATTTATAGTAAATTTTAATAAATGTGCGAATATCAGTTAATAATAAGTTTTGACTTCCTCATTAGATTTTATAAACTATATATAGCTTTACATGTACTAATAAAAATGTCATTCGTTGTACTAAAGAAAGAACCGCAATTACAGGAAGCCCGTGCACCACAAGTCGAACAAGCCCATCAATCGGCTGGATTGTCGATGAAGATAGATGTCGTTCCAATACCTGTTTCTAGTGAGGAAGTTGATCTATCTTTAAAGGCAGCACAAAATGCTACCATTCGGTCGATCAAACAGCAAGGGAAAGATCTCTTCCAATCCAACCAGACGATCATGACGACTTCTGCGGGCAAACGCCTGTACCAAACGGCTGATCTTTACGGACAAGTATTGGCAGTTGAAGATTTGATCCCTCAATTGACAGCCGCTGATTTGACCCTTCGTCTTACAGCGGAACGTCATGGCACGCATGCGCATGGTACATGCATGGAATTGAAGACTGGTATCCTAGCAGATCTTTTGGAGGATACCCCGGATGCCAAGAACGAAAAGATCACCGAAGTCAGTCTACCATCATCCGATGAAGTTGGACGCATGTTTGTTGGTGTGAAGATGTCCGGTGGAAAGCACTACATTCAAAAAGTTGATTATGAAGTTGCATCTGCAGTCGATGATCAATTGCATTTACATTAAATTATATATCTTTATCTTTCTTTAAATCTTTTTCTTTATCAGGTTTCTCTACCTTTCGCTTCTTTTTCGATGGCTCTTTTACATCTTCTTCGTCCTCAGCTTTCTCTTCACTTGATTCCGCTTTCGCTTCTGCTTTTGGCTTCTCCTTCTTTGGTTTAGCGAATAAGAGCTGGTCAATCGGAGGAGGCTTTGGCTGTAGATCTTCTAGAGGAAGAGATATGTTTCGCAAGGCATATTGACCATACGCTTGCCATGAAATGACACCTTGCTCGTAGAGCTTCCGTAATTCTTCATTCGACACAAACGGAGTCACTGGGAAGTAGACCTTTACCTTGTATCTGCTCTTCAATTCATTGATATCATCTGTCTTTTTGATGTCAATCTTTTCAGTAATCTTGTCCGCATTGATCGAGTTGTATGCGTCCGATAAGACTACCGACAATTTGCGCTTCCACCATAGTAAGGTATGCATAAATGTCTGGTGCGTCCCTACAGTGTCATGAGACCGGTTGCCAGACCCATCGGCAAACATCATCGACCGTGGTACCCCGAAGGCGGCACATACCTCCTCTTGCAGAAGTTTGTGAATGTTGACCACATCGTTGCGCCCCGTGTTGGTGGCTGCCGTCTTTAGCACTTGTCCTGCTGGGAGCTGGGTCACAGACTCGAGATTTGCGGCAGCCTTCGCAGCATGCCTTGGGTTGAGGTAGCTCTCGTACAAATCTTTCTGCTGGTTGAGCATCTGTATGGCAGCCTTGTTCCTCTGGAATTTCATATCATCTGATGTCTCTGCCGCATTTGCGTCTGCGTAAAAATCATAATCGATACCCTCTGCGGACGACCGATTGCCACCAGTATCCTTTAACTCTGTAAAGTATTGTGGGTTGCTCCGCTGAGCTTCCATGTGTATCGTAGTCTGGCGCAGAGTCTTTAAAAATTGAAGTCGTGGTAAAACACGTGTCATGGGCGAGACGATCTGTCCGTTCTGTAGAGGGTCATATCCGAAGTGGTTAAACACTACAGCTGATTTCATGATTGTGTTTGCGTTGTTCTTCTCGTACACCTCAAATTCGTAATCATTGTTTTTTATGCCCATCTTAAGGTTGTATGTGCCTAGTTTTAGCACCGACGGATAATCCTTTCCTAGAGAGACCACAGCAAAACCGTAGCACATAACAGAATCAATGAGGTCAGCACAGAATGGAACCCATCTATACTCGATAAGATCCGTGTCGTTGATGTCCATCTTGAGATCGCAATCGTTTTGGCAGAATTTGATTCCATTGTTGAGCAATTGGTTGTGAATCATTTGCCGGCACATTTGGATCAGTGGCGATTGATGAAACGACCGGTAGATCAATTCCATCTGGTCCATGTTTATACTCTTGGCATTATCCATATTATTTACTATAAGTATTAGGTCTATTTATAGTATGAATGAAAAGAAAACGCACTGATCACGTCACAGAGGATCCACACAAGAGAGACGACTTCTACAATAAAGATGAACTCTTAACGTGGTCTACCTCTCTTCAATTGGAATTCAATCGAGAGTTTCAATTGCCTTACAATGATCTCTCTATACTGCGTCTGGTTCAAACGCAAACCCAGATTGAACAGATTGCCAAAATAAACATAGTTATGCAGGCTTGTATTACAGAGGGTATATTCAAGACGGTAGACGAAATACGAGAAATGATAAGTATAAATACATAGTATCATATTTATTATATGAGTTCTTGTGATGCTGCCATATGGATGAATGGTCTTATATTCACAACCATGGGTATAGGCTTTTTCCTGTCGGCTTTCCTATTGAATACGACCCTTCGACAGGTAGTTCGTGAAGAAGAAGCCGCTGGTGGAGGCGGAATGGACATTTCGAGAAAACTCAAAAGCGAGTTGCCAGTCTCTGATACTGAGTTTTTTTCGGCAACGGTTCCTCTCGCTTTTTAGGATATACCTTGAGCACGTTCTGACTCAACATATCATTGGCGACCATGTAATAGTTACCTTCGTTGTCCAGAATCCACGTGTGTAGCATACCAACAGTATGTACCTTACCACGGACGGACTTGCCTACTATTTCTACGTCGCCGTCGTACTTGGAAAGGCGAGTACCGTCAAAGACAAACCCTTTCGTGATTGTCTTCATTAAAGGTTGTAAAGAAAGACCTATTCCGATGAAGAGACCCGACATGATGTACCTTACGCTACTCTCGCCAAACCCTACATACGCAAAAAGCAGAATGAGTATGAAGGCGAACACTGAGATGAAAAATTGCGCGGTATGACCAAATAAATTCCATCGTCGCAATAGATACGTGATCAAATAAATTAAACCAAATCCGACCACCAATATACCGGCTGACAATAATACTGTAAGAAATAAATCCATTTACAAGTAGATTTTTTATATTTATACTACATAATGATACACCCTACACATATATGGAACCTATACATCTGAATACACCGATTATATGCGTGAAAGCGAGAGAAAGACGAATGATTTACCGCTTCTTCCAGCGCTTTTACACATCATTTGCATTTATCGTCTGGATCATGGCACAATTCTCAATGAATACATGCCAATCTGTTCCGATTTCAATTATCCTAATATCATTAGGTGCAGCCTTCGTCAATGCTACTCAAACTAACCGGCAGTACATATCGGACATCAAGTTAATCATGGAGGACCAGCATCCAGACATTAACAAATCCAATTCAGTTGGAATATTTCTTATGGATTTTGCTATACATTTGATATGCGTAGTGTTGTCGTTTTGGTGGGTCGATGATCTACATACTTGCATACCACTCAGCAAGAGAAGACAATCACACGTATGGTGCCTCTGCTTCTTGTCTGCGTTCGTACTGCACGTATTACAGTACAACATCACCCAGTACAAGATTGACCAGATCGTAAAGCAGAGCTATCAACACGTTCAATCGGATACCGTTTGATTTGGCGGTTTGAACCACACATTATGAGGAAATGGTTCCTGCCGGATAAGACGCACTGGGTTTGACTTTAGCCCGGGACGCTCCGTGATCGGAGGGTTCATGTAAGGAACCAAAGAAGCGATCCCGTCCACCTGAATCTCCTCCAGATCCAGACCACTCTTCTTCGTTGGTATACAATCGCGGGTTTTACAGCCGTCTGAGTAGGGTTTCAGCATTTGAAATTTATTTTTAGGACCCCAAGTCATGTATTGCGAATGCCCAATGTATTCACTAGTAAAATGTGGTCGCCGACGCTTCTCACCGCAACATGACCATCGTCCAGTATCGGCATCGAATTCACCCGGATGATACTTGCACTGCCACATGCCGACGTTTTCAAGCTCACAGAAATAACGACGGCAATTCTCACATTGACGGACCTCGCAGAATAATTCGATAGTCTTTTTAACCAGAGCCTGATTGGCGTAGAGAGACATTAGTAAAAAATAAAATATGTATTTAAATACTCTTTAAACCCATTTTGATTCCAATACATCTATAGCATGCTGAACTATGCATGCGGACTTCGTATCATCAATCGCCATCTCAACGACATCCCAATCATTGAGATCAATCGCTTTAATGTATACATTCGCTGGACGCTTTATCTGTTTCAGGACGCCATCATACTCCTCCGTACACAAAACCATCTCTTCAGAGGATGACAGCACTTGAGCGTTTCCATAGACGCGTGTCGGATGACCGCATAAACCAAAAATGTGGTCCTTGCGAAAACGTGAGTGATTGTTGGAACCAAACTGGAAGGCGTAAATAACATCATCGGATCTTTCGCTACAGATGTAGTCCATTTGAATTGCTAGTTCCTGAAGGCGATCCTTCACCGTCTCAGATGAGAAATCGATCCCAGAGATGCGTATGGCGGGCATTTTCTTTCGAAGGAGGTCAATTTTAGGGGCATAGTAACTCATGTGTTCTTCGTCACGTGAGTTTGCTACTTCGGGTATCCAGTACACGCCAAATCCGACAAATACCGTGAAGACCACAAGCCAATGCAGGTAAGAATTACTAGAAGTTACGGATTTAGCGAAATTGCCACCATCTCTCGGCATCTTGGGTCGCTTACATTTTCTACAGCATTGCATTTTTTTCATTTGAATACTCCATTATGTGCTTTATACCCTAAATAGAAAAAAACCCATATAAATTGGTATTCCACATTAAATAAAATGAGCATACCAGATGTAGTCCTAAAGACTATAGTGGAGATGAAACCGCCATGTTGCACATGGGACGAAAAGGCGGCTCTCACGTTTCGAAACCTCTATAGACAGAGGACCAGAAAGGAAATTGATTCGCTCAATCCATCATACCCCTTCTCCAGTTTTCGTACAGGTGGTGCATATACCATTGGTGGCGAAACCATTAAGATGAATTTGGCTGACATGAAATCATATGGACCGAATACGAACGAGTACAAGGCACTCATGAAACAATGGAAAGACATGACCGAGCACATCGTTGACGCGAAGGGAACAAGAGAACCCGTAAAAACTGATTTTTCTATGAGAGTAATGCAAAAGAAAATCAAAACACCGACTCTACCACCTCCTGTCAAACGCCAGCGAGTCAGCTATAGTGAATACTTCACACCGTCAGTCTTATTACTAGCATCCAACAAGGATGCACCTACCTTCGAGAAATTCCTGAAAAGCCATACTACCAATAGTGGATCCAGTGCAGTAGAATTGGTAAAACAAATGACCAACAAACGGCATGCTAGTTTGAAATCCATGGACAGAGCAATTGCTACAGAAGCCGTGCAAAAATTGCAAGCCATGGCTCAGAGGTACTACGATAAGCTATGTGAAACCAGACGAGAGGTAAATGATAAGATCAAACAATACGAAGCATTCCTTAAAGGAGCGCGAATTAAACCCGAAATCGATCACACGGATTATACCAATAACAAGGACAACATCGCAACAGGGTCACTGGTAAAGGCACGCATGGCAAAGTATCGCAGGAAATTGTTTAAGGAATGGCAGTCCTATGCTGTCGCTACCGTGCAGCGCTACAGAAATACCCTGAAACAGTTTGAGAAAGACGTCGAGATGAATGTTCGCGTACTCGATCAACAGGAAGGTCTGAAACGTGCAACGAAGGTCGGTGGAGTTTCTGTGGCAACGCAACAGTTGATTCAGTCAGAATGCGAAGCATCCGATACGATTATAGCAGCTGTCAAAAAAGCTCGGGCTAGAAAGGCGAGACAGGATGCGGCACGTCGGCAAGCGCAGGAACAACAAGCCTACAAAAATAAATTGAAGGTTGCATCTGATGTAAAGAAGCAGTTACAACAGAAACAATTATCATCGTGTAGACAGTGGTACGGTCAAGCATCTAGTATTCTTAGCGATCTACTGAATGACTTCCCTGATGGACGGGTACCTAGAAAGGTCATAAAATCGTATACATTTAACGGTAATACACGACGGTTGGTGATTGAAGGTGGTACGAACATTAAGACCAATGGCTTCGTCGATAGTCTATTGAACAAGGAAACGGCTGAATTCGAGTGTGATTATGCACGTTCTCCAGCATTGGAGCAAGAGAAAGCACGTGTAAAGCGTTCCATGCAAGAGATGATTAATAATCCAGTACGTAATCCTATGACCAGTGGTAAAAAGAAAAAAGCTGAATCCACTGAAATGAACGCATCGCAGAAAGCCACATTAAAACAAATGGGTAAACGTAAAAAGATTGTTGCGAAGAAGAACTCAGCAAAGACAGCGCCAGCGCCGGCAGCACCAGTGGCACAAGCAGCTCCAGTGCCGGCAGCTCCAGAGAAGACAGCTCCAGTGGCACCAGAGCCAGTAGTACAGCCTCCGGTGTCAACTGTCAATAACACTGATGATACTTCAGCTCCTGTGGAAGTAAAGAAAACCGAAACTCAAGAAGTAGAGGTCATCTCATATCAGAAATATGCACCTAAACTGGGTGCATATCTACGCACTGAGAAATTCCTTGTGAATGGCTCTTTTTATTTGGAAAATACAAGCAGTGCCAAAACGCGTAAAATTGTGGTTGATCAAACGTTGATTTACAAACTCAAAGAAGGTGAATCTGAAATGAGATGGAAAACTGCGGGTAAGGGAAAAGACAAAAATAAGAAGACTGCGGATGATGTAGACGGCATATGGAAAGAGAATTCAAACAAGACATACGTCTACAACATCAACGACGGTTCCCCAAACACCGTTACCTTAGAGTACGAAGGCATCGTGTATGTCATCCCTGATAAAGATAAAGTCTTACTGAAGAACCCATCTAAAGGCGTACCGTTGCGATACATATGGATTGAACCGGTTGTTGAAACCCAAGGAGATGTGAAAGGTACAGTCGAGTCGCTCACTAACGCATCGGGCAAACCACGGCGTCTTCAAAACCGGATTCAAATTGAATACGATTCGATGAGCGAGGATGACATTGTGGAGATCGAGAAGGCGATGGCACAGTACGATCAGAAACTGGAAAAGACTGTTTCCGACTACGATTCTGAATCGGAACAATCCTTGCAATCGGCTGCCAAATCATATGATTCCTCTTCAGACGCCTCCATGGCAAAAGTGTCCTACGATTCCTCATCAGACCATTCCATGGAACGAGTCTCCTACGATAGCTCCTCGGACGTCTCTATGAGCAAGTCGTACGACAGTCAATCCGAAACGGAGCCTGTAAAAACGAGAGCCACGTACGACTCTAGTTCCGAAGTATCTGAAACAGAAATGGACTACAGCTACGATTCGAGTTCCGGTGTGGACGAATCGGACAGCAACATGCCATACATTTCAGATTCAGATAACTGATACTATATAAATATAATAAGATAGCTTTAAATGAATACATTATACGTATGCTTTTTAGAAAATGACGAGGAGATTATGGAACACCATATTCTCAACCGTCTTGCCGCGAAGCTTGCACCGGAGACGTCAGGGGAGCGCCCGAAGATTCACGTGGAGCTGTTCTTCCCTAGCGAGCAGATTGACGAAGACGCAGACGTCATGGTAGGTAAGGCGTGCTCCATATACTACAACCAAAAAGTATTCCTTACACAGAAATCATTCTCGCGAAAGCAATGGTCGTTTCGTAAGATGAGCGGTTTGACGGACGACCAATACAAGAGAACCCTTTCCTTCTGTAAACAGCATGTCGGCGAAGGCTTCAACCACCTCTCTTACTTTACATACCCTGTAAATTGCCAGCAAGTGACTCCCTACTGGACCACGCACTTGGGAATGAAGCCACGGTGGTTCTGTAGCGAAATATGCGTAGAAGCCCTCAAGGCAGGAGGCATACTGGACAAGGGAACTCACCCAAGTATACATCCAGAAACACTGTACACCATGCTAAAATCCTCGTCTACACCCGACTGCGTACGCAATTACGACAAAATGAAGTTGGTCTTCGCATAGGACATATTGTACCAAATGGAGATGTATAAGGTGTAAACGGACCACACCAGTAGAGGAATCCATTCCACCATGTCTAAAAACGTATACACTAACAAAATAACACTAGTTGCAATTCCTATATATATACAATTTCTAAAATGACACATCGAGAAATAATACCACCAATAAATTGTCAAATACCAATACACCAAATACCCTATGACAAGCACCGGTGATTTAATACGAGATATAGGGAATCCTATGTACAGAGACACGAGTAGAAACAGCCATTTTAAGCCTACCAGAGAGACGCCGAAAGGTCTGTCGTACTGACGTATCTTTTGCATGCGTATCTTGAAGGGCGGCTGCCGCTGGACCATACGACATACGATAGTAATGTTAAAATTTGCTACCGTGCAAACAGCCGCCGCATTCATTATAAATATCTAACAGATGTGTTTATAGTGGATGGAAACCTCGCTATGGATTCTAGGTTATGGACCGGTCCTTGTACATAAACAGTTCGTGTTGGATGTTCCACGTTGTAGAATGCGCTTGAACGGACTGCGCGTTCCGAAGAATCCGTACGATGCGACACGCCTCATCTACGATGTATGCGGGCACCACTACTTCATATACAGTAAGATGATGAACCAGACTTTAGGAAATCACATGGTCGCTTCTTTACAGCGAATCACCTCGTCTTATATTTTCCCTGTACAGCGTACATATCAGGTGAGTGCCCTCTACAACAAGGACAATCTTTCTATCTCTGCCACGATGGTCATCACGGTAGACGGAAAGCGCTTGCTTTGTACAAACACATGTGATATCTGTAAAAATAAAATACAATTATCCATATCAATATGATTTTCTTTTACGTTTTCTACCAACTTGCATATTGGTCAGTAAACACTTGTCTTGAGGATAATTTGGACGCATCATATCTTGTATTTCTCGAGTTAAAAGCTTGTTCATTGCCAAGTGTACCTTGTCGGAACTGGTCTCCAACACGATAAAGTTATTCTTCACCTTATCTTTATCCTCATTGTACCGTTCGACAGCTTCTTTAATCAAATCTTGAAACTGATTGACATCCTTTACTTTCTTTCCGTTGCATTTGATTACCCTGTCGAAAGGCTTCAACAGTCGCTGGGCTTCGATGTGGCTCTGTGCTGGGATGTGCGTGACCACGACGGCAGACTCCATGTGCATCGTCTTGTCAATGAAGGAGGTGATACGGATCGCCTGCGATGGAGGGCAATCTGCCTCGTCATCTTCGTCCACGTCCAAATGATTCATGCATAGGTTCATAAACACACATCCACCCAGTATGGCATAGTCAACCTTTTCCCACGCATGGTGCAAATGCCGAACTTTAAATCCAATGGGTTGCGGGCAGACCTGAATTTTCCGTTTGATTGTCTTCGTCTTCCATTTAAACAAGTCAATGTAAGTGTCGTCCGGGTCGAGAGATATAATGAATTCTTGATTGTCGATAGGCACTCGCTTGTCTGTCCATGCGACTTCAACCAGACCGTAATTGTCCACATTGTATCTCTTTTTCCCCGAGGTAATTCCCATGATGATGTCGCTCGTTTGAACGGACGCCATGGCTAAGGCGCCCACCTTTTTGATGATCCGCTTTACGGAACACCCTTGTATTGCTCGGTCCACTTGAGAATAGTCCATGTAGTCGGGCGTGGTCGTCTTCGTCACGACGCCCCAACTTGGGGTACTTAGAATAGTATTGTCGTAAGTTGCCCACAGTTGGAAGAAACGGACAATTTGGTAGATGGGAACCGCCAATCCGAGGGCTTCACTGTCCGATATGCTCGCTGTACAGATACCAATCACCTTGTTCTTGCACATCAGGGGTCCGCCCGAGTTGCCTCCGTTCAGGGAGATGGTGCATTGGATCATGCCTAGACCTCTACCAGAGATGCATCCCTCTGCTAACTGGTAGTCCGAGGATAGGTTGGGAAACCCTATGGCGACGACATTCTGTGAATTTCCTTTAATAATGTCTGTTTCTAACTTGAGATTAGGAATCTCTTGAATAAAGTCTCGAACGTCTCCAGAGTCGAACCACATCGGGTGCTCACCGTGAGGGTCAACCTTTAAGATGGCGACGTCGAGCGAAGGGACGACAAACAACACTGATGCCGTGATACAGGATTGACCCTTCGACGGATACTTTAGAAGGCATTCTCCCTTGTCCAGCTCGTCCACTACATGGAAGTTTGTCAGTGCAAACCGACAGTCACGGCTGCCTTCCCACGAGAAGTTGCGTCCGAAGGTCTTTTCCGAAACGAAAAATGCTGTCCCACCAAATTGACTCTCCTCCTGATCGAGGTAAGGCTCTTTATAGCTGAACGATCGATGGACGCCCATAACCTTGCATACTGATTGCTTCGCTTTTTGAACTTGTTTTGTATTCATCTTTATCAGATGAAACCAGTCGAATATATACTAGAAATCGGATCGAGGTTGCCGACATAGATTTAATAGTGATTTAATAGTGATTTAATGCTTTAAAATACCTTATTCTTTCTTCTTCAATATCGTGTCCTACAACTTCAAACTCTGAAAATATTTTCGGTTTGATAGGTTTTCTCTTCGGTAGCCATGTATACATTTCTCCTACTACGGGCAGCATTATTGGTAAATCAAATGTACGTGCTAGGTATGTTTGAATTGATGGTAAAGGAAATGGTAGTCTCTCGTAGTAGAAATCATCAAAAAGGACAGGCACTATAGGAATGTCCATTTGTTTGGCAATCTTTAGAAACCCATGTCTACGGGTGTACCATTGTCCTGTTACCAATTCCGGTACGCCACCGGGCACTAATATGACCGTGTTGGTTTCCAGTGCCTTCGTAATGCACTTATACGTAGCAGGTATGCATCCTAGGTGTCTGGCTAGCCAGCCTATGAAGGGTACGGCGAAGAGCCACTTCGATACGGCAAATAGGGTGTTGGACCCCGGGCGAAAGTGTGCCGAAAAGAGGATCCCGGTGCAAAGGATACCATGTGGGTGACTGCATATCAGTGTGGGGCACTGGTAGGTTGGCATATGTTTGATCTGACCAAACCATTTCTCGTATGGTATGTTGTTGACATATTTACGAATGAGACCTTTTGGAATGATTCTATCCTTGAAAATATATATCATGGTCGCTGAGACGGTCATAAGGAACGGCGTGACCACGAGAAAGAAGGGTATGCACATGACGAACCCTATGATCAAAATGGGCAGTAGATAGATCCAAATGAAGATGGCAATGCACCATGTAACCAGCGCCTTCATCGTAGTATATATTTACCGCGAATATATACCATATGATTCACTATGTGCATTTAAGTTACACCGTGCCGGGTATGATTTCGCGATACGTCGCAATGGA
>TARA_B100000674_G_scaffold63342_1_pt1 | contig 13329 bp, 13 predicted proteins | sample TARA_B100000674 | Tara Oceans TARA_B100000674 (sample SAMEA2622759) | marine metagenome | biome: marine biome (ENVO:00000447); feature: surface water layer (ENVO:00002042); material: "saline water (ENVO:00002010), including plankton (ENVO:xxxxxxxx)" | depth 5 m
TGTTGAGGAACCTATTAAGGTTGGTGACAGAGTTGAGGTAGGGGAAGTAAGTGGAGACATAGTAAATATTTCACTCAGAGCGACAACCATTGTTACTAATGATAATATATCTATAATTGTTCCTAATTCTGAATTTATTTCAAGTCAAGTAATTAATTGGAGTCATAATAATAGAATCATCAGATTTCGTTTACCCGTTGGTGTTAGTTACGAGGAGGATCCAGAAATTATAAAAAAACTTTTACTAGAAGTAGCTGATGAAAATCCAAACGTTCAAAAAGAACCAAAACCTAAAGTATTTTTTGAAAAATTTGGAGATAGTTCTCTAGACTTTAAGTTAGGTATTTGGACCTCATCCCACACTGATAAACCAGAGTTTATTAGGAGCGAAATAAATTATGCAATTTTTAAAAAGTTTAAGGAAAATAATATTAAAATTCCATTCCCTCAAAGGGATGTCCATATTAAGTCCCAAGAATCGTGAAGAAAATACTTATAGTTATAGTTATGTTAACTACTACAAAAATATTTTCTCAGGAGAGAAATTATTTTTATGAAATAAAAGATATTGAGGATAATTATTCAAATAATTCAATTGTATCAAGATTTATACATAGTGTCGGTTTTAGGTATTATTGGGCTACAGAAGGATTAAGAGAGCAAGATCTTATTTATAAACCATCTGAGACAGGTATATCAACAAGGGAGACATTGGAACATATATATAATTTATCAGTTATGATTAATTCTGGATCAAAAAATGAAAAATTCACTATTTCAAAATCTTATCTTGATTTGTCTTTTGATGAATTAAGAAAGATGACACTAGCAAATCTTAAAGAATCTATTTCATTGGTAGAATTATTTACAGATAATAATTTTGAAACTCATAAAATCATAAGGGGTAATTCTCATTATGATTTTTATAACCTTTTTCATGGTCCTATTTCAGATTCATTATATCATATTGGGCAGGTCGTTGCTTTTAGAAGAGCATCGGGAAATCCAATACCAAGAGGAGTTAATCATTTTTTGGGAATAAAAATGAATTAATTATTTGAATGCTGATACTCCAGTTATTTTTCTACCAGTAATTAATGTATGAATTTCTTCTGTTCCCTGATATGTAACTAATGATTCTAAATTCATTATATGTCTCATTATAGGATATTCTCCTGTAATACCCATTCCTCCTAAAATCGATCTAGCAATTTTAGCCACTTCGCATGCCATTTTAACATTTACTTTTTTTGCCATTGAAATTTGTTCAAAGGAAGCTGATTCATTATCCATCAATGAACCGAGTCTCCAAATCAAAACCTGAGATTTTGTTATTTCAGTTAACATATCAACTAGTTTTTTTTGAATAAGTTGAAATGAGCCAATTTTTTTTCCAAATTGCTCTCTTTCACTAGCATAATTTAATGCAACATCATAGCATTCCATTGCAATACCTAACGAACCCCAAGCAACTCCATATCTTCCAATATTTAACCTATCGTACAAATCTTTCATATTATTTGTTGAATGTAGTAAATTTGACTTTGGAACAACCATGTTCTGAAAAATTAGCTCACCAGTTTCAGATGCCCTAAATGACCATTTTCTGTCAATTTTTGCAGTTGTAAACCCCTTTGTTTCTCTATCTATTATAAAGCCAGCTAATTTATCATTATCACCTTTTGCCCATACTACAGCAACATCGCAAATAGGTGCATGCCCTATCCACATTTTTGAACCATTTACTATATAAGAATCTTCTTTTTCTTGAAATCTAGTTTTCATAGAGTAGGGATCTGATCCGTGGTTTGGTTCTGACATACCAAAACTACCAACCATTTCACCAGATGCTAATTTTTTTAAATATTTTAACTTTTGTTCTTCAGATCCAAATTTGTAAATAGTATTCATAACTAATGTTTGAACTGAGCTTAAAACCCTTAGAGAGGAATCTCCCCTTTCTAGTTCTTGCATCATCAAACCATAAGATGTAAAATCAATTTCAGATCCTCCATATTTTGATGGTAAAAACCCACCAAACCCACCAATTTCTCCAAGATCTTTAACTAGATTTTTTGGAAATTTACTTTCTAAAGCTGCATCCTCAATTATTGGTGATACATTATCTTTAACCCATTCCCTCACTGATTCTCTTACAAGAATTTGTTCCTCGGTTAAAAGGCTATCAATATTAAAATAATCAGGTGATTTAAATGTGTCTTTTTTCATTTTAAATATGTTTATTAAACATTATTATTGCTTCTAAAATTTTTTTTAAAGTTATTATTTATAATTGTTCTAAATAGTTTAATTTGCAAAAAATTTTAAAAAATGTCAGATAAAAAAATAGCAATTATTTATGGTTCAGATACAGGAGCAACTGAAAACGTTGCAAACCTTTTAAATGACAAAATTGGACCTGAAAAAGTAGAATTATTAGAAGTTAGTAACCTTTCTCCTGATGATTTTTTAAGTTATGATATAATATTAATGGGAATTCCAACATGGTACATTGGTGAATTACAAAGTGATTGGGATTATTTTTTTCCAAAATTTAAAGAAATTGATTTTACTGGCAAGAGGACTGCTTTTTTTGGTCTAGGTGATCAACTTGGTTATCCCGATAGTTTCGTTGATGGCATTGGTATATTAGCTGAAGTTGTACTAAAAAATGGGGGAGAGGTTTTTGGTTATTGGTCAAAAGAAGGATATGAATTTGATGAATCACTAGGCGTTGCTCCAAATGGTGATTTTTACGGATTAGTTCTTGATGATGATAACCAACATGAAATGACTGAGGAAAGGATCGATAAATGGTTAGAACAAATTAAATCCGATTTATCCTAATCAAAACTTCCTATTATATTATTTTAAAATGTGGGCCCACCAGGGCTTGAACCTGGGACCTACCGGTTATGAGCCGGGCGCTCTAACCAACTGAGCTATGGGCCCTTTAATTAATCAAAAAATTGATATATTAAAATTGGGAACAAAAATATATAGTTTTAAATAAAGATGATAAACAAAGTATTATTATTTGATTTAGGTGGAGTTATTATCAATATAGATCCTCTAATAACAATCAAAAATTTAAAAAAAAAATCAAATATAAAATCAAATATTTTTGAAAGTATTGATTATCGATTTGGAGAAAAAGAATCTGTTATTAAAAATTTATTTTTTGATTTTGAAAAAGGAGAAATAAATGCTGATTTATTTAGGGATAAGATAAGAGAGCACGGAAAAATTAATTTAAAAAATGATGAATTTGATAATATATGGAATATGGTTATTTTGGATTTTAATATTGATGTATTAAAAATGATTTTAAAATTAAAATCAAAATTTTCTTTAATGATTTTGAGTAATACTAACTCTATTCATAGAAAATATTTTGAAAAGATGTTATTGAATTATCATGGGTTATCCTTTGAAGATATATTTGACAATATATTTTATTCTTTTGATATGAAATGCAGAAAACCTGAGAAAGAAATATACCAAATGGTTATTAGTAAATCTGGTATAAAAGCATCAAATTTTATTTTTTTTGATGATATGAAGGAAAACATTGATGCTGCTAAGAATGTTGGAATGAATGGTTATTTAGTTTCAAATATTTCCGATTTAATTTATTATTTAAAAACTATTAATTAATAACTATTTTTTTTGAATAGTATTTATTATTAACATGGTATTTGATAATAAAAAGACCTTTTCCATAGTCTGATAAATTAATTCTATCAGCATTTCGTAAAGTAAATAATGACTCTCCTTTATTAGAAAAAACTTCAATAAACTCTAATTTTTTATTAATGTAAATAATGCCTTTGCTTGGATTTGGAAATAATACAATATTATTTGAATTATGATTGTTTTCAATTTTAACTAAGCTGAAATCAGATTTTCCAAATATTGGTCTTATCATCATACTTCCTTTAACTACATTATTTTTATTCCATTTTCCATCAATTTTATAATATATTTTGTTTGACATATTATTATTTTTATCAAGTCCAACAGTTAAAAAATTATCTTCAAACTGTCTATAACCTATAAAAATTGAGTCCTTAACTATTAATGGGGTATTAAGTGTGAAAACATTAAAAATGCTATCGTTATAGGAAATAGAGGTATTCATACCCACCAACTTATTTTCAATATCAAATAAATTATCATATATAACAAGTTCGATATCTCCTTGGTATTCGTTATTATATGATTCTGGAAATAAAATCATAATCTGAGTTAATGTATCTTCACTTAGGATATTATATTTCAGTACCACCTCTGAATTTTTTTGATTTAGACCTGCAGCATATTCTGCATTCCCATCATCATAAGAATAATAATTTGAGAATAAAATTTTGGTTCTTGAAGTATCATTTATCTTTAAATTGAAATTTGTTGATGATGAGTCACCTGAATCTATATAGAAAAGAACCTCCATTTCTAATGAATCCTTAGATGAATTATATGAAGAAATATTAAAAGGTTTATTTTTAATAGATCTTCTTTCATATCCATTTAAAATTGGACTTAACTGTTTATTAAATTCTATTTTTAAATCTAAATTTAATTCATGACTTTTAATAAGATAGGAGTAGTTGACCGGTTGAATATTTTTATCTAAATTTTTAATTTCCATTTCTAATGAGTCCATGATATTATCCGAATCAGTGAAATGATCTATTGGGATTGAATTGTATTCTTTAAATATTTTTTTTTCCTTATAACTTAATGTTCTATCAATAAAAGAAGAATCATTAATACTTCTTTCATTATTTATATATATGTAATCTAGTACCCAACTATCAAAAGGACCTTCTGTATTACCTATATTTTGAAATTTAAATTTGAAATTTTTATGAATATAATTACTTGTAAAATTTAATATTTCATAATTAAAATAATTCCCATTAAAGTTATTGTTTCCACCATTTTTATACCAAACTGTTTCCCAAATATCAAATTTGTTTAAAAACATTAATTTTAAAGTATCTTCATAATCTGGATACTCTCCATTAATATTATAATTCCAAAAGAAACTCATGTAAATAGAATCACCTTCATTAAAATTATTTAAATTAATAATATCTGAAATCAGTTCATCTGATATACCATAACCTGAAGCATGTTGATATGCTTTTCCATTATTATCTGTTCCATCGAATTCAACTATATTGATGCTTGGTGAGTAATTATTATTATAGTTTTTAATTTTTATATTTTCAGACTCGCTCCAATTATTATTATTAGGATAATTGAATGCTGAAAAATCTTCCCAAAAAGGAAGAGTAATAGTATCAATCTCATGATTTGAAAAATTATTTTTATTACTTAATTTATAAATCTTAAATTCTTGTCCATTACTTAATGAAGTATAAAAAAAAAGATAAAAAAATACTTTAATTATCTTCATTGCTGATATTTTTAACAACCCATAAATTGACTTTTTGTCCAATTTTAACCTCGGAAAGGCTCTCAGGGAATTGTCTGAAAATTTTACCTGGGTCAATTTTAATTTTTGTAGTTATTAATTCTTCTTCTTCAAGATTTTTTAAATAAACAAAACCACTGTCTTGATAGATTATTCTACCAAGTTTTAATCCTGATCCAATAATTGTAAATCTTGCCTCATCTAAATCCATTCCAATTAAATTTGGAGATTCAAATACTTGGTTTCCAAATCCATTTCCAACTTCTAAATCAATTATTGATCCTTTATTAATTATTTGACCGGATGAAACTGAGTCGCCATTTGAATACATTTTTAAAACAGCATTGAATGCCATATCAGAAACATATTTAATTTCTCCAATTTTTAAATCGTAGCTTTCTAATATTAGTTGAGCATTCTTTACAGATCCATTAATAATATTAGGCATTTTTATTTGAGGTGGAATTGTTGAATTTAATGTTAAATAAATTTTTCTATTCTCTTTAACTTTGTTTCTTTCAGATGGATTCTGTTGTAAAACAGTAAGAGGTGGATATTCTGAATTGTATGAAGAATCCTCAAGTATTTCAAATCTCAAATCTCTATCTTCTAATAAAGAATTGACATCATCCAAATTCATTCCTATTAAATTTGGTACCGATATTGTATCTCCATGATTAGTTTTAATTGGAAAATAGAGATAAAATATTATAAAAAATATAAGTGAAATTGATCCAGTTAATAGAGTTAAATTCTTTATAATATATTTTAGTTTTTTAATACTCATATTTTACAATACGCTGTTAAATAAGTCATAAAGATTAATATTTGCTGCTCTAGCTTGTTGAGGTAATATGCTTTCCTTTGTTAGACCAGGATTAGTATTAATCTCAAGAAAATAAAAAATATTATTTTTTAGAATAAAATCAGATCTACTAAACCCACTCAACTTTAAAAATTTATAAATTTCAATTGACTTTTTTTTAATTATTATTTCTTCTTCTTTCGTTATTTCAGCAGGTGTTATTTCATCAGATTCACCTTCATATTTAGCTTCATAATCAAAAAAGGTATTATAGGATATAATTTCCGTCGGCGGTAAAGCAATTATCTCATTTTTATAATTTACAACTCCAACTGAAATTTCTCTACCAATTATCTCTTCTTCTATTAACGCTTCATTATCTTCTTTAAAACATTTTTTTATCCCTTTTATTATATTTTTTCTTTTATCGATCCTTGATATGCCATAGCTAGAACCACCTTTGTTTGGTTTGATAAAGAAAGGCATTTTTATTTTTTCTAGTATATTGTCAATATTTATTTCATCTTCAACATTTAATAACAATGATTTTGGAGTAATAATTTCGATTTTTTTTAATTTATTCTTGCAATCATTTTTATTAAATGTTAATTCAGCTACATCACTTTCAGAAGAAGTTTGTGGAATTTTTAAATTATCAAAATACCTTTGAATTTCACCATTTTCCCCTGGAATACCATGAATTGTATTAAAAACCAAATCAAAATTTATTATTTTATTATTTTTAATTATCGTGAAATTCTTCTTATCAATTTCATAAATTGAATTATCTATATCAATATGATACCATTTATTAACTGAGATAATTATTTTATAAAAATTAAATTTTTTATTCTTTTTAAGAATATCATAAACTACATTTCCACTAGCCAATGAAATTTCATATTCAGATGAGTATCCTCCCATTAAAATTGCAATATTTTTCATTATAAGATGAAATTAAACAATTAAAATTAAAGTTTTAGATAATATTAGTTAGACAATATACTTATTCTATACCATTGATGGCATTGATTCCTTTAATCTCAGGAACCTGTTTTTTAATTGCTTCCTCAACTCCTGCTTTTAAAGTCATAGGAGACATCGGACAAGTCTCGCAAGATCCAATTAATTCTAAATTGACAATATTTTTGTTATCAATAGAAACTACTTTAATATCACCACCATCTGCTTCTAAGTAAGGTCTTATCTCATCGATAGCGATTTCAACTTTTTCAATTAAACTCTGATCAGTCATATCGCAAAGTAATATTATTTATAGTTTTTTATCTAAACTTTTTATCGATTTTTTTACAAATATTTAAAAACAATTCTGAATGCTTATCTTCTTTTAAAATTATTGGGTATCCATTGTCTGAACTCTCAGATATTTTTTTATTTATTGGAATATGTCCTAATATATCAATAGATAATTTTTCGCTTATTTCTTTGCCACCATCTTTTCCAAAGATATATTCTTTATCACCATTTTCATTTAAGAAGTATGACATATTTTCAACCACTCCTAAGATAGGAACTTTTGTATCTTGTTGGTTAAACATGGATATAGCTTTTTCAGCATCAATAGTTGAAATTTTTTGAGGAGTCGTTATTATAATACTACCTCCCACAAAAAAATTCTGCGATAAAGTTATATGAATATCACTTGTGCCAGGTGGTAAGTCTACAATTAGATAATCAAGTTTACCCCATTCAACATCTAGAACCATTTGCTTCATAGCTGAGCTTGCCATTGGACCTCTCCATATGATTGCTTTTTCTTTTGGTACTATTACACCCATTGACAATAATTTAACACCATATTGTTCTATAGGTATTATTATATTTTTATTATCGATTACTTTATAGGTAGGTTGCTCATTTTCACAATTGAACATAGTTGGTATTGATGGACCAAAAATATCCGCATCTATTAAACCAACTTTAAAACCTAATTTTTTTAGACCAATTGAAATATTACTAGCTATTGTTGATTTACCAACTCCTCCTTTACCTGAAGTTACTGCAATTATATTTTTAATATTTTCTGTTTTAAATTTTTTATGTATTTGATCTGGTTGTTTATTTATTTTTTCAGGAGGTTCATCATTTAATATAAATTTAATATCATATTCAATGTCATTAAATACTTTATTTAGATTTGAAATACAATTTCTTCTAATTACTTCCTTAAGTTTAAATGATGATGGTGATAATGAAACTTTTATTGATATGGTATTATTATTAATTTTAATATCTTCTAAAGACTTTAATGATATAATATCCTTTTTTTTTATTGGGTCTAATACATTTTTTAATGCCTCTTTAACTGTTTTTTTTATATCCATAATTTATTTAGGCAATTTATCTAATTAAAAAATTAAAAAAATAATAAATTGATCATATTTGTAATATATGATTGATGATTCAACTATTCAAGAGATTAAGGATAGATTAGACATTGTAGAAGTAGTAGGTGACTTCGTTTCCTTAAAAAAGTCAGGCTCAAGCTATAAGGCATTGAGTCCTTTTTCATCTGAGAAAACTCCATCTTTTTTCGTGTCTCCATCCAAGCAAATATTTAAATGTTTCAGTACAGGAAAAGGAGGTGACGCCATAGAGTTCTTAAAAGAGGTTGAAAGTTTGAGCTATATAGAAGCAATTAAATATTTAGCAGAAAAGTATGGTGTTGAAATTAATGAAACTGATCAAGATTATAATAAAAATAATGACAAAGAAAGTCTATTAATAATTTTAAATAAGGCAAAATCTTTTTTCATAGATAATCTAAATTCTAAAGAAGGTAAAAGTTTAGCTAAAACTTATTTAGAACATAGACAAGTAGATGTGAAAATGATTGAAAAATTTGAATTAGGATATAGTTTTGATAAGTGGGACGCATTGTATAAATATTTAATTGATAATAAGTTTAATGAAGAACATGTATCTAAAGCTGGTCTTATTTTAGAGAATAATAACAAGAAATACGATAGGTTTAGAGGTAGATTGATGTTCCCTATTCATAATATTAGTGGTAAAGTTATAGCATTTGGTGCCAGACTAATTAAAGATGAAAAGAATCAACCGAAGTATATAAACTCTCCAGAAACAGATTTATATGTTAAAAGCAAAGTATTGTATGGTCTATATCAATCAAAAAATCATATAAGAAAGTTTGATAAATGTTATTTAGTTGAAGGGTACACTGATGTAATTTCATTATTTCAAATAGGGATTGAAAATGTTGTATCCTCTTCTGGAACATCATTAACTAAAGATCAAATTAGACTTATTTCTCGATATACTAAGAATATTACAATTTTATTTGATGGAGATAAAGCTGGTATCAACGCATCGCTGAGGGGTATGGACCTTATCCTTGAGAATGACATGAATGTCAATATTGTTTCATTTCCAGATAATGAGGATCCGGATAGTTTATCTAAAAGGTTGGGAAAGGAAAAGTTTCTTAATCATTTGAGTAAGAATGAAATTAATTTAATAAGATATAAGGTTGATATTTTAAATAGTGATTTTAAAAATGATCCTATAAAAAAATCAGAAATGATATTTGATATAGTTAGATCTATATCAAAAATTCCTAACTCAATTAAAAGGTCAGTATTTATTAAGGAAACTAGTTCTTCTCTAAATATTAATGAAGAATCATTAATAACTGAAATGAATAAACTTTTGATTAACAAAAAGGTTTCTAAACCATTAATTGATATAGAAAAATCAACAGATAAAAATCAAGATGAAATTAATAAAATACATGGAGCTATTAATTTTCATGAGAAGGAATGCATAAGGATGTTAGTAAACTATGGTACAAAGGATTTTGAAGTTGTTGGTCTTAATAGAAAATCTTTTATAAAATATTTTTTAAATGAAATTGAAGATGTGGAGTTTAATAATGAAAACTATTTAAAAATTATAAAAATTTTTAAGGAGGAATTCCAGAAAAATAATGTTATAGATATTAACTACTTTCTTAATGAAAAGTTTAGAGATTTAAAGGATGATATTATTGACTTATCAACATCTAAATATGAAATAAGTGAAAAATGGAAAAATAAATATAATATTCATGTTACTGAAGAGACAGACACTTTAAAAAAAACTACGTATACCAATATACTTAGATTGAAATTTCGTCTCATTAAAAAAATGATAAAAGATAATCTCAAAAATTTAAATAATATAAATGATTTAAATCTTGAAAAAGAAACCCTTGACATACACAATAGATTGAAATCTGCTGAGATTGAAATAGCTAAAAAACTTGGTAACGTAACGTCTATATGAAAAATAAATTAAATACTATTCCTGAAGCAATAAAAGCAATTAATAATGGTGAAATAATAATTGTTGTAGATGATGAAAATAGAGAGAATGAAGGAGATTTTGTCTGTGCATCTTCTAAAATAACTTCTGATAAAATAAACTTTATGGCTAAGGAGGGTAGAGGACTAATCTGTTGTTCACTAGAATCTGAAAGATGTGAAGAATTAGATCTGGATTTAATGGTAGGAAAAAATACTGATATTTTTGGTACATCATTCACTGTTTCAGTTGACTTAAAAGGTAATGGTGTATCAACTGGAATATCAGCTTCCGATAGATCTAAAACCATTAAAGCTTTGGTTGATTCAAAAACTAAACCCTCAGATTTTACAAAACCAGGTCATATTTTTCCTTTAAGATCTATTGATGGAGGAGTTCTAAGAAGAGCAGGTCACACCGAGGCATCAGTTGATTTACCGAAGTTGGCAGGTTTATTTCCTTCTGGAGTAATTTGCGAGATTTTAAATGAAGATGGTTCAATGGCTAGACTTAATGATCTTTTCAAAGTTGCAGATAAACATGGGCTATTAATTATTTCAATCAAGGATTTAATCAAATATAAAATTGGAAAAGAATCTTTAATTGAAGAGAAAGAAACTGTTGATTTACCTACAAAGTATGGAAATTTTAAATTAATTTCTTTCGAACAAAAAGATACTAAAGATATTCATATTGCACTTAAAAAAGGAGATTGGAATGAAGATGAAGAAGTATTAGTTAGAGTTCATTCTTCATGTGTTACTGGTGATATTTTGGGTTCTTTAAGATGTGACTGTGGCTCCCAATTACAAAAAGCACTAAAAATGATTGATAAAAATGGACAAGGTTTATTACTTTATATGAATCAGGAGGGTAGAGGAATTGGTTTGATTAATAAATTAAAAGCATATGTTCTTCAAGAGAAAGGTTATGATACAGTTGAAGCTAATCATAAGCTTGGGTTTAAGATGGATCATAGAGATTATGGTGTAGGAGCTCAAATTCTGAAAAGTTTAAATATTAATAAAATTAATTTATTAACAAATAATCCTAAAAAAAGAGTTGGACTAATTGGCTATGGTCTACAAATTACAAAAAATACTAAAATAGAAATTAAACCTAATTCGTTCAATAGAAAATATTTGGAAACAAAAAGAGACAAAATGGGACATGAAATCCTTAAATTAAGAAATAAAGAATGATAAGATATATTGTTTTTATTGTCTCTGTAAATATCACATTTGCTCAACAATTTCCGAGTGATTTATGGCATCCAGGTTTATTAGTTACAAATCAAGGAGATTCAATAAAAGGTAATTTAAAATATGATTTTGAAAATCAATCTATTCAATTGGACGATGGTGAAACCTTAAAAGCATTTAATGTTAATAATCTATTTTTTTTTGAAATATATGACGAAACAATTAGGGACCATAGACAATTTTACTCTCTCATGTATGAAGTTGGGTATGAATACAGTATTCCTGTTCTCTTTGAAATGATTATAAATGGAAAATTAAGTCTACTTTTAAGAGAAAGAATAGTTTCAGAGTCAACTCAATCTTCTTTTCCATCATATTATGCTTACAGTATGATGCCAAGATTTAGTAATAATAGCGGATATGTAAATAAGATAAAATATGATTATTTTTTTTTAGACAATGATGGTAATATTTTAAAATTTAAAGGGAAGAAAAAGGAATTATATAATCTAATGAATGATCAATATGAAAAGGTTAAAAGCTATATTTCTAATAATAAAATAAATCTTAAAAGAATGAGTGATCTTGCAAGAGTTGTAAGTTTTTATAATCAAATTTAAAATGACAAAACCTTTAATTTTAGTAACAAATGATGATAGCATTGATGCTAGAGGAATAAAATTTTTAGTTTCAATAATGAATGATTTTGGTGAAGTTATAGTAGTAGCTCCTGATAGTCCACAATCCGGAATGGGACATGCAATAACAGTTGGGGATAAGCTTAGTCTTGTTAAATCTGATATTTTTGGTGATATTGAATCATATAAATGTAGTGGAACTCCTGCGGATTGTGTAAAAATCGCAAAACATCATATTTTAAAAAATAAAAAAATCGATTTAATTGTTAGTGGTATTAATCATGGAAGTAATTCATCAATAAGCGTTTTATATTCAGGTACAATGTCAGCTGCTATAGAAGGTGCAATTGAAAATATACCATCAATAGGATTTTCTATTTGTGATTATGATCCTAACGCATACTTAAAACATTCTAAGCCATTTATTAAAATGGTTATTGAAAATGCTCTAAAAAATGGTATTCCAGAGTCTATTGCATTAAATGTTAATATACCCTCAATATCAGACGAAAAAATAAAAGGTTTTAAGATATGTAAACAAGCAAATGCTGTTTGGGAGGAAAAATTTGATAAAAGGATTGATCCTTACGGGAGAGAATATTTTTGGATGTATGGTAATTTAGTAAATAATGACAAAGGTCAAGATAATGATGAGTGGGCTATAAAAAATAATTATGTTTCAATTGTTCCATGTAAATTTAACTTAAGCTCGAATAAAGGCACAGATTATTTAAAAGAAAAATGGAAATTCTAGGGATCAACATCAATTGTCAATAGATAATTGTTTAATTGACTTTCTTTAGTAATCTGCTCAACTTCTTCAAATATTGATTTCTTTTTTTTACTTAAATCCTTATTATTATTAATCTTGAATAAAATTTCATAGAATAATCTATCTCCCTTATTTTTTAGACCTGTATT
>TARA_B100000674_G_scaffold482457_1_pt1 | contig 13311 bp, 15 predicted proteins | sample TARA_B100000674 | Tara Oceans TARA_B100000674 (sample SAMEA2622759) | marine metagenome | biome: marine biome (ENVO:00000447); feature: surface water layer (ENVO:00002042); material: "saline water (ENVO:00002010), including plankton (ENVO:xxxxxxxx)" | depth 5 m
GATCATGTGCCGCGAAATCATGGTCTCGGGCCTGCGCGAACATCTGGCCGAACTCAAGGTGCCGCTGCCGGTGACGGTTCTTGCCAAATGGAAAACCACGGCACAGATTTTGGCCATTGGTTTCCTTCTGGTTGGCGATGCCTCGCCCGATCTGATCCCTTCGATCCTGATTGGTGATATCCTGCTTTGGATTGCCGGGATCGTTACGGTGCAGACCGGCTATATTTATCTGCGCACCGGCCTGAAACATCTCGACTAATTATTGCAACCGGGGACAGCTGTGATGTCACGCGTTTCTGTTCAGCAACATGATTTTGACCCGGGTGCCGAACTTTCGGCCCTGACAGATGGGCGCACCGATATCGGGGCGGCGGTCAGTTTTGTTGGCTTGGTGCGCGATATTCACGGTGGGGAAAATGTTTCGGCCCTGACGCTTGATCACTATCCGGGCATGACCGAACGCGAACTTGAAAAGATCGCCGATGAGGCTGCCACCCGCTGGCCGCTCGATGACATCCGCATTGTTCATCGCTTTGGCCGCATGTTGCCCGGCGAACGCATCGTTCTGGTGATTGTCCTTTCCGCCCATCGTCGTGCCGCGTTCGAGGCCTGCGACTTCATCATGGATTTCCTCAAGACCCGCGCGCCATTCTGGAAACGCGAAGAAACCCCGGAAGGTGGCGACAAGTGGGTCGAGGCAAAGGCATCCGATGATGCCGATGCCGACCGTTGGAAATAACGAACTCCGCTCGGTTTTCTAGACGAACTTCACCAGGATCGAGACCAGCTTCGCAAGCCCCTGCTGCAGGGCGGCCGCGTCATTGACCTGCTGGCGCAGTTTCGCCATTTCCGCCACATCCCCGTCATCAACCTGTTTGGCGTTATCCAGCTGCTTGGCCTGAAGGGCCGTAAGCTGGCTGGCGGCCTTATCCAGATCGGGTTTGGACTTCAGTTTCTGATCAATCGTCGCGTTCTGATAGGTCGCGGCCGCATCAGCGTAGGCTTGCTGCGCACCGGCAATCAGCTGTCCGAGTGTCTGGGTCATGATGATGATCTCCCTGAATTCTAGTTGGTGGCGGTTTCAAGCAGGGCAGTACCCTGTGTCGCAAGTTCCGCCGGGCTCAGCTTGCCGATCTGATCACTTAGCTTGATGCCGTCTTCGACCGCACTGATCAGCGATGCCATATCAAGCTTGGTGTAATTGTCGATCTGGCCCTGCAACTTGTTGCCCAGTGCCAAGGCGGTGACAAAGGCCCGCAGGGTATCGGCCTGCATGGTGCTCTCATCGGTAATCAGGTTGTTCCAGCGCTGCCACCAGGCCTGCACCAGCAGCTTCTCGGCCTCGGGGTTGTTGTGCTCCTGAGTTTTGATCTGATTAAGCTCGGCAATCAGCGTACCGCGCCGGGTGACAAATTGCGGCGGGGTCTTTGCGAAATCAGTGCTGATGGTCGCCAGTTGCTTGCGCAGCTTCTCAAGGATCGGGCCCGATTGCGTGACCGCCGATGCGCCCAGCGCCGACCCGGCCTCGATATTATCGAAGATCGCGACGAACTGCTGATACTGGCTTCGCAGATCCTTCAGCGTGTCCTGCCATTGGCGCGCAACATCGGGATCAATCTTCACCGCATCGGGATCAAGCAGGGTATCGATATTGGCCGCCGTGACCTTGCCGGTAAACGCCTCGATATTGGCAACGAATGCGCGTTGCTTTGCGCTGTCGGATTTCGGGAAGGGCGCGAACTGGGTGCTATAGGCCGCGTCATAGTGATCGAACGCCTGCTCGGTCGCGGTGCCAAACTGGGTGACCGAAAGTTTCAGCGTCTCTGCCTTCTGGCTGCAGGCTGCAAGCAGGGTGATCGCGCCGATCAGAAAGCTGCGGTGCATAAATTGTATGAGGATTGAAAAGGTCATATCGCCCCCGTCTGATGATTTTGCCCGATCGGGCATCAGATTTCAGACGGGGGCGGGATCAGTTTGTGATCTGTGCGGGTCGATTGTTTGATGAAAACGAATAATCGATCTGATTATTTGCTTAACATGAAAAGTGCCTGATTGCCCAAAAAGTTGGAAAACCGGGTCTGGCTGCCAAGGCTAAGCTTCGATCCGGCTTCATTCAAAACCATCGATCTTTCAATGGTCAGATTCATTTCCTTACACAGCTCAACAAAGTCCAAAACCGTGCAGAAATGAATGTTTGGCGTCTCGTACCACATGATCGGAAGGTTGGGGTTCTGCGGCATACGGCCCTTGAACATCAAATCAAGCCGTGCGCGCCAATGCCCGAAATTCGGAAAGGACACAATCGCCTTGTTGCCAATACGCAGCAGTTCTGACAGCACCTCTTTCGGACGCTGGGTCGCCTGCAACGTCTGGCTGAGGATGGCATAGTCAAACGCGCTGTCCGGATAGTCCGCCAGATCGCGATCGGCATCGCCCTGCATCACCGGCAAACCTTGCGCTACACAGTTGCGCACGCCTTCGTTGGACAGCTCAAGCCCGCGGCCATCAACCTTTTTGGTGCGGGTCAGATAGCCCAGAAGTTCGCCGTCGCCGCACCCGATATCAAGCACGCGCGTGCCCGGTTCGATCATGTCGGCGATCAGCTGCAGGTCGACACGGATACGATCACTATGCGCCAGATTGGCTGCACTGTTTGAAGCAGTCTCATTCATGATTATTTCAGCCCCCGGCCTTCGGCGGCACCTTCGATGAAGCCACTCAGAACCATGTGAAAATCCGGTTCATCAAGCAAGAACGCGTCATGGCCCTTGTCACTTTCGATCTCGACACAGCTGACATTGCACGACGCGGCATTGAGCGCATGGGCAACGATCCGGCTTTCGGCGGTGGTAAAGCACCAGTCACTGGAAAACGACACGACACAAAACCTAGTCTTGCAGCCCTGAAATGCCTCGGCCAGTCGCCCGTCATATTCAAGCGACAGATCGAAATAATCCATCGCGCGCGTGATATAGAGATAGCTGTTGGCATCAAACCGGTCGACGAAGCTTTTGCCCTGATGGCGCAGATAACTTTCGACCTGAAAATCCTGATCGAAGCTATAGGTAATCGCACCCCGGTTTTGCAGCTTGCGGCCGAATTTGCGATGCAGGGCCGGTTGCGACAGATAGGTGATGTGCGCAGTCATGCGCGCAACAGCCAGGCCACGCGACGGTTTCTTGCCTTCCAGCAGGTAATTGCCCCCGCACCAGTCCGGATCGGCCATGACGGCCTGACGCCCGACTTCGTGGAAGGCGATATTTTGGGCGGAATGGCGGAACGAGGTCGCAATCGGGGCGGCGGCATAGACGCGCTCCGGATAGCTTTTGCACCATTCGAGAACCTGCATGCCGCCCATCGACCCGCCAATGACGGCAAACAGCATTTCGATGCCAAGCGCATCGATCAGCATGGTTTGGGCGCGCACCATATCGGCAATGGTGATGACCGGGAAATCAAGACCCCATGGCTTGCCGGTTTCAGGATTGATTTCCTTGGGACCGCTGCTGCCAAGACATCCGCCGATGACGTTGCTGCAGATCACGAAATACTTGTCGGTATCAATGATCTTGCCGGGCCCGACAATCTCGGACCACCAGCCTTCCTTGCCGGTGATCGGATGGACTTCGTCAGCAACATACTGATCACCCGTCAGGGCATGACAGACCAGAATCGCGTTGGATTTATCCGCGTTCAGTTCGCCATAGGTCTGATAGGCAAGGGTGAAGGGACCGAATTCCACACCGCTATCAAGGCGCAGCTTTTCCGTTTCGCCGAGCACCATATGGTGGCCCGGAAGCGGGGGGCGCTTTTCTGTGTTGGTCGCGGTGGACATGAATGGCGGTTTCCTTGGTTTTTTGATGGTTTCTCGCTCAAACCGGCTTTTCGCGAGCGACGCGATGTCGGGTTTGGCGGAAATTCCTTAACCCTAGCTATGAAGCAGAGCCGGGGTTAGTCAATCTTTTCTTTGCATTTCTGCGGCCCTGTCCTAATACTGTGCGCCGTTTTATAAAAGAGTGAATCATGGCGTGCGAAGACGAAAATTTGGCAAATCTTGACCTGGATGAGCTGCGCGGAGAGATCGATGAAATCGATCAGGCGCTGCAGTCGCTGATCATTCGCCGGACCAAGGTTGTGCAGGCTGTCGGGGCCTATAAGGACCGTGTGATCGCAGCGGGTGGCAAGGTCAAGGTGCCCTATCGCCCGGCACGTGAAGCCCGCATCATGCGCACCCTTGTTGACCGCCATGAAGGTGCCTTCCCGAAAACCGCCCTGATTCAGATCTGGCGCGAGATGATCGCGGCCGGAACGCGTCTTGAGGCGCCGTATACGGTGGCCCTTTGCCGCAATGCCGATGGTGTGGATTGCTGGGAACTGGCGCGCCTGAATTTCGGCTGCCTGAACGAGATTATCGAGTTTGATACCCCGCGCGAAGCCTTTGGCGCGCTTGAGGAAGGTCGGGCCGCGGTTGGAGTCTTCCCCAAACCCGAGCTGGGCGAAGCCATGCCATGGTGGACCAACCTGACCGCGCAAAGCGCAGTTCGTGTCGTGTCCAAGCTGCCGTTTGGCGGGCGTCCGGTCGGACGGGGTGAGACGACCGAAGGTTTTGTACTGGCTGCGATTGAACTTGAAGATAGTGGCGATGACCGGACTCTGTTTGTTGTCAGCCTGTCGAAAGAGATTTCGATGGATACCGTGCGCAAAAAAATTGCGGATGGCATCGACGGATCGGTAATCCTTGGCTTTTCTGATGATACGGACGCAGATCGGCGTTTTGTGCTTGTTGATGTGCCGGGATTCTTTTGTAATCGCGCCGATGCGTTTCAGGCGACCCTGGATGCGCAAGGCCTTCGCCCCGAAAGTTTGCGGGTGGTTGGCGCCTATGCCGTGCCGATCGCCGAAGATGCACTGAGTTAATATGCTAGGCAGGCCACGATTGGCCGCCATTTCCCTTGGGAGAACTACCTGATGTCTGCGCCCACCCCACGCCCCGGAATTCTTGATATTGCCCCCTATAAAGGCGGCAAATCCAGTGCTGACAGCGCTCAGCGCGTGATCAAGCTGTCGTCAAACGAAGGTGCCCTTGGCCCGAGCCCCAAGGCCATGGAAGCGCTTCGTAATTCGGCGACCCGTTTGCATCGTTATCCGGATGGCGGCTGCGATATCCTGCGCCACAAACTGGCAGAGAAATACGGCCTTGAGTTCGACCAGCTTGTCTGCGGCAATGGTTCGGATGAAATCCTGACGCTTCTGATCCGTGCCTATGCCGGTCCGGGTGATGAGGTTCTGTATTCGGAACACGGGTTCCTGATGTATCCGATCGCGACCATGGGCGTTGGTGCAACCCCGGTCACCGCCAAAGAAACCAACATGACCACTGATGTTGACGCGCTTCTGGCCGCGGTTACCGACAAGACCAAGATCGTCTTTGTCGCCAACCCGAACAACCCGACGGGCACCTATATTACGGATGCTGAAATGAAGCGCCTGCGTGATGGTCTGCGTGATGACATCGTACTGGTGGTTGACGCGGCCTATGCGGAATTCATGACCGGTCAGGAAGATTATTCCGCGGGTGAGGAGCTTGTGAAAGCGGGCAACAACACCGTGATGACCCGTACATTTTCCAAGATCTATGGTCTTGGTGGTATTCGTCTGGGCTGGTGCTATGCGCCGCCGGCGATTGCCGATGTGCTGCATCGTTTGCGCAACCCGTTCAACGTGCCGCTGCCGACCCAGGAAGCCGGTGTTGCCGCCCTTGATGACGATGATTTCGTCAATGAATGCGTGCGCCACAATGCCGAAACGCTGTCGTGGTTCCGCGACGAGATTAATGCGATCGCGGGCCTTAAGGCACATCCGAGCTATGGCAACTTCGTTCTCGTCGAATTCCCGGCGGAAGATGGCAAGAACGCCGATGCCGCCAATGATTTCATGATGGCCCGTGGCGTGATCCCGCGCAAAATCGGTGCCTATGGCCTGCCGCAGATGCTTCGTATCTCTATCGGTACGAAGGAAGAAATGGAAATCTGCCTTCAGGCCATCAAAGACTTTGTGAACGCTTAAAATGACCAATACTGCATCCCAACCGCTGTTTGAAACAGTCGCCTTTATCGGCATGGGCCTGATCGGCTCATCCATGGCGCGTCGCATCAAGCGCGACGGCCTTGCCAACAAAATCACCTGTGCGGTCCGCTCGGAAGCGACCCGTGACCGGGTGCTTGAACTTGGTATTGCCGATGAAGCCTATTGCGACATCAAGGACGCGGTTGGTGATGCGGATCTGGTCATGGTCTGTGCGCCGGTTGGTGCCAATGAAACGATTGGCGCGCAACTGACCGGTGTGCTGAAGAAGGGTGCGATTGTTTCCGACGTCGGGTCGGTCAAACAGTCCGTCATTCGCGACATTGCGCCGCATCTTGATGAAGGCGTTCATTTCGTGCCCGGTCACCCGCTGGCCGGGACTGAGCATTCCGGTCCGGATTCCGGTTTCCCGGAACTGTTTGAGGAACGCTGGTGCATCCTGACCCCGGTTCCGGGCGAAAGCGAAGACGCGGTCGCCAAGGTCAAGGCGCTTTGGGAAGCATGCGGCATGCATGTTGAGTGCATGGATGCGGATCATCATGACCGTATCCTTGGCATCACGTCGCACCTGCCACACCTGATTGCCTACACGATTGTGGGTACGGCCACCGATCTTGAAGATGCGCTGCGTCAGGAAGTGATCAAGTTTTCCGCAACCGGTTTCCGTGATTTCACCCGTATTGCGGCATCCGATCCGACCATGTGGCGCGATGTGTTCCTGAACAACCGTGAAGCGGTTCTGGAAGTGCTGGGACGTTTTCAGGAAGACCTGATGGCGCTTCAGCGTGCCATTCGCTGGGGCGAGGGGGACAAGCTGTTTGATCTGTTTACCCGCACCCGTGAAATTCGTCGTGGCATTGTCGATGCCGGCCAGTATTTCACCAATTTCTCGGCCGAGGGTGAAGACCGCAAAAGCTATGAAAAAGCCAAGAAGAAGCCTGCCGAATAATATGATGATGCCCGACTTTCCGGGATAACCCGACGGACAACAGCCCCACATGTTGCACCGTCCGGTCCAAGGGGATTGAAATGTCTGCCACCAACCACGCCGCCCTGACGCGGTTCATGCCGTTCGTCTTTGTGTTCCTGTGGAGCACGGGCTTTGTGGGCGCCAAATTCGGTCTGCCCTATGCAGATCCGTTCGTTTTCCTGTTTGTTCGATTTGTCATCGTCCTGATCCTGATGATCCCGGTCATCTTTTTGATGGGGGCGAAATGGCCCAAAACCTGGCGTGAGGCCGGCCATATCGGCACTACCGGGGTGCTGGTGCATGGGGTTTATCTTGGCGGGGTGTTCTGGGCGATTGATACCGGACTGCCAGCCGGGCTGGCGGCCCTGATCGTTGGTCTGCAGCCGGTTGTAACCGCATCGGTCGTCGGATCGCTTTTGGGTGAGCGGGTATCCATGCGCCAGTGGGGCGGGTTGATCCTTGGCCTGATTGGGGTGGCGCTGGTTTTGTTACCCAAGATTGGCGATGGCATTGGCATCACACCGTTTGGTATCGGTCTGGCGGTGGCGGCCCTGTTTGGCATGACGGCGGGCACGCTTTATCAAAAGCGCTTCTGCACGGGTATGGAGCTTATGAGCGGCACGGTCGTGCAGTATGTTGCTGCTAGCGTCTTTGTCGGGATCATCGCGCTGTTCAAGGAGCCGCTGACGGTCGAATGGAGCATGGACTTCATTCTGGCGATGGCGTGGCTGGTGCTGGTGCTGTCCATCGGGGCGATCATGCTTTTGATGGTTCTGATCAAGCAGGGCGAAGCCACCCGTGTGGCCAGCATGTTCTATCTTGTGCCGCCCACAGCAGCGTTCTTTGCCTGGCTTCTGTTTGACGAGCAACTTGGTGTTCTTGGCTTTGCCGGATTTGCAATTGCCGCCCTTGGGGTGGCATTGGTGATCATGAAACGCTAGGTTGCCGTAAACCAATTAATCAAATCAGCACCAAAGCTGTCGGAGGAAAGTTTGACGGACGCCCGCGAAAAATGGGTTTTTGGATATGGTTCGCTTCTGTGGCGGCCCGGCTTTGATTTTGCCGAGTGCGCGCGTGCGCTGCTGCCCGGCTATCACCGGTCATTCTGTATCTATTCCCATCATTACCGTGGAACGCCGGAAAACCCGGGGCTGGTTCTTGGCCTGAATGAAGGCGGGGAATGTGTCGGCAACGCGTTTCGCATCACGCCGGAAAACTGGTCAAAGGTGAAGGCCTATCTTGATGAGCGCGAACTTGTCACCAACACCTATATCCCGGCTGATGTCGAGGTCGAGCTTGCCGATGGTCGCAAGGTGATCGCGCATACCTATGTCGCCGATCCGAGCCATGAACAATATGCCGGGAACCTGCCGGTGCGCACCGCCGTCGAGATCATCGTGGCGGCACATGGCAGCGTCGGACCGAACCTTGAATATCTTGAAAACACAGTCAGCCATCTTGATGAAATGGGCATTGTTGATCCGCCCCTGCATGATCTGATGGATTTGGTCCGCCGCGAATATGGCGAGATCAATATGGGGGCAGGCATCTGATGAGCCAATCAAACGGAACGACGGTTGCTGCGGGCCAGACCGGATCGCAGACGCCGATGACGGTGGCCTATCTGATGCTGGTCGCCTGTTCGCTGATGTGGGGGTCCAACCACGTTGTGGCGCGCGGGATCAACGAAACCGTGCCGTTCGAAGCGCTGTCATTCTGGCGCTGGATCGTGGCTTTGTGTTTGTTGCTGCCGTTCTGTTTCAAGTATCTGGCGCGCGATCTGCGCATCATGGCTGAACACAAACTGTCGATGTTTCTGATCGGCTTTACCGGCGTGTTTCTGTTTTCGGTAGTGATTTATCTCGCAGCCTATAACACGACGGCGGTCAATACCGGGCTTTTGAATGCGACCACACCGATCTGGGTGCTGCTGTTTGCAGCCCTTCTGACCGCAGACAAACCACGGCTTGGTCAATGGCTGGGCGTGCTGGTGGCCGGGGCGGGGACCGCAACCATCATTGCCAAGGGCGATCCATCGGTTTTTGCCCGCATGGATTTCGTTCTGGGTGATGTGTTGGCGATGTTGTCGGCCATGGTGTGGGCGGCCTATTCGATGTTTCTCAAACGCGCGCCCAAGGGTGTGCATCCGCTAAGTCTGGTGTTTGTTTCAGCCCTGATCGGTTTGTGTTTCCTGACCCCGCTTTATATCTGGTCGCTGGTGGTCGATGGAAAGCCGTTCTTCACCAGCCTTGATCCGGTTTGGCCGGATATGCTCAAGATTTTCTATATCGGGGCAGGGCCGGCATTCCTGGGCTACATGTTCTGGAACCGGGGCGTTTCGATGGTTGGTCCGGCCAAGGCCGGGGTGTTCATGTATCTGATCCCGGTCTGTTCAAGCGGCCTTGCCATCGCGTTTCTGGGTGAGGCACTGCATCTTTATCATCTGGCGGGGATCGTCCTGATCGTGTCAGGCATCTGGCTTGTGACCCGCAAGAAGACAGAGCGTGTTCGCGTTGCAAAACCCTAGAGCTTTCGGCGTATGAAAAAGGCCCGCGCACCAGATGGTGTCGCGGGCCTTCTTGTTTCCGGAAACGCTGTGCGCAGTTGGTTCAGGAAACCTTGTCGCTGCTTGTGTCTTTGACAGGGGCGACGCCGAGTTGTGCGTCTTCTTGTTCCTGCTTTGCGTCAATGTCATCAGAGGTCAGCATTGGCAGCTGGAATTCTGCCTGTGCTTCGGCCTCGAGCTCGCGCGTGCGGGTATCGATGCGGTTCTTGATTTCCTTCATGAAGGTCTTGCGATCAAGCCCCGGTTCCATGGCAGGCATGAATTCCATGGTGACCCGGCCACCATATTTCATGAAGCTGTCGCGGCCCCAGAACATGCCGGAATTAAGCGCGACGGGAATGACCTTGGTATCGGGGAAGGCTTTATAGAGCGCGAAAATACCCGGATGATACGGGCGGTTGGAGCCCGGCGGGGTGCGCGTGCCTTCGGGGAAAATGATCACCTGACGGTTTTCCTCAAGCGCCTTTGCTGCCCCCTTGATCATGTCTTTAAGCGCTTGGCTGCCGGCTGATCGATCAACTGCGATCTGGCCGGACAAGATCAGGAACTGTCCAACCAGCGGAATGCGGGTGAGTTCCTTTTTCAGGATGTAGGCCGGATCGGTGACGACCGTATGGAAGGTCAGGGTTTCCCAGGCAGACTGATGCTTGGCAACGATGATGCAGGGGCCTTCTGGCAGGTTTTCCAAGCCGGTGAAGCGTTTGCGCATGCCAACCGAATAGCGCAGTGCCAACTGGGTCAGCCGACACCAGGCATGGCCGACGAACTGGTTGGCCTTGCGACCACATACCATTAACGGCAGCAGAACGATGCACAAGACAGCCGTTCCGCCGAAAAACAACACGTTAAACAGTAACGCGCGCAGAGCAATCATTCAGACAAAATCCTTCGTAGGTCCCGACCCTTAATATCCGGTGTTTTGTAACAGCAATATGACGATCAGAAAATGCCGATTGTTCAGCCATCCTTGCCAGTGCCGTTTGATGCGGAATAGTCATCAAGGTCGGGTGCGTCATCTGGCTGCTCATCAAATACGCCGCCGGGGCTGCGCAGGGCCTGGCGGTCGCCGTTCGGCAACCAGTTGAGCAGCGTGTTGCGCAGGCTGGCGAAGACGTATTTGTTATATTCGCTGGCAATCAGCGCGGTGCTGCCCGGGAAGCGCCACCAGTTGTCGATCTTGACGTTATCGGGGAAAACCGGATGGGCGACGATTTCGACATCGGGCATCAGGCTTTTGAATTCCAGAAGCGAGCGCGGCATATGGTAGTTGGCCGTGACAATGCGCAGGCTTTTATAGCCTTCCTCATACATCCAGACGGCGGTTTCAATCGCGTTGCCCCGGGTGTTTTCCGCAACATGGCCAAGAACCACACAGCAGGCAATCAGGCGCGGGTCGGATTTACCAACCGAAAGCAATTCATCAACTTCGACCCCGCGATAAACACCCGATATGAAGAGCTTGTCGGCAAGGCCACGCACCAGAAGACGGCGGCCTTCGGAAAGTCGTTCGCTGCCACCGGTCAGAACCACAATGGCATCAGTGCGCTGGTTGGTGTTGTCGACGGTTTTCGGGATGTAATCGACATACCAGATGAACCCGGCCGCCCAGATCAGCCCGCAGAAAATCAGTGCGGAAAGCAAGAAGCGAAACCGACGGAACCGGCGACGATGTTGCACACTAAGCGGCGGCTTGTTCATGGATGCGTGCCTGAATAGGGGCGATCTGGCATGAATTCGGATCTCCTCAAGACGACAAAGAGGGCCAAGGCCATGATCCCGAAAGGGAAGTGGTGACAACCGACTATACGAAGACCATCAACGGGTTACAACATCCGGTGTAGGACACGCAGCACGGTTCGGGTTGCCGTGATGCCAGCCACCATCGCAACGATGAAGGGAATGGCGACAATCAGGCCGATGAAGGTGGGGCTTAGAACAAGGGACGGAACCGGCCAGCCGGCGCGCATGCCAAGCCAACCGATGAGGGCAGAGACCGGAAGCGCGATCAGAAGACCGATCAGCGCGCCAAAGAAGGCCAAGCGCTGGTTATGGCGGCCAAACTGACGGGCAATATAGCCATCCTGCGCACCGATCAGATGCAGCAATTCGATGATGCGATGATGGATCGAAAGGCCCGATCGGGTGGCAAAGACGACCGACAGCATGGTCGCGCCAAACAAAACGACAATCAAAAGCGCAAGGGCCAGTTCCACGGAAAAGGCGACGTCGGCAATGCGTTCGATCCAGATGCGGTGATCATCCAGCACGGCCTCGGGCGCGATGACGCCCAGACGGCTTTCAAGCGCATCATAGTTAAACCCGGTTTCGGGCGTGATTTCGATGATACGCGGAATGGGCAGTTCGCTAACGACCTCGTCCGGGCCAAGCCAGGGTTCGAGCAGGGCCGCCATGGTATCGGGGCTGAGTTCCTCGATCCTTGCGATGCCGGGCAGGGTGGAAACCTGTTCGATGATGCTATCGACCGTGCCCTGCAGGGCGGCTTCGCGTTCGGCGGGGGATCGGTTGGCAAGTTCGGTCGGCGGGACCTGGATCGACAGGCTGCCTTCGATCTGACCGGACCATTGACCGACACTGTCATGCAGGGCGGCGAGGCCGACGATCGAGAAGGTCAGCAGCGCCACCATCAGGGCGACGATGCTCGGCAAGAAGCGCGAGGAAGAATCGCTTTCAAGAGGAAGGTGCGATGGTGGTGCGCGAAATGCCATGATCGTGTGTTGGTCCTGTTGATCCCGTGGTTCAGGAAAGTTCGGTCGCGAATTGGTATGTCTTAGCCGCTATGGGTGACGTCGTGCAGGGTACCACCTTCGAGCAACCATTGGGTATGGCCAAAGCGGCGTACAAGGTTGCGGTTGTGGGTGGCGATCAGAACGGTGGTGCCGAGCTTGTTGAGCTCCTCAAACAGATAGAGCAAGCGCATGGCGATTCGGTCATCGACGTTGCCGGTTGGCTCATCGGCCAGAAGCAGGGCCGGGCGACCAATGACAGCGCGCGCGATGGCCACGCGCTGTTGCTGCCCGCCAGACAGGCGTGATGGCGGCGCGTTGACGTGATCGCCAAGACCGACCCATTCGAGAAGCTCGGTCACGTTTTTGCGAATCTGCAGGTCTTCAACGCCGGCTACGCGCAGTGGCAGGGCAACATTTTCAAAGGTTGTCAGATGGTTGATCAGGCGGAAATCCTGAAACACGACGCCGATCTTGCGGCGAATCGCCGGCAGTTCTTCGCGTGGGATGCGGATATTGTCGCGTCCGAAAATCGAAATTTCACCGCGTGTCTGGCGCAGTGCCAGATATAAAAGCCGCATCAGGGTCGATTTGCCCGCCCCGGAAGCCCCCGTCAGGAAATGAAAACTGCCGCGACTCAGAGAAAAATTGAGGTCGCGCAGGATTTCCGGTCCGGATTCATAGCGGACTCCGACATCCCTGAAACTGACAACGTCGGTCAAAATTCGTGCTCCATCTGGGCCGTGACGGTCGGTACATAGCAGTTTATAACGGTTTTCGTCATCATCGGACAGGGTTGGAAAGTACCGCTGCCATGACAATATCGAAAATGAAATAACCGGTTAGAGCGGTTTGTCATGTGTTTTCGGGGGTGACCCGCAGCCCGGTCAGGCGCAGGTTTAAGACCCAAATCCGGGCAGCTTCTGTTATCTGTGCTTAACAGTCTG
>TARA_B100000674_G_scaffold416654_1_pt1 | contig 13280 bp, 12 predicted proteins | sample TARA_B100000674 | Tara Oceans TARA_B100000674 (sample SAMEA2622759) | marine metagenome | biome: marine biome (ENVO:00000447); feature: surface water layer (ENVO:00002042); material: "saline water (ENVO:00002010), including plankton (ENVO:xxxxxxxx)" | depth 5 m
AAGTGGCGGATATGCTGACCGAACGCTGCGGTTTGTCTGACCGGACCCGCTTCGAGCGTGCTGACGCCCTCGATCTGCCCTTCTGTGACGGACTGTTCGATATCGGGTGGAGCCAGAATGTCTCCATGAACGTCGCCGAAAAGACGGATTTCTATGCCGAGATTGCGCGTGTTCTCAGACCCGGCAGGCGGTTCGTGACGTCTGATGTCGTTATCGGACCGGGCGGAGAACCGGACTGGCCGTTGCCATGGGCGCGTGAGCCTTCGATCAGTTTCGTGGCGACAGAAGACGAAATGCGGGTGGCGATGGAAAGCGCCGGATTTCGCATCGTCGAATGGCGCGATACCACTGATGAAGCGGTAAACGTTTTTCGGAACCCGAACCAGCAGGTCCGACGCGGTAAACTGGGAGTAGGTCTGATCGCCGGCGCGGATTTTGCCGAACGGTCCCGCAATCTCGCACACGGCATGGCGGACGGCGCGTTCGCCAGCGTAATCGCGCTGGCGGTCAAACCGGTCTGATCTCTCATGAATTTCCTCGAAGGAGGGATATTCGCGCTTGAATTAGTCAGCATTATGCGCATAGTGCTGACTAAATATTTTCGGGGCGGAGGATTTTATGCCGGAAGATCGGATTGTGGTTGCAGGCGGCGGGCTTGGCGGGCTGGGGGTTGCGCTGGGTCTGGCGCAGAATGGAAAACGTGCCGTCGTGCTGGAAAAAGCGCCGGAGCTTGGCGAGATCGGCGCTGGTATCCAGCTTGGCCCGAATGCCTTCCATGCTTTCGATTATCTCGGCGTGGGCAAGGGTGCGCGCGAACAGGCGGTTTACGTCGAACAGCTTCGTTTCATGGATGCGATGACATCCGAGGAGATCAATCACATTCCGCTGGACGAGGCGTTTCGTGAACGGTTCGGCAATCCCTACGCCGTGGTGCACCGGGCGGATCTTCACAAGGAACTGGTCAAGGCCTGCGAGGAACACGATCTTGTGGAACTGCGAGTTAATAGCGAAGTCACCGGATACGATCAGGACGGAGTTACTATTACCGCTCATCTATCAAACGGTGAGGATGTGAGCGGCACATTGCTGGTTGGCGCAGATGGTCTGCATTCCGCAGTTCGCGCAAAGCTGGTGGGCGACGGCGCACCGCGAACCTCTGGCCACTCGACATATCGAGCCGTGATCCCGGTCGAATCCATGCCTGACGATCTGCGCTGGAATGCGGCAACGCTGTGGATGGGACCAAAATGCCATCTAGTGCACTATCCGCTGTCCGGCTGGAAAGTGTTTAATCTGGTGGTCACAAAGGACAACGGCGCGCAGGAAGTGGTCGCCGGGAAGCCAATGACCAAGGATGATGTGCATGAAAACTTCAACCATATCCACGAAACCCCGCGCCGGCTGATCGACCTCAGCCAAGACTGGAGGGTGTGGGTGCTGTGCGACCGTGACCCGGTCGAAAACTGGATCGACGGACGGGCGGTCCTTCTGGGAGATGCCGCCCATCCGACCCTGCAGTACTACGCGCAGGGTGCCTGCATGGCGTTGGAAGATGGCGTCTGCCTGTCGCAGTTGGTCGGCGCCAATCCGGATAACCTTGATTCTGCGCTTATACGGTATCAGGAACGGCGCGTCGTGCGCACCGCGCGAATCCAACTTGGGTCGCGTCAGCTCAGCGATAACTGGTTCCACGTGGACGGCGTGCACCGCCGGCTGCGGAACGAGATCATGGGCGGCATGACGGCGGAGGACTACTACGACAATCTGGATTGGCTGTACGGCCACAATGAGGCGAAGGCGGTGGACACCTTATGACGGTTGTTGTCGATAAGACCGGCATTCTCGGCGATCTTCGCGCTGCGCCCGGTCATTTGATGCGGCGGGGCCAGCAGATCGCGGTTTCCGTGTTTCTAGATGAATGCCGGCCGTGGGAGCTGACACCGCTGCAATTCGCTGTGCTGGCAGAGCTTCACCGGCACGGACCGGACGATCAGGTCGGTCTCGGTGGCGCGCTTGCACTCGATCGGACGACCATCAGCGTGGTGGTCAAGAAGCTAGACGAAAGAGGGCTGGTGGAACGTTGTGTGTCTGAAAAAGACCGGCGCTCGAAACCGGTGTCGATTACGAGGAAAGGCGCAAACCTCATCCGCGAAGTACTGCCTGCCGCCGAGGCGGCGCAAGATCGAATGCTGGCGCCTCTAACTGCATCCGAACGCGCCCAGTTCATTCGCCTGCTTGGCAAAATGGCCAACGGCAATAACAGCGAGAGTAGAGCGCCGTTGAGACGATAAGAGACCCTTCCTACATCTACGCCTCTCCTGGAGATGAAGAGACAGGAGGTGGCGACCAGTCTTAATCTTTTCGCAGAAGGGGATCCATCATGGTGGTATCTTGGCCGGGGGGTGCGTTGTCGACGGCGGCTTCCAGCGTCAATTCTTCGCGCCATTCTTCCGCCGGACGAGCATTTTCATTGGTGCCAATCCGGTCGATGCCCCAGTAGATTTCTAGCATGTGATTGTCGGGGTCGAAGAACTCTACCGCGACCTGGCAGCCGGCGCGCCGGCGCCCGAGATAAGAAATCTTGACGCCGTGTTTTTTGAGATGATCGCGGGCGCGGAACACTTCGTCGATGGACGAAACCTCGAACGCCATGTGGTTTAGTTCGTTGCCGTTGCCAGGCGCTTCTGCACCGCCGACCAGCGCAACGCCATGGTGATCCTGGGCGCAGCGCATGAACACCATGCGTCCCGGCACCATTGTGGCCGGATATACGTCAGAGACCCGGAACCCCAGCACCTCGGTATAGAACTTCACCGATTTTTCCAGATCCTGCACCATCAGGACCACGTGCCCGATTTTGTTGATGCTGAATGGCAACCCGTCCGGTGTGGAGGTCTTACGCAGCGCCACGACGTCCGGTTCGTTCAATCCTTCGGTATCGACTATGCCGTGTGCCATGGTGTTGTCTCCACTTTGTTGGTCAGTTCAGGTTGAAACTAGCATCCGCCGCCAGCCAGACCAGCCTGAATCCCAGCAGCGTCAGCAAAACCTGAAATCCGGTACGGAACACGCGTTCGGGAATTCGGTCCATCGCGTGTTTACCGACCCAGGTCCCGAGAAACGACATCACGATCATGGTCGCTATCAGCGGTACGTATGATCCGAAGCTGACCCCCAGCAATCCGAACGCGATCAGCTTCGCGATATGCACGATGGACATCAGCATGCCCACCATGGCGATGTGGTTGCGTCGGTCGGGGGCGACAGGGGCGGTAAATGCCGCGAGCAGCGTACCGGTGGCGCTGATGAACACGCCCAGAAAAGTGACCACGAAGCCTACGAAGACGAAGCGTCCCTTTTCCGGACCGAACTGCGCGAGCTTCGGCACCCAGGACAGGCTCAGGATGCTGACGCCCAGGATAAACAGCAATACGCTTTCCGACAGCCCGATGAAAATCTGCCCACCGATCGTAGCTCCGATGACAGTGCCGACCACGAACGGCGGCAATTTGTCCCACAACATGTACCGCCAGCGGGATGTTCCGAGACTGACTGCAGCTCCCAGCTGAACGATGGTGTGAACGGGAATCAGCAGCGCCGGCGGAAATACGAGCGCCATCAGGCCGATGAGAATGAGCCCGCCGGCGGTACCTGCAATCGAGGCGACAAATGCACTGAACAGCGCGGAGGCGTTAAGCCCGATAAAGGACCACACGTTAACCCCGACCATGCCGAGAAACTGGCCGTCGGCTGGGCTCATTTCCATCGGATGAGCGTCGAGGAACTAGTTTAGATCTTCCTCAACGCCTTCAGCACCAATTCCGGCGTGATTGGCTGTTCGGTCACACGGCCTTCGGTCAGTGGTTTGATGGCGTTGTTGACGGCGTTCATCATCACGCCGGGGGCCGCTCCGGTGCCGGATTCACCGGCGCCCTTTGCGCCGAGTTCGGATTCGCTGGTCGGTGTCTGGACGTGCCCGACGTGAATGTCCGGCATTTCCGACATCATCGGCGTCACGTAATCGGCCATGGTGCCGTTCTGAAGCTGGCCATAGTCGTTGTATATGCAGTGTTCATAAAGAGCGCCGCCGAGCCCCTGGACGCAGCCGCCGCGGATCTGCTCGTCGGCAAGCTGTTCGTTGATGATGCGGCCGCAATCCTCGACCACCCAGTGTTTTAGGTGCTTTATCCAGCCGGTATCTACATCGACTTCCACGTAAGCGCCGTGAATGCCGTTGGTGTAGATATATGGCGAATCCTGTAGCCGGTAGCGCCGCGTGTGCGAAAGAACCGGCTGATAGTCGTTAGGCAGCTCACCGAGTTGGAAATGCCCGATGCGGCCTATTTCGGAAAGCGGTATTCGCGCGTCGGTCGATCCATCGTCCACAACATTGCCGTCCACGATATCGAGGTTCTCCGGGTCGGTCTGTAGCAGAATTCCCGCCATGTGCAGGATTTCGCGGCGCAGGTCGAGCGCCGCTTGGTAGGTGGCTTCGCCCCCGATAGCGGTAGCTCGGGATGCGTATGTGCCGCCGCCGTAAGGGATGGCATCGGTGTCTCCCGAGATCGCCCGCACCTGATCCATGTGACAGCCGATGGCTGCTGCCGCGATCTGTTCCATGACGGTATCGACGCCCTGTCCCTGATCGGTGACGCCCAGCGCGACGATAATGCCGCCGGACGGTTCCAGCTTTACGGTGGTGGCGTCCTGAGCGGCGATCCGTGCGCCGCCAGCGCCGTAATAGCCGACCGGGCTGGGGGCCGTTCCCTTGATGAAGCCAGCGACACCGATCCCGCGATAAATCCCGTTTTCACGGAGCTCCGCCTGTTCGGCTAGAAGCTTGTCGTATTCCATCAGCCCGTGCAGTTTTTCAAGGCAGGCCTGATGCGATAGGTCCTTAATCGGGATACCGGAACCGATATTGCGCGGATAGGAATCGTCTTCCATCACGTTTTTGCGCCGGATTTCGAACGGATCGAGCCCGGTAACGTCGGCCGCCCAGTCCATCATGTATTCGCCGACCGAAATTCCGATCGGATGGCCGACCGCCCGGTACTGCGATGTCGGTACTGCGTTAAGGTACACGACCGTCGCCTTTGCGCGGTAATTCGGATGCTTGTAGGGACCGAAGGTGATATTGAGGATCTGGTTGGCCTCGAACACCGATGTTCTTGGATATTGCGAATAGGCACCGGCGCCGGAAAGATCGTCGATCTCGGCAGCGATCATAGTGCCGTCATTCATGATGCCGATCTTGGCCTTTACCCGGTTTTCGCGGGCATGGATGTCGGATACGAAAGATTCCAGCCGGTCGGCGACAAACTTTACCGGGCGACCGAGCTTGATCGCCGCAGCGGTGGCTGCGACCTCGTCGCCGAAGGTATGAATTTTCAGCCCGAAAGAGCCACCGACGTCCGGCGCCACGATGCGGACGTTGTGCTCCGGAACGCCCAGCGTCCGCGCGAATACGGTTTCGATCATATGCGGGCACTGGCTAGACGTGTGGATCGTCAGCCGCTCCGTTCCCTGATCGTATTCGCACAGCACGATCCGCGGTTCCAGACTTACCGCGGTATGACGGCCGAAATAGAACGTTTCTTCGAGAACGTGGTCGGCTTCAGCGAAGGCCTTGTCAACGTCGCCCGATCCCAGCGTATTTTCCCACGCTTTGTTGTCTCCCAGATTGGCGTGAATGACGGGTGAACCCGCATTAAGCGCCGTGTCTTTGTTGATGACGACCGGGAGTTCTTCATAATCGACCATTACCAGTTCGCCGGCGTCTTCCGCCTGCGCGCGCGTCTCGGCGATGATCATCACCACCGGTTCGCCGTGCCAGCAGGCACGGTCGACTGCCATTGGGTATTGCGGCTCCGCCTTCATGTTTTCGAATACAGTCAGGGTGCCAATCCACGGCCCGGTACACATCTCGGCCAGTTCGGCGCCGGTCATCACCAGCTTCACCCCGGGCGCCGCCTTGGCGGCCTCGACGTCGATTTTCAGAATCCTCGCATGCGCATAAGGACTGCGCACGAAGGCCGCATGAAGGGTCCGGGGCGGCGTGATGTCGTCGGTGTAGCGGCCGCGGCCGGCAACTGCCCGCTTGGCGCGGGACCGGGGGAGGGTGCGGCCGATATACGAATTCGGCCGGTCATAGGGATGGATAAAGCCCATTAAGTTATCCCTTCAGGCGTTCATTATTGATCGACTCGATGGCATCGACGATGGCGTGGTAGCCGGTGCAACGACAGTAGTTGCCCGACATGAATTCGCGGATGTCGTCACGGCTCATTTCCGATTTATGCGACAGCAGTTCCGCTGCCGTCATCAGCATACCCGGCGTACAGAACCCGCATTGCAGCGCATTCCGCTCGACGAATTTGTCCTGCAAGTCGGCGATCTCTCCCGTATCAGTAATGCCTTCGATGGTCATCACGTCAGCGCCTTCAGCCTGGGCGGCCAGCATCAGGCAACCGCGCACGACATCCCCGTCGACGCGAACCGAACAGGCGCCGCAGACACCGTGCTCGCACCCCAGATGCGATCCGGTAAAGCCGAGTTCCGTGCGAATGAAATCCACGAGGTGGGTGCGGACGGGAATGGTCTTCGTGACCGGTTCGCCGTTTACCGTCATGTTGACCGTGACCATTTCCTCACTCATGACGCACCTCCCGCCCGGGTGACCGCAGTATCCATGACGCGCCCGGTCAGAACCTTCTGAAGATGCATCTTCATGGTGGCACTGCCATGCAGGTTCGCCATGGGGTCTAGGTCGTTCTCAAGAGCCGACGTCACCGCGTCCTTCGTTTCGTCGCACCAGGCTTTGCCGTTAAGCGCGGCGACGGCGTTCTCCCCGATTATAGGCCTATCCTCGCTCGCAAAATAAACCAAGCGCATGTCTTCGACCATGTTGCCCGAAACCTTGCCGTACGCGCAGACGCCGGCGATGGCATAGTCGCCGTGACGGCGCGCCAACTCCATAAAGACAGAGACGTTATCCTTTTTCTGCGAGGGGTAGCGAATTTCGACGAGCAGTTCATTTTCCGCCCGCGCCGTTTCGTACAGCCCGTGGAAAAATTCCTCGGCGGGGATTTCCCGTTTACCGCTGCTGCTCTGTACGATCAGGGTTGCCCCTAGCGCCAGGGCGCAGGCCGGCATTTCAGCGGCCGGGTCAGACAGGGCGATGCTGCCGCCGATGGTGCCCCGGTTACGTATCGCAACATGGGCGACATGGGGCATTGCTTCTGCGATCAGCGGCAGATGCTCGGCGACGATGTCGGAGTTCATCACGTCGATGTGGCGTGTCAGTGCGCCGATAACGACGGTGTCGCCGTCCAGCGAAATGCCTTTGAGGTCGTTCAGCCGGTTGATGTCGACCAATACCTCTGGCTGCGACAGACGCATGTTCAGCGTCGGCATCAGGCTTTGTCCGCCGGCAAGAATACGCGCGTCTTCACCGTGCTTGTCGAGCAGTTCGAGCGCGTGATCCAAGCTGTCCGCCCGTATATATGAAAATTTCGGCGCCTTCACGGCTACCTCCCTCTTTAGTCTTCATCCCGGAATTCAGTGACAAATGTCCCATCTCGCCGGACGCAGTTCAAGAGGTGAAAATGCATAGCGCTCCCCTTGATCTGCAACCGCGCCGCTGGGAAACTACATGATAAACGAGACAGGGGGCCTGCGCAGGTGGAACTTAAGAAACACAATCGCTACGATTACTCGCCGATCATCGAGCGGCCCGATTACGACTGGCCGGACGGCAAGCGGCTCGCCGTCTACTTTGCCCTCAATATCGAACATTTCAGCTTCGGCGAAGGGCTAGGCCACACACCGACCAATCCCGGCACCCAGCCCGACGTTCGGAACTATGCGTGGCGGGATTACGGTCTACGGGTCGGTATCTGGCGTGTATTCGACCTGTTCGAACAGATGGGATTGCCGATGTGCCATCTCATGAATACTTCGATCTATGACTATGCGCCCCAGATACCGGTGAAAATCCGAGAACGCGGCGACGAATTCGTCGGTCACGGAGTTACCAACTCGGAAGAGCAAGGCGGTTACCCCAAGGACGGGGAAACGGATCTTATTGCGCGCGCGACGGAAGCCTTCCGTACCAATGAAGGCGATGGTCCCGGCGGCTGGATGGGGCCGTGGATTTCGGAAAGTGCCCACACGCCGGATCTGCTACACGCGCACGGATATCGCTATATCATGGACTGGTCGGCGGACGACCAGCCGTTCTGGATGACGACTGAAACTGGCTCGATCCTGTCGATCCCGTATCACATCGAAATCAACGATTCACCGGCTCAGCTCAGCCGTCGGCACACGTCTGATGATTTTACCCGCATGGTGACGGCACATTTTGACGAACAAATACGCCAGTGCGAGAACCAACCGCTGATTTTCAGTCTGGCGATGCACACCTTCGTGGTCGGTCAGCCATACAGGCTGGCTGGCTTGCGGAATATTCTGTCTCATATCGTGAGTCATCCCGGTGCCGACAAAGTATGGTTCTGCCGGCCACGGGATATATACAACCACGCCTGTTCTCTGCCCGCCGGAACTGTGCCCGGAAGCTGAATTCCCCGAAATTAAGGATGCCGGTTAGGAGCCTGTAAACCCGTTCTCCCAGAATCAAGGCGGGTGTATTAGCGTGCTGGGGGAGGATTATACATATTCGGAAAACACTCAAAGTGAGGGCCATTGCGTTGTCGGAAGGGCTTTTGAATTAGGTTGCCGAGACCGGTGCGCCCGCATACCTTAAAAAAGGGAGAAAGTGCTTCTGCCACCGCACGCAAATATCGAGGAGGTATATATCGAGGGCGTTTCGATGGGGGCCGCACGCAGGGCGAAAACGGTTACATCTTCCTGATGGTTAAAAACGAAAGTGCCAGTCCAGAGCGTCTGGCAGGAGGCGACGTTGATGTGGCCAAACGGGCGTGCATCGTTCAGTTCAAGAAACACGGCCCCCTGCTGCGCCCAGTTATAATCGCACCGGTTCCCGTGGAGGGGCATGAAACATAAATTTTCGGACGAGGTATCGCGGCGCTGGAGCTCCAGTAGCTGACTGGGGATTTGAAAAAAGATTCGCTTTTACCGATCACCGTTGCCTTTCCCCGCGCTGGCGCAAAGAAATCGATTGCGGCTCTGCAGTCCGCTACCCGGAACCGCTGGAAGAACTCGAAGAAAAGAAAAAGGCGCATTAGGCAGGGGCTAGCGAGGGGTTCCCGTCTCGGCGAGCATGTTCTTGATCTAACGCGTTTTTACTGAACTTTTCACCGCTCGGCGCATCGCATACACTTTCTCAGTGGAAAGAGGAGCGAACCGATGCCGAAGGTGCTGACACAGGAACAGATCGATTCCTACAGGACGGACGGCTATCTCGCGCCGATGGATGGGATAGACCCGGCAGATGCAGCAGCGATGCTGGAGGATCTCGACGCCTTCGAGGCAGCAAACGGGATCTCCGCCGGCCGGTTGCAGATGAAGGGGCATCTATGTTTCCGCCGGTCATACAATTTTACCTTCAACCCCCGTATTCTCGATGTCGTCGAAGACCTGATCGGGCCGAATATCCTATCGTTTGCCTCACGTTTCTGGATCAAGGGCGCCCAGGATGGCTCCCATGTTACCTGGCATCAGGATTCCGCCTATTTCGGCCTCGACCCGCATGAATTGGTAACCGTGTGGTTGGCGATTACCGATTCAACGCCGGATATGGGTTGTATGAAAGTCATTCCCGGTTCGCATCGCGGTGCGGCCTACGAGCACGAAGAGACCTTCGCCGAGGACAATCTGCTGGCGCGCGGGCAGGTGATTCACGGCATCGATGATAGGGATGCCGTTTACCTGCCCTTGAAACAGGGTCAGTTTTCCTGCCACCATGAACGTATTCTCCACGCGTCGGATCCGAACGACACACAGACCACCCGCATCGGTCTGGCCCTGTTTTTCATTCCGACCCATGTAAGATCTACCATCGGACGGCGTACAGCAAACCTTGTCCGCGGTGAGGACGAATACCGCTATTGGGATGCGGACCCCGTGCCGAAAGGTAGACTGGACGACGAAATCATTAATCACATCCGGGCCGTCGGCGAAAGATACGTCGATCCGAAGTACCGCCAGGAAGCGGAGGCGGACGCCTGACGGGTTTAATCTAACTATTCGACCTCTGCTGTTGGCTTAAATTTCCTGCCACTCCCCGGCATTACCACAAAGCTGCTGCTTTTTTTGGCCATGGGGCCGACCAATGACACCGGCGGCAAGTCGCCCGGCCGGGACAGTCATTTAACGAAGGCCAATGCCTCGCCGTCGCGACTAAGAGCCAGTTCCGACAACTGCTAACCGTAAAGCGGACAAACGCGAAATTCCGAGCTTGACGCTGCATAGATGCTCTCCGAAGAAGCCGTTCGCGCATTGGACAAAAGCGATCATACCGCCCCAGCTTCTTTCGAGTTGTAAATCGCCGAGCTGCGGGAACTGGCGTCGGAGGGACAAACGCTTTCGTTCCCTCACCCGCGCAGGGAGACGTTTATCGGCCCCGCACGCGGGCGCTACCGCAAAGGTGTTCCGCACTAGGTACCCTCGATCCAACTCATGGACTTGAAGGAACTGACGCATAAGTGCAATTACATGCCTGTGCAGAGCAATTTCATGGCGACCGTCTTCTTCCCGTCCCCGATAGGCGCCGTCAGCGAATACGAACGGTAGTTCGAACAGTAACTCTTAATTCCGCCCCCGAGAATCCGTTCTAGACCACGCTGTCTTTTTTCAGCGCTGCAATATCTTCGTCCGAGTATCCGTAGCGTTGAAGCACGTCCACTGTGTGTTCGCCGTAATCGGGCGCCGGCGTAACTAAACCGGCGTCGTGCCGGTTAGGTGTGCGCGTCAAATGAAGCGGTTGACCCACTACCTCTATCTCGCCGCGTGCCGATGACCTAACCTTACTGGCGATGCCACTATGAACGATCTGCGGATCGGCGAATACCTGGTCCATCGCGTAAATCGGTCCGCAAGGCACGCGCGCTTCATTCAGCGCTTCGATCCAGTAATCCGATGACTTTTGCGTCGTCGCCTTCTCGATTTCAACGATCAGTTCCGCCCGATGTGCAACGCGGGCGTCGAAGGAAGAATACTTCGGTTCATCGATCAGCGCCTCCAGTCCCGTCGTTTTGCAGAAGGCGGGCCAGTGGTTCGGCATCGGCGCGATATTAATGAAACCGTCCTGCGTCCTGAAGGCGCCCATGGGCGCGATGGTAGGGTGATGGTTGCCTTGCTGCGGTGGGACCTCTTGGTCGACAAGCCAGCGCGCGGCCTGGAAATCGAGCAAGAAGATCATCGCTTCTAGCAGCGACGTCTGCACCCATTGCCCTTCGCCGGACCGTTCTCGCTCCAGAAGTGCCAGCGCGATCCCGTTTGCACAAAGGATGCCTGCTGTCATGTCGCTGATTGCGGCGCCGGATCGCATGGGGCCGTCGCCGGGAACGCCGGTGACCAGCATATGTCCGCCCATGCCCTGAGCGATCTGGTCAAGGCAGGGACGTTCGGCATAGGGGCCGTCCTGACCGAAACCGGAAATGCTGCCATAGACAATGCCGGGATTAATCATTTTCAACGTTTCATAATCCACCTTCAAGCGGTGCTTTACGCTAGGCCGCATGTTTTCGACCACGACGTCCGCTTCCTTCGCCATGCGGTAAAAGATTTCCCTGCCTTCGTCGGCTTTGAGGTCCAGCGTCATAGATTGCTTGTTTCGGTGCAGGTTTTGGAAATCCGGCCCGTGCCGCTGGCCGAGGTCTGCGTCCGCATCTGCGCCGGGGGTTTCGATTTTTAAGACGTCGGCGCCCCAGTCTGCGAGTTGGCGCACGGCGGTGGGCCCTGATCGCGCACGGGTCAGGTCTAGGACTTTGATATGGGACAGAACCTGTCCCAGTCGGTTGTCGGTCATGTGCATTTCCAGCGTCAGAATGTGTGTTTCCGATGTTTATCGGATAAACCATCGCATATGAACGATTTCTTCGCGGAATTCTCTTGAAGGGGCGCGGCTCGGGCTACGCGTGGCGGCTGGAAACGCCGATCTACGCCACGGCGTTTTTTACCGGCAACGTGTTTCCAATGATGCACGTACTAATGCCGCTCTGGGCATTACAACTCACTGACTCCGCACTGGTCATCGGCATCATCATTGCCTGCCGCCAGATACTACCGGTGCTCTTGTCGATCCACGGCGGCGCACTGCTCGATCGGTTCGGCCCACGCGCCGTAATCATGGTGATGGGCATCATAGGCGCGCTCTGTACCGGGATGTTTCCCGTATTGCCGTTCATCTGGGCGGCGATGATGTTGCAAATCGTGACAGGTTTCGCGGAGACGACCAACTGGATTGGGGTTCAAAGTGCGGTCGGTACTATTCTGAAAGGCCAGCCGGTTTATGCCGGGCGGATGACGGCGGCGGCGCGGACGGGTGGGGCCATCGGACCGGTTCTAGTCGGCTTCATTTGGGACTCTTTTGGCGCCTACGGTGGATTTTTGTTCCTGGCTTGCTGGATTAGCTGCGGCGCCACTGCGGCGTCGTTTCTGCCGCGGCAGCCCGAACCCGCAGCCCCGTCTGCAGAGAAAATCGATCGTTCTCAACTGGAAAAGGGGCCTGGCGTCATGCTCAAGACGTCAGATTATCGGGATACGCTTCGTCTGCTCGCGACATCCGCGATCGCGCTAGTGATCATGGCGACCTTCATGCGTCAGACGGGGTCGGGCGTACAGTCGTCGTTCTATGGCGTCTGGTTAAGCGACGAACTGGGCCTGAACGGAACGACCATCGGTTTTCTGATCGGCTTCGGTAACCTGGTTTCCGCGGTATCCGCACTTACCATCGGACCGCTCACCCGGCGTTTTGCTGACTACTGGCTGCTTCTGGCGATGGTCGGTTTCGCCATCGTGGGCGTCGCGCTGACGCCGATGCTGGAAGGTTTGGTCCTTTTGTCCCTTGCCATCGGACTGCGTGGCGTCGGGCAGGGGCTGAACCTACCGCTGATGATTTCTATCGCGTCCCGCGCGGTCGCGCCGACATTGCAGGGGCGTGTCGCTGCTTTGCGGATTTCTTTCAACCGGCTGGGCGCGGCTTTGTTCCCTATCGGAATGGGGGCGCTCGCCGAGGTGATTGGACTGGAGGCATCGTTCTATGTCATTGGTCTTTTGGGGCTATGTCTTATATCGGCGCTTGGGGTGTGGGTTTCGCGTGCCAAAAATAAAATTTCCGTGAGTTGATTTTTTTT
>TARA_B100000674_G_scaffold242443_1_pt1 | contig 13278 bp, 7 predicted proteins | sample TARA_B100000674 | Tara Oceans TARA_B100000674 (sample SAMEA2622759) | marine metagenome | biome: marine biome (ENVO:00000447); feature: surface water layer (ENVO:00002042); material: "saline water (ENVO:00002010), including plankton (ENVO:xxxxxxxx)" | depth 5 m
TTTTAACTCCTGCTGTCTTATATCGTACTTTATAACTTTATTCCACGGCATGATTATGTGAAAACCTTCGCCTAAAGTTTGTTCAATATCAACTCCATCATCAAAAGTTTTAAACAAAACTCCCGCTTCTCCCGCATCGAGTTTAACTGAAGACTTCCATAAAAAAATTAAGACAACTATTAACAATACAACTGAACCTACTAGGCCTTTATTTACTTTGATTTCTGGAAAACTATCGCTCATAATATTTATATTTTATAGTGCTAAGATAAAAAGTAAACTTACATATCAAAGAACAAAATGATTAGCGGTCAAATAATTTTAAACTAATAAAAATACAGGATGCTTATTTTATCTTGTATAAAAACTGTCAAAAATGAGCTTAAATGAATAGTTTAATGATACAAAAATGATGGTTTTTTCTCCCCAGCATAAATGTGAATATCCAATTTGTTTGAAAGAGGAGGAACGGCACATATATAACTTGGGTTATAGACACAATATGGATTGTATGCCAAATTAAAATCTAAAACAATCACTTCATCTTCATTTACTGCAACCTCCAAAAAACGTCCTCCGCCATATGTTTCTTTTCCTGATGTCAAATCATAAAAAGGAATAAAGATTTCTGTTTTGTTTTTAAGAGAACTTGTGTATCCTGTAAGTTCGTAATGTTTACTATTTATTGAAAATGTTAAATTGGCACTTGGATAATACATGGAAGTTATTGATGTATCACGGATTAAAAAAACAGGCTTTACCTCCAAATTCCATTTTAATTTTGCAGTTACTCTGAAATTAGAATCTACATCATAATACGATAATCCGGTAAACAACTCTTTATCCTTTTTTTTCAAAGGAGAATTGGGACCTTTAAAACTTAATTCAATGAAGTCGCGCTTGCTCTGAATAATCTCTGTGTAGCTAGGTTTTTCTTTCTCAATACATGAGTAAAACATTAAAAAAACACCGAAAACAAAACTTAACTTAAACATAGCTTAAAGTTGCATTTTTTGTGTTTTGAATAAAAACTTTTTGGAATAAATAACCTATTTTTCGTGCAATCATTTATCAACTTGATTTAAAAGTACTTAAAATCAAAAATCTACGTAATTCAAAAATCATATTATGTTAAAAACAAAAGAGGGTACAAAACGCACCCTCTTTTTTCATTGATGTTACTATAATTTTAAGCGTTTTACTTTTCGCTCACTTTGTCTTCTTTTAACTCAGCTTCTTGAGTGTCTTCTACCTTTTCGTTTGACTTTGATTCTTCTATTTCAGTCTGGACTTCCTCTTCGGAATCCTTTAATGATTCAGGAGTTAAAATGTTATTTTTAATCAAAAGGTTATACCAAGTAAAAAGTTTTTTAACATCTGATTCGTAAACCCTGTCTTGATCAAATGGGATATATGAATTCAGTTCGGTAAACAATTCTCCTTTTTGAGGTACCGCTATTTCTTTAAACTCGTTCTTTTCTGCGATTTTAGAAAGAACATCAGATAAGGGCACGTCTTCATTCTCGCAGTAAATACTTATGTCTTCAAGCGAAGAAATTTTATAGGATGAATAGGCATTAAATCGTTTTCCATCAATTAAAGACTCAACTATAACGCCGTTTGGAGACTTTGCAACAAGTTTTTGTAAACCTGGCTTTCCTCCTATTGTAAAAATACTCGTTAAATCCATTTTTAAAATTTTGTATAAAAGTACAACTATTAAAAGAGAACCAATGCAATATTAATGATAAACTTGAAACTGTTTACTCACCACCCCTTCAAAAGTCTTGAGATTCATATAATAAATCCCATTAGCAAAATGACTTGTATTTAGAACAATTTTGTAGGATTCGGAATAATTTTGTCCAATATTAATAAGTTGAACTAACTTTCCACTTGCATCAACAATAGAAGCCCCTATCAGCTCTGGTTTTGTTAATGTGAAGTCAGCCGTAATGAATTTATCAGCAGGATTTGGATAAAAAATGAAATCAGACAATATATCCAAAGATGAATTGATATTTTCAACCTGCTCTGGTGCTTCAATTTCGTAAGTATTTGAAAGCTGACAACCATTTGAATCTTCAACCGTAATATTAAATTGTCCTTTGCATAGCTTCTCAAAAATTCCGCCCGTTGAATTAATTTCTCCATCAACATAATACGTATATGAACCTGTACCACCTGATGCAGTAACTGTTATCTCTCCATCACATGTATTTAAGGTATCGTTCAAAGAACTTAATTTCTGCATAATAAGAGAATCTGGGGATTCAATGCTAATCGATACTGTATCACTACAACCATTCATATCTGAAACCCACAATTCATATGTTCCTTTGCCTAAGGGAGGGTTTTTAATACTCGGAACCCGAAAGTCATTCCAATTATAATAATAGCTTCCGGAACCTCCTGAAATATCCAATTCAACGTTTCCATCTTTAGAATCGAAACAAGATGTCTTTTCTATGGATATTGGTGTTACTGTAAGCTCATCCGGCTCAACTATTGAAAAATTCATTCCTTTCGAAATACCATATTTATCAGTTACTTCAACCTTATAATTCCCTGCCTCTAAATTGGAAAGCTTTTGCGTTACTATAGAACTATCGTGAATCCATAATACCTCATAAGGGGGAAAACTTAAGTCAATATTTAAATCAATGGAACCGTTACTATCATTATGACAAGTAACATTATTCATCTGATTAACAGAAATATTAATTCCTCTCATTTTATCATACATCAACTCAGAATTGTCGGCATTAGTCCTTAAAGTGTTTAAGTCTTCCCCTCCTAAAATTGCAAAAGCAAGAACAATAGAATCATTGGAATCTAAAGAATATGGTCCGCTGGATATAATATTGGCTACATCGCCTGAAATATTAAAATGCGTCACACCGCCAGTCATAGATATATACTCTTCAGAATCATCAAAATCATCTGTAATGTTTATTCCATCATTACCTGATTTATCAAAAGCATAGTAATTTATTTTGTTTGATCTTAAAAGCTTAACTCCTCCGTAAATACCTTCGGGATCGTATACGTATCCAATATTTTTAGAAAACTCAAATCCAGAAATATTAGTGTTTTTATTACCAATGTCCCAATCACTAAAAATACCAAAGTAAATACTATCCATATCAGCATCTGATTTATTTTTAATTACGTACTCATAAATCACATAATCTTCATTATTTTTCGTATTCCAGGCATAAGCAGTCTGCTGAATCTCCACTCCAACTGGTTCAGTAGACCACGAATCATCTAATAATCCGGTAACTGTGCGTTTAGCGTCAGATACACTTAGACTATTTAAGGAATTTACTATTGGAGCTTCAAAGGATAATAGTTCATAATCTTCATAGGACAAAACAGTACCCGGGTCAATCGCTAAAAGAACACCCATTTCACTTATCAGACTTCCACTGTTTTTATATTCCACTCCCAGCCCCGAACCCCCGAGGGTATACCCTATTCTTCCGTGATTATTAAAACTCAAATAAATATTATTTTCGGTTATATCAACATAATCTTTATTAACCTCAATTGAGAATATGTCGTGAAAAGTGTTCAAACCATCAGTAATTTCAATTGAAAAGGAAACCATTTCATTAGCTGCAACAGAAGGATTTATTATAAACTTGAAATAAGACTCTGTTGTTTCAATTTCCTCTGAACCAATTGAAGAAACAAATGATATGGAATCAAGTACAGTTGTGTTTGCATCTTCTGAACGTAACAAGACAGAAATATTATTGGTTGCACCCAAATGATTTTTTAAATCAACAAGCATTAAAACAGTATCTCCACCAGCTAAATTTTGATCAAAACCATCGTCTGTTTTATGACCTATATAAGTTATGAAAGGGCTTGTAATGGGTAATAAGGCCTTATGAGCATTTACTCTTCCTGTTCCGAGCATATTTTGATAAACCTCATTTCCTTCAACTCCATAAATATCATCTGTTGATGCTTTTAAAATAGCACCTATTTTTTGAGGCGAAGCATCAGGATATTGTGCTTTTATTAAGCCCAGGACTCCTGAAACAATTGGTGCTGCGAATGATGTGCCCCTGCCTATTAAACCACTTCCTCCTCCTCGCCAAATTGAAACTATACCATCACTTGGAGCAACAACATCTACCATATCATTATACTGAGAACCTTCACTGGTGGAAGAAATCCATTTTTTATCTTGTTGATCCGTTCCACCAACTGAAATAACATTTGCATATGAAGCCGGATAAAAATAAGAATTGTTATTCGTATTCCCGGCAGCAGCAACTATTACAGCTCCTTTATTATTGACAGCATAATTCACCACATCCTGATGGTACTGATTAAAAGCACCTGCAGCGCCCCAAGAACAATTAATAATATCCGCTCCATGATCTGCAGCATAAACTATACCTTCATATGCACCAACCAGATATCCACTGTTATTACAAATCTTTATTGGTAAAATCATTGTGTTAAAACCTGGAGCAGCAACATCTCCATTATTATCGGTATTAATTGATGCGCAGCCCGTCACCTGATTTCCATGATGACCAAATACTTCAGGATCATTATCATCCACACCAGTATCCCATCCTGAAAAATTATCAATGTATCCATCATTATCATTATCTACTCCATCAACAGGATCATTGTAATTATGCTTTATCCTTCCAATAACTTCAGGATGATCAGAATCAATTCCAGTATCAGTAATGCCTATTACAACATTAGTATCTCCTTTTTGAATATCCCAAGCTTCAAAAATATCAATCAGATCCAGATGGTATTGAAGTTCCACTTTTGGATCATTAGGAACATACATTAATTCCGGAACAATTTGAGCTTCTACATACTCAAACATACCCGTTGACATAAACATCTTTGCAGCATCAAACTCATTGAAATTCTCATTAAAATTAATGGTGTAAACTCGTGAAAGATCAATCAGTTTTTCTCCATGACTATTTTTCGGATGTCTTGGTGCTACAGAATTAAAAAACTTACGTTCAATCGATTGAACATCAAACATGCTTGATAAGTCTTGAATAACAGATTCCGAGTAATCTCTTCTAAAAAAAAAGACACGATACTCACTCTTTATTTTAGCAATAAGTTGCCCTTTGATCACTTTTCCCTGAGGCCTGTCGACTACCTCAGCAACTTGAGTAAAAGCATTAATAGCGACGAACAAGACTAATAAAACAGAAAACCAGACTCTTTTTTGTTTCATAATTAACAGGTAGCCAAAATAAAAAATCTACTCTTTGTAATAGAAAATTTAATGAGGATTAATATAAGGTAAATATACTTTCAAGTAAGTATTTTTACGTATATTTTTTCAACAAGTTATTTTTTAACTGTTATCTTTTTTACAGACCTTATTTCATCAATTACCACATTAACAAAATAGGTTCCTGACGAAAAATCAGAAAAATCCATTACACTATTAATTCTTTGATTTGATAGTATAATATTACCCAGAATATCTGTTACATAAACTTTTGCATTAACAGGAATTCCTTTTAAATAAATATTTCCACCAGTTGGATTTGGATAAATTGAATAATTCTTTAGCAAAGTATTTTTATTAACCATCATTTGATCTTTGATTTCTATCGAATCAACATCAACACATGAATTTTGATCAGTTACTGTTAATGTATACATATTGGGACATAAATTAATTGCATGTATGGAATCTCTTTCATTATCATCACTCCATGTATATCCATATGGTGCATACCCTCCAGATACGAATCCATTGACAGAGCCATTACAAGCCATTCCATTGCTCATCGTTGTATCGGTAAAATTAATTACCGGCAAAGTATTAACTGTTAGATTAATGGTATCCGAAACTGAACAAGGATTTGAATTTGTAACCGTAACACTGTATAATGCAGCTGAACTTGCAATTATTTGGCGCGATGTTTCGCCCGTAGACCAAAAATAAGTGTAATCAGGCCCTGCATCAAAAGTTATTGAATCACCCTGGCAAATCGAAGTATCATTACCTAAGTTCACATAAAAAGCATCAGGTTCTCCAATAGTGACTGTCAAGGTGTCTTTTAGCTCCAATTCATCGGATATCTCGACATGATATGTTCCAGCACACAATTCGGAAACAGAGTCCCCTGAAGGATTACCGGGCACATCATACCAACTGTAGCTGATTTTTCCGGCACCCCCGCTTGCTTCTACTTTGGCTTTACCATCACAGCTATTGATACTATTGAAATTACAGGATGAACTGTCGGCCAGCAAAATTTTAGTTGACAAATTATAAAGTTCATGATAAGCAGTATCTGATTCAAGAGCAGCTTTTTTCAAAGTACTGTAATTATCACCGACTACTAAAGCGAAAGCAACTTTTATCGAATCATTAACACCTATATTTAAACCACCTAAACCAATAATATTGGAAACATCTCCTAAACCTGCGCTATCTTTCAAAATACCACCTGATATAGAGGTATGCTGCTCTGCAGAAGAAAATCCATCATAATGAGAAATTGTTCCATTTGCTCCGTTATTATCAAAAGCATAGTTATTGATACTTCCATCGCTGATTACATGTATCCCACCATACGTCCCTCCGGATGTATAAGCATAACCTGTTTTAAAAGTAGAATCATAAACCGCATAATTTTGAGAATAAGTTGGAATATCCCAGTCTGCAAAAATTCCAAAATTAAGACCATTGATTTCCGAACCGGAAGTATTTTTAATATTCATCTCAAGAATGATAAAATCCATTCTGTCGATTTCTGACCAGGCCATAGACTTTTGATTAATTTCAATGCCTATTTTATTAACAGCTGCCGGATCATCATTATAACTGGAATAAACCACCATGTCGGCCTCCATATTCATTGACGAATCAATATCGTTAGCCGTTTGATAATCACCATCTAAAACATAGCTCGTTTGAGTTTCATTTAAAGTAGCTAAAACACTCATTTGAAAAAGAATGTTAGACCCGTTTTTATATTTTACTCCTTGTCCGATAGTTTGTGAACCAGCTGCACCATTAAATCCTAATTTACCCGATGCACCCACACTAAATTTTATATTATTTTCTTCTATATTGATATGATCCGGATTAAATACTTTTGTCAGCATTTTCCAATTATAATAATCACCATCTTCCATGATAACTTTGAACATTACTGTTTCATTTTTTGGCATATTATCCTTTATTATAAAGGATAATCTTAGTGAGCTGGTATTTTTTGAGGTATTAAACAATATTGAACCCAAATCAACAACAGAATCCAGTAATTGAACGTAGGGTGATTCTGTGGTAAGCTTATATTTAGTTGAAGCACTGGAATTTTGTAATAGATTTATAACACTCCCATATAGATATACCGTATCTCCAACTCCATAATATTCATCATCATTATCAGTAAAAACCGCATTGTCAAATATTAAGCCGGGATTACTTAAATCAGTAACTGCTTTTTGAGCATTTATTAGCCCTCTACCAAGTTTTCCCTGATAAGAACTGTTATTAGGAACGGTATCGATATTAGTACTCGTTGCTTTTAATTGCAATAATACCTGTAGAGCTGAAAACGCTGAATACTTGCTTTTGATTAACCCTGCTACTCCAGATGCCATTGGTGCAGAAAATGATGTTCCTCTTCCATTTCCTAAAATGGCACCGCCACCATTATTCACCCGATATAAATCTACTGATGGAGCCATAACATCGACATAATCATTAAAAGTTGAGCCCTCACCTGCACTTTGCACCCACTTCTCATTATTTTTATTGGTTCCTCCAACAGACAACACCCAGTCGAAACTTGCTGGATACCAAAATGAATCACTGTTATCATTTCCTGCAGCGGCAATCACCAAACAATTTTTATTTATAGTTGCATAGGTAACTACATCCTGCCCCTGTTGTGACCAAGAATCTGGCGCACCCCAGGAACAATTTACAATATTGAAACCCTGATTTGCCGCATATGTTATGGACTGATATGCATGAGTAAGCGCGCCTCCGGATTCCATTTTTATAGGAACTATTTTACAATTAAAACCCGTTCCTGCCAACTGTATCCCATTATCAGCAGTTGCTCCTACAAAACTGGAGACATAAACCCCATGCCAATCACCACCTACTGAGGGATCATTATCATTATCTCCCAAATCCCATCCTCGAAAATTATCTGTATAGCCATCTCCATCGTCATCTATTCCATTTATGGGATCGGCATAATTATATTTTACACTGTTCATTAAATCGGGATGATCAATATCAAATCCCGTATCAGAAATACCAATTACCACATTTGTATCTCCTTTTTCTGTATCCCATGCAGTATAAAGATTTAATAAATCAAGAAAATATAACGAGTCTATTTCCGGATCATTTGGAGTATAGAGTGGTTGAAAAGTATAAGAGGGTTCAACATATTGGAATGCCCCGGAACTCATAAATTTATCAATTAGCTTTTTTGGATCAACATCTACGCTATACTCTATCGTGTAGATAAGAGAGAGGTCTGCATATTTTATACCAAATTCATTGCCTTCAGCTCTTGGTTTTGTGCAGTAAGGGTAAGTTCTGGAAATTGATGATACGCCATATTTATTATATAGAAATTCCAGTTTAGCATTACTGGTTTCTCCTGTGTAGAAGTATCGTCTGTGGGATTCTTTAGCTTTTACAATGAGAACATTTGAAAGATAATTATTTTGACAATATACGAACAGAGAAGCCCCGATAAAGGACAAAAAAAGTAAATTTTTCATAATTTTTAATTCGGTAATAATCAATTTCTACGAGGAGAAGGATGCTATGTTACAATTAAAAACTAAATATAACATGGAAAATGATTCATAAGTTGAATAGATTGTTTACAAACATTAATTGTACTATGAGTTTTTCCATTTGTAAGAATTATGTATGGGCAATCATAAGCAGTATTGTAATTCATTGCTTGATATAAAGTTTCCTTGGTAATATCAACAGTATGAGCTTTGCATTCAATTAAGACGAAAGGTTTTGAGTTTTTATAAACCAACACATCTGATCTCCTTTTATTTTCATTAATAAGCAAACCTGTTTCGATTTTAAAAACCGATTCAGGGTATCCCAGATCTTCAATTAAATGGCTTATAATATTTTGTCGAACCCATTCCTCCGGAGTTAAAACCAGCCATTTTTTTCTGACCTTATCAAAAATTAAAGGTTGATTCGATTCAGATTTCTTATATCTGAATAAATACTCAGGAAAATTTAATTTAGGAAGTTTCAAAAAGCAGACTGTTTTTTATTTTCCAATAATCTTAAATTCCGTCCTACGATTTTTAGACCTGCCTTCCGGATTTTCATTTGACATAATTGGCTCATTATCGGCGTATCCCTTATAAGACAACCGTTCTTTAGGAACATTATTCATCATTAACCAATAAGAGACTGATTTAGCTCTGTTTTTTGATAATTCCATATTATGCAATTTGCTCCCCTGATTATCAGTATGTCCTCCTATTTCTATTTTCAAGGTTGGGTTTTTTTCCAGAAACTCTTTTAGTTTTTCAAGCTCAACTTTACTTTCAGGCTTTAATTCATATTTATCAGTATCGAAAAACACATTTTTTAAAATTACTCTGCCACCAATCTTAATTGGCTGGAGAGGAACATCCTTTTCAATTGGTTTAAAATTAATTGGTTTATTCAGTTTAAAATTCTCAGAATAAAATAAATACCCTTCATGAGCAGCATTTAAGGCATACTCTTTTCCATAAGGAAGACAAACCAGGAACTTACCATTTGAATTGGCTGTTGACTCAACAATTCTCCTCCCATCTTCTAGTTCTTTTAATTCAAAACGAGCACTTAAAGGACGGTTAGTCTCACTATCAAATGTTTTTCCTGCCATATAAGTTACTGGTTTTGGTTTTAAGTAATCTGGTAATTTAAACTTATAAATATCCCAATCACCAAAACCTCCATCTCTGTCTGATGTTAAATACGCATATTCACCCATTGCATCAACAGTGAAATCAAAATCATTTTTAGAGGTATTTATCGGGAAACCTAGATTTACCGGTTTTCCCCATAAACCATTTGGTTGCTTTTTACTCATAAATAAATCATTATCCCCCAAACCTGGATGACCATTGGAGGAAAAATATAAAGTTTGATTATCCGGATGAATAAAAACACCCTCCTCTCTTCCTGGTGTATTTATTACACTGCCAAGATTTTGAGGAACTGACCATCCGCTATTGGTCAAATAGGTAACATAAATATCGTTTTCACCATATCCACCGGGACGTGTACTGGAAAAGTACAAAGTTCTTCCATCACTGCTCATACTGGGTTGAGCATCGTGCTTTTTGTGGTTAACTTTAGGTCCTAAGTTTTTAGGATTTGTCCATTTTCCGTCTCTCAGAAATGTAACAAAAATATCGCAGCTACCATATCCGTTTCTACCCTCACCATAAAAACCATACTGATCACAAATTGTAAAAAACATGGCATTTCCATCAGGAGTAAGTGAATGCCCTCCCTCATTAACAACTGTATTCAAAGGCGCCCCAATGTTAAATGCTTTTCTCCAACTTTCATCATGCTTAAAAGAAGCATAAAAATCTTCCTGATACTTATCTATACTTCTTGAATCAGGTATTGTTCTTGTAAAAATTAATGTATTCATATCGACAGATAATACTGGCAGATATTCCTTTAAATCGGAATTTACGTTTGGACCTAAATTTTCAGGTTCAATATCAACAGGATGTTTTAATGCATCAATTGAAAATTTACAAGATTCTAAAACTCTTTCTGCCTTACCTCTTAACTTCGCTTTAGGATGATACTTTTTTAAATAAAGACCAGCCCTTTCTTTTCCTTTTGAATACTGTTCAGTCTTAAAATACAATTCCGCTAAATCAAGATGTAAAAACGGCATAAAATCAGGATTTATACCCAATCCTTCCTCGAGTTCTGAAATTGCTTTCAGATACTCTTCTTTCTGAATATATATAGTACTCTTAACACCATATGCCTCAACAAAACGAGGGTCTTTTTTTATTACCTTGTCAAGAAGCGGCAAAGCTTCTCCAAAATATCTCAGCTCAAACTTACCAAGAGCCTCCTCATATATTTTTATAGCCTTCTTGTTGATGGATGAATATGATGGTCGTTGTGCAAAAACCATCAATTCTGACAAAACCAATACGCTAAATAAAACAACTCTTAATTTCATATTTTTCTATTTAATCTTTATCAAACAATTAATGTACCCAAAATTTAAATTAGCAATTCTAAATCTATTTACAGAGTTAAAGAGAGTTTAAATGCCTTAATTCGATTTGACCATAGATCCATATCTATAACTAATTCCTCTCTGGAGTATTCATCAATCTTAAATTCTCCATTGGTTTTTTTTTCCAGTAATTCATAACGGTTTGTACACAATAAAGTAGCACCTAAAATAAAAGATACAGGAAAGAAAAATGCTTTTTTATTTGATTTCGTATAGGTACTGACTTCTAAACTTTTTTTAAATTTTTTAATCTCATTTAAAAAAGACTTTTTTAACGAATTAACATTTTCAATAGGGTTTGACAAGGTTTGTCTTCCTTCCAAATAATCTTCTCTCAAATCAAAAATATCATCTAAATACTGAGCGATTCCACCTAATTGATACATGAGTTCATGTTCTTCATAAGATAATTTTTTATTAAGCATATTACACATACATACAACTGTTGCTCCGCCTTTATCGAAAGCAATTTTCCTGACAAAATCCCTGTCCAATAATTCCTTTGAAACTAATTTCTTGCTCTCGTATTGTGCATTGAAAACGTTTCTAGCATTCTCTAAATAAAATTCCACATCATTTACATTTTCATGAATTCTTTTAGAAAACTCCAAAAAAAGTATTTCAATATCCGAACTGGGGTTATAATTAAAAGGAGTGTTTACAAGAGCATGAATTTTTTGAGAAGGCATTTCTACTTTATCAAAAAAATCGTCATACAAAGGAGCTAAAGCACTGATATTAACAATTGCCCTTAATTCATTATTCTTAATCCTTTCTCCTCTTAAAAGACAAAACCCGGCTGTCCATAAAGTTTGAACCAGGATATAACCTCTCATCCTTCTTTGGTTTTCTGGATCAATTAGCAATTCCCAGTTTTCAAACTTCGGCTTTACTTCTTTAAGCAACTGCCTGGTATATTTTAAAGTCCTTTTGTAATCAATATAAAGCTTTACATAAAGAGGAAAAAATCGAATTATATTAAAGATTGATTTAAGCATTAAGAATTGATTGCTTTATCATTTTTAACCAATTTGACTTTTTTTCCATATCACAAATCAATGCTTCCCTACCTATTTTTTGAATATCGAGAACACCTCCATTCTTCTCTTGAAGTTTTAAATAATGTTGACCGCACAGAGTCCCGCCATTCACCATCAACATCAATTCTCTTATGAATTTATCTTTATTTTTTTGCTCATAATTTAATTTCTGAAAACTCATCTTTAACTTTTCAACCTCATGAAGATATTTGTTAAAAACAGGTGTGAAATCATTATTGAACTTTGTAACAATTGTATTAATTCCTTCTTCTAAATCATCCCATAAATCAAATAAATCATCTAAAACCTGTCCTACTGCCCCAAGTTGATACAATGCTTTTTCTTCTCCTTGAATTAAAGGGTGTTTTAAAACACTTCTAAACAGCAAAGCACTGTAACCCCCTTTCTGAAAAGCTATTTGTTCAACCTCTTCTCTTGATAAATCAGGATCAATAAGCTTTTTACTTTCTTCTTGTCCATAATACAACTGTTCAAAATATCTTCCAAATAAATCTGAATCCGGAAGGTTTTGATAAACAACCCGCAAGAGGTAAATAAATAATTCCTGGACAGGGGTTTTTGGCTCAAATCCATGAGGAGCGTTCATTAAATCTTTTATCTCTTTTTCAGTTAAATCACTTTTATCAAAAAAGTCATCATATAAAGGCAAACATGCACAAAAATATACACATGCCTTCAATTCATCATTTGACATTTTTCGCCCCGCCAACCCACATAAACTAAAATCCAGTAAAGAATGAACATGAACATATTGAGTTAGTCTTAAATCAAAACTTTTCGATGAAATAATTGATGTCCATTCCGAGTTTTCACTGACTTCTTTCTTCAGATTTTTCAGGACTTTATTAATCCTGTTCAACCGAAATTTAATTCTTGGCAAAATGAACAAATAGTGAAAAAAATTACTTAGCTGCCTCATTACT
>TARA_B100000674_G_scaffold203959_1_pt1 | contig 13239 bp, 13 predicted proteins | sample TARA_B100000674 | Tara Oceans TARA_B100000674 (sample SAMEA2622759) | marine metagenome | biome: marine biome (ENVO:00000447); feature: surface water layer (ENVO:00002042); material: "saline water (ENVO:00002010), including plankton (ENVO:xxxxxxxx)" | depth 5 m
AACATCTAAGTACATTTGATAATCAAATATTTTTCTTACGACAGGGTTATCGATGCCAATAAATCTTCTAACTCTTACAATCAACACCCTAAATAAACTCATTACCAATAATGGCAACCCATAACTTTTTATTTTTTCTAAATAATCTTTCATCTTTTAGATTCCTTTGTTTGCTGTCATTAAATATTCTACACTCTCGAATTTATCTATCTGGGAACCATCTATATTTGAAATTGAGTAGCCACAGTAATTAATTATCTCTAGCAAGTCCTCTTCTGATCCACCTAATTGAAGTATTTGATTTGGATGAACACTTAAAAAGATTGTAGGCTTGAATCTTTTCATTGTTTCTTTCGCACCACGTAAAACACTAATTTCGGCTCCCTCGACATCGATTTTAATTAAATCTGGGCAAAGATTATTTTTCTGACAGTAAGAATCAATTGATACTTGTTTTTTAAAGGTCTTTTCAAAATTCCTATTTTCATTATTTACAATGGAACTAGTAGCAGATATATCATCGGTCTCATAGAAAAGTGCTTCATGCACGTCCTCTTCTCCTACTAGACAATTTTCAAGAATAACTTTATGACAATTATTAAGTTTTACATTAAATTTTAATGCATCAAAATTCCTAGAAGAAGGTTCAAAACCATATATCTTTGTATTGTTTGAGGACATTTCACATAAAGGAAGGATGGTTAAACCTACATGTGCTCCTATATCCAAAATACACAACTTGTCAGTTGAAGATTCAATATATTCATTGAATCCATTATTGTGACCTCCGCCCCAAGCCTCAAGATCAGAAAACAAGAATTCAGGAGAAATTCGAAAAGGACCATAAGCCCCTATTTTTTTTAGGGTGTATCGAATGAAAATCTTTTTACTCAGGAATGACCTAGCTTTTCTTCCAAGAAAAATCCACGTACTTCCTAAGTATTTGTTAGTAAATTTACGGAGCTTAATTAAAATTTTAATCATTTTAAAGAATTAATGTCTCCACCAATACTGCCTATAAGATGGATAATCTTAAACTGAAGAGTAGCAATAAAGATTGTGTTTGAAAGTTAAAGCGTTTCATTTATGTAAACACGATCATTGTGAGCATAACATTCATCTAAAGCACGTTTTAAGTCTTCCCAATCTATATCTGCACGATTATCTTCTAAAAATTTACCTTCAATTACGTAACAGGCCTTCTTAAGTGTGTATTCCTCCTCGGGACGTAAAATTGAATAACCAAAATCTACAAGAATGACTGGCTTGTTAGACTTTAAGGCAGTGCCAAAAGTTGTCGATCCAGAATAGTCTGTAAGGATTATATCAGCTTTTTTATAGACATCTTCGAACCTACCCGGAATGTCTTTTACTCCAATATCTTCAAAAAAATAATCGGGCATATTGATTTCAGAATTCGGATGTTGTTTGACAAGGATCTCATGCCCCCTTTCTGATAAATAATTTAGCAGTCTCAATTGCCAATCAATATAAACTATATCCGGCATGGCTACATCAAATTCAGTCCATCCATTCATGTAATATTGAACCACGTACATTATTTTCATAATTTATTTAATATCACTTAATTGAGATAATCGAAGGACATTCCTCGTAATAAAGTTGATTTTTTGCGGCTTCTCTAAAATAACTTACAAATGTTTTGGAATGAGTTACAAATATATCTACTTCTTGTAGTTCAATAAAAGGGAAAACTGTTTCTATTGACAGAGTGGAGCCATTAGCATGATCAAACCCAGTTACCTTGCCTCCTTGTTTTCTTACTTCAATAGCTAAAAGTTTATTCCATAAGATTCCTGCTGAAGATGTCCACAGTTTTTTAGGTAGGTTATATGTTTGATTATCCAGGAGCTTCTGATAGTAACTGATACAAAGACTAAACTCTTTATGCCAGACATTTAATTCAGAAAAATCTTCGTCTGATAGCTCAATACCTCTCTTTTTTAAACTATTAGTAAATATTTCAATATATCTATTAAATTTTTCGGCCTCAAAATATTCCGAGTTCTCTCTATCAAGAAAAATCTCTATATCCTCCGGATTAGCTCCTTGAAAATAATCTGTTATTTTCACAAGGGAAACAGAAAGATTTTTTATTTTGGAGAACTCTGATGCAAGTGGATTTACTCCTGTTAGGACAATGTCATTATTATTAACCTTGCTTAATTCAACCCTTTTAAACCCATCATTACGATAGAGACTGACTATTTGATTTCTTAGGTTTAATAAAATTCTGTTTTTATTAATTTTTTGCCAGTTTCTATTCTTAACAATATCTAGATATCTATTCTTATTACGATTTATATCACTCTCAAAAATATCGATATTTATGTTGTTCTTCCTGGCATTGGTAATTTCTGAATTCAAAATCTTTTTTTGATAAAGATCAGCTACCTTAAGTACAAAATATAGATTGATTATCTTGAGATGCTCAATAAATTTATTATCAGGGTCAGCAGTTGAAGTTCTAAAATAAAGAGAGCTTTCACATATCAACTCTTGGAAAAGCTTTTTAACTTCTTCACGGCTGATAGGCCAGAAATAGTTTTCAACACCATTACGAGAAAGCTTAAAATTTTGATGTTTAAACAAATTTAGTGCTCCAAATGTTTGCGGTTAATCTTATTTTTAACTTGAGCGATTATTGTAAGTATAGGTATCAGGGAGAGAAAATGTTTTTACTATCTATGATAGTTTTTTTGCTAGGCCTGGGGGACATTGTGTCATAAGAACATTTTACTCTTGCTACAGAAATTTCCTTTATATCTCTAGTTTTCTTAAGGTAATTTTTAAACTCATCTATAGTGTTTATTTCGAATAGATATGAAATACCGGAAGCTTTCGCTATCTCTAGGTAATCGAGATGATCTTGATATGAATTTTGCCCTCCTGTGCTCTTGTTAGATTCGTTATCAAAGATGATATAAGATAACTTTAAATTCTTGTATCTTCCGCTAGTAGTAATGCCGCCTAAATGCATTACAAACTCAGCATCACCTCCACAGACAGTAACTTTCTTACCTGCCTTGGCAGCACCTAAACCAATGCTCAAAGCACCTCCCATATTTCCAGCCATATAAAAATTATTTGTGCTTGGCATATGATGATACATCTCTCTAGCTGTATTTCCTGTTGTTCCTATTATCAATTCATCGGTCTGATTAAAACTTTTATTTAGTATTTCTAGATACTTACTTCTCTTTTGAAATTTTGAAAGATTTAATTTGTTTTCTTCATTAAGACTTACTTCGGAAAAGGTATCTTCCTCTAACAAGCAAATAAACTTGTGGTCACTGCAACTATCTATCTGCGAAATTGCCACATCTATTTCACTTTTATTCAAAATAATAGATTTATAACCATATGCCTCAATCAAATTTGGTAATTTAGTAGATAAATGCCTATGTTGAATCTCACTATCGCCTTCGGTATAGGTTCTCCAGCTCACAATTATGGGAAATAAAATTTCATAAGGGTTTAATAGACTCGTTATGCAGCTTCCCATATTTGTCAAACCAGACGATTGCACTATTACAATAGGCTTCTTACCTGACATTTTTAGGCCTGCAGCTACGGAACAAGCCACTGCTTCACTGGCACAAGGTAAATACTCTAATTTGTCTTTATAATTGATTGATGCATTTATTAAGTTTTTTGCGAAACTACACGGTACAACACATAAATGTGTATATCCTTTTTTTATTAACCCAACAACGAACTTATCGGTATTTAACATCAAGCGAAATCTATTCTTGTATCTAATTTTATTTCGTCACTGTGAATTTCTCCAAAGTGACAAATAACAGAGCCAGTATTGTTTGATCTTGGTGAATACAAGATAACATTCTCATCTTTTGGAATAACTTTACCTTCTAAATACGTACATAATAAAGGTTGATTGGATTTACGAGCTAATTTTCCCCATTTTTCTAGTACAAAATTTTTACTTTGAGAAACTCTTTCTTTTAATATCTCGTGCTTATCCATTACCCCAAATAAAGAAGTTATTGCGTGATAAGGTCCAGTGACCATCTTATTTTTTTGAGTTTTAAGATTAAAATAAAAACTCGGTAAAGGTTTAGGTTTCAATCCTGCTTTAAATGCCACAAAACAAGCTCCAGTTAGACCAAACAAACCCTTACAAGAACTAAATGCCATCAAATCAGCTAATTCATGATTTTCTTCTAGGCCTATAGAGCCAGTAGCGTCAACATATAATTTTGCTCCCAAACTATTACTTTTAGTTTTAATTCTCTCTAAATCAATCTTAAATGCTGTAGAGGTTTCGGTATAGGCACACATAACCCAGTCAAAGTTTCCAGATTCAGTCTCCATATCTTCGTAGTTACACATCGTAACTTGGCATCCTTTCGGCAATAATTTTATTAACCTATCACTGTAGTATCCTGTAGAGACAATTAAAACTTTACCGAAGACAAAACTATGAGCGGCGAGTTCTAAAGCAAAGGTAGCTGAACCTTGAGCCATAATTAACTCATCCTGACCACTTAAGGATCTTATCCAATCAGAAACACTTTCTGCGATGGATAAGTATTCTTGATCGCCTCGACCAAACACTGGTTTAAGATGCTGGATATTTTCATGCAGTAATACGGCAGGTCCTGGAGTAAGCATCAGTTTATGATTGCTTTGATCAGTAATTGCTTTTTGGGCTCTAATCCTGATATCTGTGCTACTGATACCATCTGTTCTGGGAAAAATTATTAACTTTTCTGGGTCTATATCATTTACATTATCAGATCCATGGACTAAGTGATCAATTAAGTATTTTTCCATTACCGCATCATCTATATTCCAAGGAGTGGGGACAACCTCAGAAACATATTTAATTGACTCAAGAACTTCTTTGCGTGAATCAAAATCCATTTCAGGTTCATAGTGTTTTCTAGCCTTAATTTCATGGTCTGTAGTCAAACCGACAATAACATTTCCGAGTTTAGAGGCTTCCTTAAGAAGCCTTATATGACCATGATGAATAAGAGTAGCAGACATATCTACCATTATTCTTTTTTTCTTTGTTATCATTTATTTTGTTCCTGGAATGATTTCTAAAATTTCTTTAATTGACATGCAATCCTTTTCAGACTCTAAACTTCTTCCATTTTCTAGAATTGATTTTGCGACCTTTGACATGGCAGGATATGCTGAACGAAGCATGTGGTTTGCTGAAATGACCACATTTACCCCCAGATCAATGAATTCTTCCACTGTAACTGAGTTAAAACTGGTAGGCACAACAACTACAGGTGTATTTTTATCTTTTTTTCTGAATTTTTTCATAAATTCAATAATCTCTGCAGGGTCTTTATGTCTAGAGTGGATCATAATTCCATCTGCACCTGATGAGATATAAGCTTGAGCTCGAGTCAAGGCATCTTCCATTCCATGCTCTAAAATGAGAGACTCAATTCTGGCAATGATCATAAAATCGTCTGTTATTTGAGCATCCTTACCGGCCTTTATCTTATTACAAAAGTTTTCAATAGAATCTTGTGTTTGCTCAACCTCATTACCAAACAAAGAATTCTTCTTTAGACCAGTTTTATCCTCTATGACTACAGCGCTCACCCCTGTTCTCTCAAGACTCTTAACCGTAAATTCGAAATGTTCTATTTTTCCACCGGTGTCGCCATCAAAGATCATAGGCTTCGTTGTTACTTCAAAAATTTCATTGACCGCATTTATCCTAGAGGTTATGTCTACAGCTTCTATATCTGGTTTACCTTTTGCGGTTGAGTCGGTCAAAGAACTTGACCAAACGCCATCAAAACTGACTGTCTTTCCATTTCTCTTAGCTGAAGTGTGTTCAGCAATCAGAGCACTTAGGGCATTATGGGCTTCAAGCATTAATACTATATCTTGATTATTAATTAGAGTTCGTAAACGGTGAAGTCTTTGAACTGAGGTAACTCCTAAACGCATCAATTGTTCTTTAATATTTTGATCACTTATATCAGAGCTGTATTCTATTTCGATTAACTCTCCTCCCCATGTATTTAAAAGTTCGATAACCTCAAGCCTGTATTTTGATTGTTTGCCAGTCACCCAATCATTACCATGTACTACAAAGTCTGGTTTTAAAGACTCTAAATTCTCTCTATAACTTGCATTATTTTGAGGGATAACGTTCGTTACCATCTCCAAATTTTCAATTACTTTAAGACGTTGTTCGTACTTTAAATATGACGTATCTTCTAACTCAGCAATTGCATTAGACGTCAATAAGCCAACAGTTACTTCACCGTGTTTCCTCGCTTCTTCTAAGACAGAAATGTGTCCTGCGTGAACAAGGTCAGCGATTAAAGAAACATAAACCTTCCTTAACATAAATAATCCCTATAAACCTTTAAAGCCTTCCATCGACCTCACTTTCCTCAAATAAAAATTTGATATCAAAGATAATGCTCTCATCTTTCCCATAACTTTTAACTTCCTCTGCAGATAATTCTCTAAATTCTTGATGCGCGACTGCCAACACAATTGCGTCATATTTACCTAATTCAGGCTTTTTGATTAAAGTAAGATTATATTCTGATTCTGCTCTTTTAATATCAGCCCAAGGATCGTAAACATCAACTTGACAGTTATATCCTTCCAATTCAGAAACAAGATCGACAACCTTTGAATTGCGAATATCTGGACAATTTTCTTTAAATGTCAGTCCCATAATCAAAATATTTGCATCGACAACATGTATCCGATTTTTTACCATAAGCTTGGTAACTTGGTCTGCAACATAAGAACCCATATTGTCATTGAGTCTTCGTCCAGCAAGAATAATTTCGGGGTGATAACCTACTTCGATTGCTTTATGGGTTAAATAGTATGGATCTATACCAATACAATGACCGCCTACTAAACCTGGGCGAAATGGAAGAAAATTCCATTTTGTTCCAGCAGCTTTCAGAACTGCTTCAGTATCGATATCCAATTTATTAAAGATAATGGATAATTCATTGATAAGTGCAATGTTTATATCTCTTTGGGTATTTTCGATAACTTTGGCTGCTTCAGCTACTTTAATGCTCTCAGCTTTGTAAGTCCCTGCAGTAATGATGGTTTGGTACAAGCCATCAACCAAATCAGCTATTTCAGAGGTTGAGCCAGATGTTACTTTTTTTATTGAAGTAACATTTCTCTCTTTATCACCTGGATTAATTCTCTCAGGCGAATAACCACAAAAGAAATCTTCGTTAAACTTTAAGTTTGATTTGCTTTCTAGAACTGGTACGCAAACTTCCTCCGTTGCTCCGGGGAAAACTGTTGATTCATAAATTACCAAATCATCTTTCTTTAATAAACTTCCAACTAATTCACTCGCATTTAACAGAGGTCCTAAGTCAGGTTTTTTGTTGAGGTCTATTGGAGTTGGTACGGTAATTATGAAGATATTACAAGATTTGAGATCATCAATATTAGTAGTAAATTTTAATTGCTTAGCGCATGAAATTTCTTCGTTAGTAATTTCTAAAGTTGAATCTTTTCCAAATTTAAGCTCATTAATTCTTGAGTCGTTTACATCATATCCTATCGTTGGAAACTTCTTCCCAAATTCGACTGCCAATGGCAGACCAACATAACCCAATCCTATAACAGCAAGCTTTGTGTTATTTTTGTTAATCATATTTGATAGTAATCTTTAAACCAATTGACAAAGTTTTTGATGCCGACTTGTATAGTTGTCGAGGGTTTATAGTCAATGTCAGTTACTAAATCATTTACGTCAGCATAAGTATCCGGAACATCACCTGGTTGGAGCGGAAGCAACTCAATATGAGCGTTCATATTTAATGATTTCTCTATAGCTGATATATAGTCCATTAACTCAATTGGATTGTTATTACCTATATTATAAATTCTCCAAGGAGCTAAAGAAGTACCGGGATCAGGTGATTTACCTGACCATGAGGAATTTGATTTAGCTGGCTTATCAAGTACACGAATTATTCCTTCGACAATATCATCAATATAAGTGAAATCTCTGCGATGTTTCCCATAATTGAATACTGGAAGCTTTTGCCCTTCTAAAATTGCTCTTGTAAACTTGAATAGAGCCATATCTGGACGTCCCCAGGGACCATAGACTGTAAAAAATCTTAGGCCTGTTGTTGGTAAATCATATAAATGACTATATGTATGCGCCATAAGTTCATTAGATTTCTTGCTTGCCGCATAAAGACTTAAAGGATGATCAACATTATGATGAATCGAAAAAGGCATCCTGGTATTTGAGCCGTAAACCGAACTACTAGAAGCATACACAAGGTGTTGAATCTCATTATGGCGACATCCTTCCAAAATATGGATAAACCCGAGAATGTTTGAGTTAATATAAGCCAAAGGGTTTTCTATTGAATATCTCACACCAGCTTGCGCAGCTAAATTTATCACCCCCTCAAAGTTGTATTCCTCAAATAATCTTTCAACGGTATCTGCATGCGATATATCACCTTCAATATGAGTATATCTTTCATGATCATTATGGCGCGCTAATCTGGCAAGCTTTAGAGCAGGATCATAATAGTTGTTATGATTATCTAATCCCACAACTTCGTCTCCTCTTTCAAGAAGTTTAAGTGAAAGCGCTGACCCTATAAATCCGGCTGCTCCAGTTACCAAAACTTTCATTAGCTTTCTCTAATTTCCGTTAAATAAGTCTCTAGTATAAACTTTAGCTTTAACATCGGATAAATCCTCGCTAAGTCTATTAGCAACGATTAAATCACTCTCTTTTTTGAATTCCGCTAAATCTCTTATTACTCTGTTGTTAAAAAAAGAATTTACCTTCAGTTCTGGTTCAAAAATAACAACTTCAATTCCCTTTGCCTTAATTCTTTTCATAATTCCTTGAATTGAAGAGGACTTATAATTGTCTGATCCGGTTTTCATTATCAATCTATGAATACCCACTACTCTTGGTTTCATTTTTACAATGGTATCAGCAATAAAATCTTTACGAGTAGAATTAGCTTCAACAATTGCCGTTATCAAACTATTAGGAACATCTGCATAATTGGCTTTTAGTTGCTTTGTATCCTTTGGCAAGCAATATCCCCCATATCCAAATGACGGATTATTATAATGGTCGCCAATTCTTGGATCGAGGCAAACTCCTTTAATGATTGAACGAGTATCTAAATTATGAACTTCTGCGTAAGAATCTAACTCATTAAAAAAGGATACCCTCATAGCTAGATATGTATTTGAGAAAAGTTTTATTGACTCGGCTTCTGTTGAATTTACAAATAAAACATCTAAATCCTTTTTGAAGGAAGCATCCACAAAAATTCCTGCAAGCATTCTCGCTCTATCAGAATTTTCTCCAATGATTAATCTAGAAGGATATAAATTGTCATATAAAGCGCTTCCCTCCCTTAAAAATTCAGGTATGAAAACAATATTCTCTGTATTGAGGCTCTTTTTCATTTTCTCCGTGAAACCAACTGGCACTGTAGATCTCACAACAATAACTGCCTTACTATTTAGGGTTAAGACATCTTTTATTGCTTCTTCCACAGAGGCTGTATCAAAGTAATTATTTACACTATCGTAATCTGTAGGAGTCGCAATAATCACAAAATCAGCTCCATGATAAGCCTCTTTCACTGACAAGGTAGTAGAAAATTTTATATCCTGGTTGGATAAAAAATTTTGTATTTCTGTATCGTTTATTGGAGAGATTCTGTCTTCTATTAATCTGATCTTCTGAGAATTTACATCGTGAATTGTAACTTGATGATCTTTGGATAAGAGCATGGCGTTTGCCATACCAACATAACCTGCTCCTACGATAGTAATTTTCATTTGTTTCCTATAAGTAAATTAACTATTCAGATCTTCAAAAGATCGAGCTTTTTTTAAGAGTTTTAGTTGTCCAACTTCTTCTTTGAGTTCAGCTATCTCTTCATGAAGCCTTATATACTCTATTTGTTTTCTTTCTAAAAACTTTACGGTTATCGATGCTTTTTCAGAAATACCCTTGGGTGTTAAAAGATAAGCATATCCCCATTTGTTGTTTGATTTCTTAAAGTTTCCAAATTTAATCCAACCAACCTCTGAAAGAGATTTAATTAAATAGTGAGTTTTGCCTAGACTAACTCCTAACTTTTCAGCAATCTGTCTTTGTGTAAGATCGGGATTTTCCTCAAGTAATTTTAATACTCGATATTGTAGTTCTTGATTCGCCATTTTTCGATAATAATTAAAATTAAGTATTTAAAAACGTTTTTAAAATTTTAAGTCCAACCTTTGAACTTTTTTCTGGGTGGAATTGAAAACCTATTACATTTTCATTTTGTACAGCAGCACATACACTGAGATCTTTGTAATCATAATTCGCGAGAATATCTTCTTCACGTTCAGCAACAAAATGATAAGAATGAACTAAATACACAGCCGATTTATCTTGAACCTCTTTTAAAATACTTGGTTGCAGTCCATTGTATTTACATATGTTAATTTCAGCCCATCCAACAAAAGGTACTTTCCTTGAACATTCATTGTTTCCTTGTGAAATTTTTATAACTTTTCCTGGAATAAGATTCAGTCCTTGATGTGTGCCAAATTCTTCACTTTGAGTTCCAAGCATCTGCATACCTAGACAAATTCCCATAAGAGGCCGACCGGTCTTGACAAAATCTTTTATTGGGCCGATAAGTTCTCGTTTCTGTAATCCGCGCATACCATCAAAAAATGCTCCGACGCCTGGCAAAACTAATCTATCTGCATTAAGAATTTGATCCTCTGTTTTGGCAAATATAACTTCATTGACCCCACAATGCATTAGAGCTGCTTTAACGCTAAATAAGTTACCAACTCCATAATCTACAACTGTAGTTTTTAGCATACTTCCCTCACCTTCATGCCCTTAAGAAGAGCTGAATTTCTTATTTCTGAAACAGTAGTTTTTTCATAATGTAAGTTTCCTGCAATAGCAACTGCCGAAGCCCCGCTGTTAACTGACTTCTCAAAATCTTCAAAATGGCCAAAGCCGCCACTAGCAATCACCGGAATGCTGACAGCTTCAGAAACTACTTGGATTAATTGACAATCAAACCCTTTTTCAGTCCCTTCATGATCAATGGAAGTTAATATTATTTCACCAGCCCCTCTATCAAAAGCTTCTTGAGCCCAATTTACTACATTTATACCCGTCTTTTCTCTTCCGCAGTCTGTATACACCTCCCAATTTTCATTTGTTACTTTTTTTGCCTCTATCGACAAGACCATGCATTGAGAACCGAATCTTTTTGCAACTTTAGAAATTAGTTCAGGATCTTTTACAGCTGCTGTATTTATGGCCACCTTATCAGCTCCGGCTCTAAGCAATTCATTTACATCCTCTTCAGTCCTAATACCTCCTCCGACGGTTAAAGGAATAAATATGTCTTTAGCTGCTCCACTCACAATCTCAGTTAGACTACTTCTCCCATACAGACTAGCAACAATATCCATGTAGACTAATTCGTCTGCTCCTTGTTCATAGTATTTGATGGCGTATTCATTTACTGGTCCAATGACTCTTAATCCTTCGAGATGAACACCCTTAATTAAGTTTGTACCTTTTACGTCAAGTCGGGAGATAATCCTTGTATTCATTAGGCTAATCTAGGTGCTCTTCATGCCATACTGCGTGCTTCAATTCCCAACCATTGCTTGTTTTTTTCCATAAATGATCTGATCTCCAGCTATCAATCATTTCTTGGAAAGTTTCATCTGTAATGTCGCAATACTCAAGGAATTCAGAATAATATTTTGAAGGGAACTCTCCGTCGAACCTTTCGACCAAAGCCATTCCTTCTTCTCTAGTTATTTTGCCATCTCTTATTTCATGAGCTGCATCAGATGTGGTTCTGCCAATGCCAAATTTTATTACACTGAGGTAATAATGAAATCCATCTATCTTATCATCAAGACTGGCATATTTAGAATAAGTGCCTTCAGATCTTTCGGTGTTTGGTTCAAAACCAGTATTCTCACGGCAATAATAGTAATTCTCCTGAGGATCCCAATATTTATAGTAACCAAAGAAGTGGATGCTAGTTTCATTATCCTTTATAGATTTATAGGAGGGAGGCAAGAAGGGTTTCAAATCAATCTCATTTATACCGTGCTTTAGCCAAAACTCCGGCGGCATGCCAGAAAAATAATGTTTGTCATGATCTTGAATTTCTCGAGTAGGTACAAAAGCATTACTCATATCCCCGCCATACTCGACCTCACCGTTCTCTCCATACATTATAAGTTTAACGTTATATTTTACAGCCATGTGCATAGGGAAATTTGTCTGTCCATAAATAAAAGGCTGGAAAGGATCACCAAGATGTTCGGTCGCTAATTTTGCTAACCTCCTGGTTACAGCCCCATTGGGTGTGCCTAAGATATTATCAAAACCCGATTTAATAAAATTGTCGAGATTACGCCTTCCTATTTCAGTTGCAACCAATGGTGCCCAAGTTACAGTAAGAGGATTCATACCGTATTTAAATTTAAGTTGATGAGCAACAAAACTTCCGTCTTTTCCTCCACTGCAAGGAACTATTACGTCATATTCGCCATCATTTTTCCTATATTTTTCGCATAATTCGATTAATTCCTTTTCTCTTAACTCCCAATCAAAGTGCTCACGTTTGTATTGAGAAAAATTGCAAGCAGAGCATACTCCGTTTTCATCAAAAGTTATCCTTGGACGTTGATTTGAAATTACGCATTTTTTACAAAATTTTACTGTTTTTGGCAGATTGTATTGACTAAGTACATCTCGTTTAATCATAATTTTCCTTTTTTAGATAGGTTTCACATTTGTCTAAATCCGATTGGCAATCAATGTCAATAGAGACAGTTCTATCCATAATATATGCAACAGTCTTTTCGGGTATTAAGCTTTGATTTTCTTGAAAATGATCAAGGCCAATAATATAGATGGCTCCATTAAGCTCAAAAGTTTTAGGAGCTGCCTGACGAGAAACAATTTCCTTGTCTTGAGGTAAAAGTTTTTCTAAAACACCATCATTACTTAAAGAGTACATCCAGTAAGGAGTTTTAGAAGTTTGGCAAACCGAAACACAAGATTTTGCATTCAATGAAGTCATTAATTCAAATGCTGCATCGATATCAATCGACGTTCTTAATGGTGAAGTGGGTTGTAGCATAATAACAAAATCATAACTCGAGTAATCTTTGATCGCATGCGCGAGC